>Ga0075163_10011720_pt1 | contig 11415 bp, 10 predicted proteins | sample JI1023141ADNA_FD_71478 | JGI IMG/M metagenome (GOLD analysis project Ga0075163, IMG submission 71478) | Wastewater effluent complex algal communities from Wisconsin, to seasonally profile nutrient transformation and Carbon sequestration -... | ecosystem: Engineered > WWTP > Effluent > Algae... | reverse complement strand
TTCGGAGGCTAACGATTCAGTATGGGTAAGTGGAGTATTATTAATTTCATCATTCGATTCAATGAATGAATTTTCATTTTGTTTATTTTGATTCTCTACTATTGATTTTTCCTTGACTGGACTTAATTGCTGTGTTTTGATTTCTACATTGGAAGATTTGTTTAGCTTATGGGCATCTGTAATTTGATTCTGCGCTTTTGATGGAGCAATGTGTTGAATGGATTTTGCAGGATTAGATTTGGATCGGCTGGAGAATAAATGTGGCAATAAGAAGGCAGTTCCCAAGGCTCCAAGAAATAGAAAGAACCATAGGAAAACCCTTCTGTTTTTCTTTACCGGCATGTGCACATCTAAAGACTTTTGCATGGCTAGCCAGCCTTCATCTTCGAGTTGTTTATATTTTGAATGATTTTTCATAATAGTTTTCGATTAAGGTTTGTAACTGCTTACGGGCAGAAGAAATATGCCATTTAGAGGTGCCTACACTGATGTTGAGTTTTTTAGAAATTTCCAGATGAGTATAACCATTGGCAAAGAGCATAAATGCATTTGCTGAGGCAGGGGGTAGGGTTTTAATTAATTCTAAAATTTCTGTTTGGAACATTTTTTCAAGCGTATAATCATGGCTTTGCTGTTCGAGATCAGAAATCGCATCCATGCCAAAAGTTTCATCCTTTTGTGCAAGTTCCCGCATACATACATGATAGATAAGTTTTCTGATCCAGGATTCCAGTGAACCTTCAAATCTAAATAGATGTATTTTCTGAAAGACCCTCAGGAATCCAATGTTGAGCACTTCTTTTGCTCTGTCGTCATTTTGGGTATAATACCTGCACATGTCGAACATGTTTTTGAAATAAGTTCTGTACAGGATTTCCTGAGATCTGCGATCATTGTTGATGCATCCTGTTACTAAAATTTTATCATTGGTATCTGAACTCATTCAAAAGTTTCATCAAATGTTAATTCCAAGCCTAAATATAAGTCTTTTGTAATTCAAATGATATTCGTTCTTATCCGTTCCTATCCATTGATTTCTTTGTGCATAGAAGGCTTTCTGAGTTAGCATACCAAAGTCAATATGCATATCTGTGAATTTGGAAAGTCTATACCTTAATCCGATGGCAGGATGGAAAATGATGCCTCCATGACCGGACCAATCTGTTCTTTGCTTTATTGGAAAATTGACGAATCCATATCCGGATCGAATCATTAAATACAGGTGTGGAAATTTATTTATGCCAGCATATTGTGTTTCCATGCACAGGGGAATGATATGATCCGGCGCAATTAAATTATATTTTTCTAATCCGGATTGAATTCCTATACGCCAATGCTTATCTAGAATATAACCTGTCGAAAAATGCAAGGCGGTTCCGGGTGAGTTTTCGAAAACATTTTGGTTAAAATGGATGCCAAAATTCAAATTAACATAGTATCCCTTATTTCTAAATGGGGATAATCCTTTACCAGATTCTTTATGTCTGACTTTTTTAATGGAATTCCTCGGAATGGAAATTTTTACTGAATTTGTTAGAATTAATTCTATCGAGTCTTTATTCCAGGAGCTAATCTCTCCGATTAAGATAGAGCCGTCCATATAGTAAACCTTACTTTGAGAAATAAGTAACTGGGGTTTTAAATTTAAAAAGAATAAAAGAATAAAAACTGAGTAGTATTGGCGCAGCATCTGAATTATTTTTTAAGTTCAATGAGCGTTTGATCAATTTTGTCAAGATAGGATTTTAGTTCCTCATCTATTTCAGGAGCCCAGCGGTCGATATTCCAGTAATGCTTTACGCCATTTTCCATTACTTCCAGATAATATCCGCCCTGGTCTGCGCAGTCAGGACATCCAATGATATGTTCCTTGATGTCGTATAGACTTTTCGGAAATTCCTTGAATAGATTGCGGACCAGATTTTCTTTTGTTTCAGAGAGTGGTTGATTGGAGAAATTAATTTTTTGACTATTAAAATAAGATTCGTTGTCTGGTAAAAGTGATTGGTCAGTGAGCTTATAAAAAGTACCACAATCCCCTATACATTCGCCGAAATATCTACCAAAAATAAATGAGTTTTGACCCTGTTCATCTTGATTGCATCCACCGATAAGGGGAATGAGAAATACCAATTTCCACAAACTTAATTTATCCAATAAAAGCATAAGTTGTATTTGATTTATTGGTGCAGAAGAATTGAGCTTAATAATGAAGGATTCTCCGGAGAATCTATGTCGTATTGGAAAATTCCTATCTTACTCACCAAAATTAGCGTTTTGTTTTGTGGGTTGATGATGAGGTCGTAAGGATTGTTATGTTTAATGGTTTTTAATAATTTAATGTCTTGCCATTTTTCAATATTAAAGATTTTAAGCGCCTCATCGCAGATAAATAAATATTGTTGGTAAACTGCTAATCCCAGAGGTTTTTCCAAAAGATAAGATTTCAAAAGTTTTGGTGCGTAAATATTGCTGACGTCCACAATATCCAGTTGATTGGTATAGCCACCACAAGTTGTTCCCCCGTGTAAGGTAACGTAAGCCAGACTCTCCTGAACAACAACCGGATCACAGGATCGCCAATGTTCCAGACTTCCTGCCAATTTAGGTACGGATGGATTGGTCAATTCAAAAATGAACATTCCACTGGCTGATCCGATAAACAATTTATCCTCATACGGATAGATGGTTTCAATATTCCATCCGATTTGATTTTTATGCAGCAATTCGGGGCAAAGTCCCTGCACATTAAAACTGTATAATTTGGACTGGTCCACAGTGTATAAGAAATTGGACCAAATGGTAAATCTCGCCTGAGAACCACCAATGCCTAAAGGTGCACTGCCACTTTTGTTGCCACCGGCAGCATTGTCTGAACTAAACAAAATATCTCCTTCAAAAAAGATGTTTCTGTTGAAATTTGCAGAATTACATTCTAACGTAATGGTTTCTGAAGTAGGAATATAATCTACCAACAAGCCTCTGGAAAGGTCATCAAATATGGGTTCAAAAACATTTTCAATTCTGCAAAGCAAAATTGGATTTTGAGGGGATGCAATATTTATGGCTAACAAATCAATGTAACTGTCGGCATATAACACATCTTCCCGAACAGCCAAATCCACATTACCCGGAATGGCAATAAAATTCAGTTTTACCGGAACGGATGGATTGGTATTGTCGAAGATATGGATTCCTTCTTTTGGTTCATTGATCAGAAGCAAATGCCCGTAGACATATATTTTTCCCGTTGTTTTAAGATCCTTAGACCCAATAGGATTAAACCCTTCAATAATTTGTTTGTGGGTCTTGTATACCGGGTCGTAACGATAAAACGTGCGGGTTTGCTGACATTCGTCCTCAAAACAGGCAGTAAGACCTGCTAAGGTTCCAAGAAATAAGATGATGCGTAGAAAATTAAAGTTTTTCATAACCGGAGTCTGTTTTAATTGTTTGATGGTATAGATACAGGAAGTTGATCTATGGGTTGGGTCGATCCCTAAATAAATTGTGGCTTGGGTATCGGCTATTTTGATTGGAGTGACTTATTTACTGAATTAAAGCGCTTATTTTTTACCGTTTAAGAAAGGACTAAGCTATTTTTGCGGACCAAATAAAAAAATTATGAATCCATTTGCTAGACACGACAAATTTGAGAATAGACATATTGGCACCATAGGGGCTGATCTGGTGGACATGCTGAAGACTATTGGGGTACAGAGTCTGGATCAGTTGATAGAACAGACGGTGCCGGATGGCATTAGATTAAAAGCGCCCATGCAGATTCCAGGTGCATTATCAGAGTTTGATTACTTAAGCACCCTGAAGCAAATTGGCCAAAAAAATAAGTTATTCAGGAGTTTTATAGGGCAGGGATATTTTGGTACCATTACGCCTTCCGTAATTTCCAGAAATGTATTTCAGAATCCGGGCTGGTATACGCAATATACGCCTTATCAGGCTGAAATTGCCCAAGGCAGGCTGGAAGCTTTGCTGAATTATCAGACGATGGTATCGGATTTGTGTGGTTTCCCTATTGCAAGTGCTTCTTTGCTGGATGAGGGCACTGCTGCCGGAGAAGCCATGTCTATGTTTTATCACGCAAAAGAAAAAAAGAATAAAGAGGAATCTCCCAATGTATTTTTTGTTGACCATCGGGTGTACGATCAAACCTTAGATGTACTTCAGGCAAGAGCGTGGCCAAAGAACATCAAAATAGTGGTGGGAAATGTTGAAAAGGATGAAATTCCGGACAAGTGTTTTGGCATATTGATTCAATATCCAGATAAAACAGGCGCCGTAACAGATTACAGCGCATTTATTTCTAAAGCTAAATCCAAGGGCTGTCTGGTGGCAATGGCTACTGATTTGCTGGCACTTTGTATGTTGAAATCACCTGGCGAGCTGGGTGCAGATGTGGCACTCGGGAATAGTCAGCGCTTTGGCGTTCCTTTCGGATTTGGAGGGCCTCATGCTGCCTTCTTTGCCACCACAGAAGAGTTCAAAAGGGATATGCCTGGAAGAATTATTGGGGTATCTATTGACGAAAATGGCAATCGTGCACTCAGAATGGCCCTGCAGACAAGAGAGCAGCACATCCGAAGAGAAAAAGCTACTTCAAACATTTGCACAGCCCAGGCTTTACTGGCCATTATGGCTTCCATGTATGGCGTGTATCACGGACCGGATGGATTGTATGCCATAGCCCGCAGGACGCACGATATGGCATCCAGTCTGGCAAATGCATTGAGCTCTATGGGTTACAAATTGTTGAATGAAAGTTTTTTTGACACCATAGCAATCAAGACCGATCATGCCGGGGCATCTCAAATAAAGGAGATTGCAGAGACCCATCAGATGAATTTCTGGTACACCAAAGAAGGGGTTCAAATAAGCCTTGATGAAACGGTGACTGAGGAAGAACTGAATTTGATCACTACCATATTTGCTAAAGCTTCCGGAAAGAACCAGGCAGCGATGATCATGCCGACTTCCAGCTTAAAAATTCCATCCACCATCATAAGAACATCAGAATATCTCACGCACCAGATTTTTAGTATAAATCAAACGGAATCTGCCATGATGAGATACATCAAGAGATTGGAAAACAAAGACCTTTCTTTGGTTCATTCCATGATCTCTCTTGGCTCTTGTACCATGAAGCTGAACGCTGCAACGGAGTTAATACCGGTATCATGGCCTGAGTTCAGTGACATACATCCTTTTGTTCCCGCTGATCAGGCAGAAGGTTATCTGACCATGATACATGAGTTGGAAGCATACCTATGTCAGGTTACCGGATTTACAGCTTGTTCCCTCCAGCCAAATTCTGGTGCGCAGGGTGAGTTTGCAGGATTGTTGACGATAAAAGCATATCATGAATCCAGAGGTGACCATAAGAGAAACATTGCCTTGATACCTTCTTCGGCGCACGGAACCAATCCTGCATCTGCAGTGGTCGCAGGTATGGAAGTGGTTGTCACCGCTTGTGATGAGAATGGAAATATCATTGTAGAGGATATTAAAGCCAAGGCTTTGCAATACCAGGATAATCTGGCATGTCTCATGGTCACTTACCCATCCACACATGGGGTTTTTGAAACTTCCATCAGAGAAATATGTGACATCGTTCACCAGAATGGAGGACTGGTTTATATGGATGGCGCAAACATGAATGCGCAAGTTGGATTAACCAGTCCGAGTGCAATAGGTGCAGATGTATGTCATTTGAATTTGCACAAAACTTTTGCCATTCCTCATGGAGGAGGTGGACCTGGAATGGGGCCAATCTGTGTCAATGACAAATTAAAACCATTTCTCCCGGGTCACAAGTATTTTAATGTCAATGAGGACAAAAATGCAGTTCCTGCAGTGTCTGCTGCGCCATATGGAAGTGCAAGTATCTTGTTGATATCCTACGCATACATCCGAATGTTAGGTCCGGATGGCCTGACCAAAGCAACCAAACATGCCATTTTGAATGCAAACTATATTGCTTCAAGACTTTCAGGAAGATATAAGGTGCTGTATAAGGGTGAAATGGGAAGAGTAGCGCACGAGTTAATTGTTGATTTAAGGCCTTATAAAGATGTTGGGGTAAGCGCGGAAGATGTCGCAAAGAGGTTAATGGATTATGGATTCCATGCACCAACTTTATCATTCCCGGTAGCCGGAACCATCATGATTGAACCAACGGAATCAGAAAACAAAGAGGAGTTGGATAGATTTTGTGAGGCCTTGCTTGCCATACACGATGAAATTGATGAAATAGCCAGAGGAGAATATCCGGCAGAAAACAATGTGTTGCATAATGCACCACACACTGCTGCGGTTATTACTGCCGATGAATGGACCAAACCATATTCCAGGCAAAAGGCCGCATATCCATTGCCATATCTTCATGGAGGATTGAAATTCTGGCCAACGGTAAGTAGAGTGAATAATGCATTTGGTGATCGAAATTTGGTTTGTACCTGCCCTCCGATAGAAGAGTACATGAATTAAATCGGACAATTGATTTTAAGAAATGGATCGTTACGTATGTTGACTTCTGAATATTGTTGTAGTGTTTTTCTGCAGGTGATTGAGACGTTTCATACGCACCATGATGTAGATGTGGCATTTCCGTTTCCGGTTGTTCAGGATGACATTCATCATATCCTTCAATTAAAATCCTGGATTGACACGGTTCAATGGCATCTGGAAGACATCATTAGAAAACCAGATCTTCCACCGAATGAATTCATTCAAATAAAAAGAAGAATCGATACGTCCAATCAGGAAAGAACGGATTTAGTGGAAAGAATGGATGATTGGTTTTCAAATCAGTTTGATAAGGTGACTTTGGTAGAAAATCCCAGGATTAATACAGAAACTCCTGCATGGGCGATAGACAGACTTTCCATATTGATGTTGAAGATTTACCATATGCAGGAGCAGACCTTAAGGACAGACGCGGATAAAAAACACATAGAAACCTGTGTACATAAATTGGATACACTCCTGATGCAAAAAGCCGATCTGTGTTTTAGTTTGAATGCATTGATCCATGAAATTGCGGAGGGAAAAACTCGGATGAAAACCTACAGACAAATGAAAATGTATAACGATCCTGCAACTAATCCGGAGTTATATAACAAGAAGTAAATCATCATGAAAGTTTTGATGATTAGGTTTTCAGCGATGGGCGATGTAGCCCTTTTGAATCCTGTCATTCGGTCTGCCTTACTTCATCATGATGAACTTGAAATACACGTCGTTACCAAAAAAAACCATTCCCCTTTCTTTCATAATTTAGATAAAGTAAAGGTCCTGCCTGTTGAATTTAAGAAAGGATTTATTGGTTTTTTGGAGTTGATTAAATTCAGCTTTTCACTTGCTCAAGTTAAGTATGATTTGGTAGTGGATCTGCATGATAATTTAAGAAGTAGAATTATCTGTGGTTTACTTAAATTATGTGGGTATAAAACCGTCAGATTCCAGAAAGCCCGCAAACAAAAATTGCAATTATTGGGTAACATTGGATCCCGCACATCACCGATAAAGCATACTGTAGAAAGGTATGCAGAGGCATTGTCGGATGCAGGAATCCGGGTGGATCTGACTTTGGAAAAATTAAAAGAATTTCATTTTGTAAGGAATGAAGCTGCAAAGAAAAAAGTGTTACAATACTTCAACACGAATGACTCTAATCACGATATAAAAATTGGTTTCGCACCGTTTGCACAACATGCATTAAAAACATTAGGCACCGCCAAATCAGAAGAATTAATTGGTCTTCTTACAGAACATTTTAAGGATAAAGTCAGAGTTTTCTTGTTTGGTGCCGGCATGACAGAAATGGCACAAATGCACCTGTGGAAATCTAAGTTTGGGGAGCGACTGATTTTAGTACAGGAGCATTTCACACTGGAGGAACAAATGGAATTGTTCAATCATCTGGATGTGATGGTGTGTATGGATTCCGTAAATTTTCATTTGGCCAATCTTTCCAGTGTAAAGAGCATAATTTCGATCTGGGGACCGACGCATCCATTTCTTGGATTTGGACCATTGGATGAAGCGCGCAACAAGATTATACAGATTTCTACCACCGAATTACCCTGCCGGCCTTGCTCGGTTTTTGGTCAAAAGCCTTGCCACAGAAAGGACCACGCATGCATGCAAAATGTTTCTGCAGGTTCGGTATTTATCGAAGTGTTGAATACACTTGCTTAATTCCTTACAGGTCTTTTTTGCTAAAAATTCGGATTGAAAAATAAAGGGGAATTATTATCCAGCAAACCATTGTGATCCCGGAGTATAAGGTCCCCTGATAACTTCCAAAAAAATCTTTGTACAAAGCCCCGGTATAACCAAGGAGTGCACTGACATCCATTTTTAGCATGATGGAAATTCTGGATAAGTCAATAGGGTTAAGGGCCGACAACAAAAGCGTTAATTTTTCTAATGGATAATCACTAAAACTAAAAATAATACTCAAGATCAATCCATCATAGATGAGCGATAAATAAAACCATACCATGAGTACAACGCCGATGCCTCTGGATTTTTCTCTGGTCCAAACAGAAATCAGTAATGCAATGGAAACGCAACTTACGGATAATGCTGCAGTGATAAAAATGATATACGCACCAAGCCAATCAGAGGAATACAGAAGCATGGGCAATCCCATTCCAAAAATTATACTCAGACAAAGAGAAGTTGCAATGCCTATAAATTCTGCAAGGATTAATCTGTTTCTGCTCAAGGGTTGAGCCAGCAGTAATTCGATGTATTCATAAGAGTTATAATAGTGGGTAGTTGTAAATATCATGCTGATCAGTGGAATTACAATGATGATAATATTCATCAGACTTAAGGTAGCCTTGCTGCTGTTTTCTTCCAGACTGAACAAAGACCAGGAGACCAGAAAAAGAAACAAGCTGAGTCCTATTACAACTTTATTTTTTATGATGTCAAATAATATATTTTTGCTTAACTTAAGCATAGGTATTTTCAGATTTTATTTATTGTTTTGAACTTTGCGGAATGTATTGATTTCCCAAAAGCATTTTTGCGATCGCCTTACTCAATTTAGTTTCTCCGGTATTTGATCGTATATTGTCCACCGTCATTTGGAATTTTATTTTGCCTTCCTGCAGGTATAAAATGTCCGTTGTAAGTTCCTCAAGATCACTTAATATATGAGAGGTCAGCAAGATAAATTTGCCATTAGCGTGTTCCAGAGCAATTTTTTCTTTTAGAATTTCAGAGGAGATAGGATCTAGTCCTGCGGTAGGCTCATCCAGTATATATATGGATGGGCTAAAAAGAAAAGCCAACGCAGCACTTACTTTTTGTCTGGTTCCTCCTGAAAGACTTCTCATGGTTTTATGGGCAATGCTACGGATGTTATAAGCTTCATACAATTCATAATCGAGTGGATTATGATATTCCTGCCGTAGATCGATCAACAGCCGAAAGAGTTCATCCACCCTTAAATGGTCCGGAAACCTTCCTATCTGAGGCATGTAACCAATCTCTGATCTGTAATCGTAATTATCCAGAATCGATTTACCTTTCAGCAATATATCTCCTGATTGAGGATGAACCAAACCCAGAATGCATTTAATTAGTGTAGTCTTGCCGGAGCCATTTGGACCAATGAGCGAAACCACCTGTCCTGCATTCCATTCGCAATGAATATCTTCAAGGGCTTTAAATCTTTGGTAAGTTTTGTGTAAATTTTTGATGCTTATCATAGGATCAAAGGATTCATGGAAGGTTTATTGTCCACAAGGTCTTCCGGAGTTAGAACAGGAATTACTTTTTCTGCACGGTCCAGTATGGATATTAAAAAACTTCTTAATAGAATGAGTGTTGTTGGATTTTGTTCTACCAGGACAGAATATAAATTCAGTGGATGATAAGGTACATCGCCTATACCGTCTTTCGCCAAGTCATAACCTTCATATTTGTCCCAATAGTTTTGCGTGAAGGAGTTAAGGACCATTGTGCCATTGCTTGCCACGTCAAATGTGTTTTTTAAAAAATTGTTTTCATTGATTTGATTTTCATTGCAGCTTGCCTGAATTTTAAGGGCCCATCCATTGTTGAAAAATTTATTTTTGGTAACCATCACCCTGCTTGTTCCTTCCATATAAATTCCCACCGTATTTTCTGTGAAGGTATTATACTCAATTTTACTGTCTGATATTTCTTTTAGCAAAATCCCAAAAGCAGAACTTCCCCAGTTTTTTTCAAAATTATTGTAAAACATGGATACATCATGAGAATACATCACTGCCACACCTGCACCATTTTTGTAGAAATTGTTATGGATATACATGTCCTGGTGTGAAAACATAAAGTGCAGTGCATATCTGATATTTTCAAAACTATGATTCCGTTGAATCAAAGATTCTGTAACAAATTCAAAATATATGCCATCCCGGTGACCGCTTACCTCATTATCGGATATATACATGTGTGACGACTTCCAGACATGAATTCCGTTGCCTGTATTTTGTTCATTGGTTGGATTTCCTTTGATCACATTATTTTTTATAAACCCATGGTCTGAATTAGAAAAGTGAATGCCAAAAAATGAGTTGACCACCTTATTGTTCAATATATAAATATACGAACAATCGATGCACTTAACGGAGGCAAAATCCCCCATACTGGAGGAACCGCTATTTTGGAAAACAAAACCATTGACAACCACATCTACCGCACTTATGGTAAGTATTTCTACCTTATTGCCACCATCCAGTATGGGATGGTTTATCCCAATTAGAAAAATGCTTTCGTCGATCACTAAATTTCCCTCCTGGTAAAAACCTTCATCGACAAACAAAGTATCGCCGCAACGGGTATGTTGAATACCATCCCGAATATTTTTTAAGGCATAGTCTTTACCAACCCAAACAGCGTTTGCTTGTATGGAACATACAACAAACGCTGTGAGTAATAAAATCAGAAATATGTGGTGCTTTTTACTTTGCAATCGACTGGTATATTTCAGCCCACTTGAGAATATTAACATCTTGACTTTTAGATAAACTATCAGGTATAAATTGTGCATCCATAGCTGCTAAATTAAAATTCATAGGACTTTGGAATTTCTCGCCATGGAGATAAAAGGCTTCTTCTGCATTTATAAAATTATTTTCCGTCCCATATTGGATGACTAATTTATTCAGAATGTCATCGCTCTTGATCTTATCTGATTTTAACATGAGTACCATACATCCTACATCGTCAAATTTATATACTTTACCTTTTTTAGTGACTAATTCAGCAGCATAACCGGGTTGAATGATCCCCATTTTACAAGTATGACAAATGTCGCTACCATATTTTATGGGTTCAGAACTCACGGAACATGAAGTGGTAAAAAATAAAAGCGGCATACCAAACACCACAGTCTTT
>Ga0075163_10011719_pt1 | contig 11415 bp, 7 predicted proteins | sample JI1023141ADNA_FD_71478 | JGI IMG/M metagenome (GOLD analysis project Ga0075163, IMG submission 71478) | Wastewater effluent complex algal communities from Wisconsin, to seasonally profile nutrient transformation and Carbon sequestration -... | ecosystem: Engineered > WWTP > Effluent > Algae... | reverse complement strand
GCCCACGACGTCCACATGGCCCGCGCCGAGATGTTCAAGCACGAGTACGGGCTGGATGAAAACGCCGATCGCAAGACCGCCACCGCCGTGCGCGATGCCCTGCGGCCGCTGCTGCGCGAGCTGCGCCAGACCCTGAGCGCCTACATTGCCCGGCAGGGCGAACGGCCCCGCGCGCTCTACCTGTGCGGCGGTGGCTCGGAGCTGCGCGGCCTCTACGAGCTCCTCCAGAGCGAGTTTGACATCGAGGTCATGCCGCTGGTGCCGCCGCCGCAGGCGCCCTGGTTCGGCAACCGCGAGGCGCAGAAGAACCTGATGGTCTCGACGTCGCTGTCGCTCGACAGCGCGACCCTGCACAAGGCCCGCATGCCGGCCTTCACGCTGCTGCGCCGCTTTACCACCTGCGCCCCGGCCGTGGGGCTGGCGCTGTCGCTTTTTCAGCCGGTGCCGCAGGTCAACTTCCGCAAGGGCGAGCTGTCGTTCCGCACCGACTATGCGTTCCTGCGCGAAAAGGCGCCGTATCTGGTCGCGTTCGCCATCGCGCTCTGCATCTGCATGGGCGGCTGGGTGATGGCCTCGCTGCACGTCGCTGACAAAGAGGCCGACCGCCTGCGCCAGCGCCTGATCAGCGAGACCACCGCCCTCTTCGGCGAGCCGCGCACCGATGGAAACGCGGTCTCCGCCGAGCTCCAGAGCGCCCTGCGCGAGGACAAGAGCGGCACTGAAAAGCACATCCCGCAGGTCTCGGCGCTGGATCTAATCGAAGACATTTCGCGGGCAGCTCCGACGGGAAGCGGCGAAAAGACCGCCAGCCTGGATGTGCTTGAGCTGACCATCAGGCAAAAGAAGATCGATCTCAAGGCCACGGCATCTTCGGCGCAGTACGTCGACGATCTGGCCGCTGCTCTCGGCAAGGTCAACTGCATCAAGAGCGTGCAGAAGGGCAAGGTGCTGACCGTGAAGAACAATGGCCCCGACGGCAAGCCCATCGACGTGAAGCAGTTCTCGCTGGAGCTGGCCACCACCTGTCCATAGGAGCGCGTCCTGTGAGCGAAAGTCCTTCGACTACCCTGCCCAGCCGCCTGCGCGCTCGCGTCAACGAGCTCCTGGAGGCGCTGCCCGCCCGTCAGCGCACGCTGATCCTGGCCATCGCAGGCGGTCTGCTCTTTGTCGGCCTCTGCGCCATTGCGTACACCGCCTATGACCGCATCGACACCGTGGAAGAGAACAACGCCGCGATGCAGCGCGCCCTGCGCGATCTCGACAAGAAGCGCGGAGCCTACGTCGCTGCCAAGGCGCGCGAGCTGGCGCTGGAGTCGCGCGTCGGCCAGAGCCCGCTGCAGCTGTCCGGCTTCGTCGAGCAGATGGCCAAAGATGTGGGTCTGGAGATCCGCGAGACCAACCCGCGCAGCCCCGAGACCGTTGGCAAGAAGTGGATCCAGCAGTCGGTGGATCTGCGCATCAGCAAGGTCGGTCTGGAGCCGCTCTTGCGCTTCATGCGCCGAATGGAGACATATCAGGGTAATCTGGTCATGGTTACCGAGCTCTCCGTGCGCGCCCGCGACGACAAGCATCAGGATTTCGAGGTCGACATGACCGTCTCTACCTACGAGCATGCCCCCAAGGCACCGAAGAAAGGGCCCAAGGGGGACAAGCCGGCCGGCGATAGCGCGGGAGACAAGGACTCGCCATGAAGCGGCGCCCCGGTCGCTTTCGCCTGCGCCTCAAGAAAGGGCAGGCGCGGCTCCTTCGCCTTCTCGGCTACCCGTTTTTTGGGTTCGTCGTGTTCATGGTGTCGCTTTACCTGTCGCTGCCGCTGGAGCGCATCAAGGACCGATTGGAGCGCGAGCTGTCGCAGGAGCCGGGACCGCCGATCCCGGGCTCGGGCGCGCTGGGCATCGGGCTGGGCATGGATGTCTCGATCGGTCAGCTCGGGCTGCACGTGCTGCCGCTCGGTGCGTCGCTGAGCGAGATCACGCTGCGACCGCGCCGCCCGCCCAGCCTGGAGCCCGAGGCCACCAAGCCCAAGCCGATGTTCATCGAGGATGTGACGGTCTATCTGCCGATCCTGTCCTTTATCGGCGGCGGCCAGGGGCTGGATCTGGCCGTGCAGGCGATCGGCGGAACGGTCGAGGCCAGCGGCTCGATGGGCTCGGATGGTCTGGCGCTGCGCCTGGATCTGGCCCACCTCGGGCTCGGGCGGGCGCCGATCCTGGCGCAGCTCCTGCCGCTGCCCATCGTGGGCAACCTCGGCGGGCAGCTCGACCTCAAGGTGCCATCGCGCAAGCCGCTGCCCAGCACCGGACGCGAGCCGCCGCCGCCGCGCGCCCGATCCGCGGGCCTGCCGCCGCCCGAGTTCAGCAAGGCCACCGGACTGGTCGAGATCAAGCTCGAACAGGCCGTGCTCGGCGACGGCAAAGCCAAGCTGGTGGTGCCCGGCGATCCCTTCCTTTCGCAGGGCCTCACCTTTCCGCGGCTGACCATTGGCAACCTCAACGGACGCGTCGTCATCGACCGCGGCCGCGCCAGCCTGAGCGACGTGCACTCGCGCTCGGCCGACGCCGAGGTCTGGCTGGAGGGCTATGTGGATCTGCGCGATCCGCTGCCGCAGTCCGAGCTCAAGCTGTACCTGCGGTTCTTGCCGTCGGCCGCGCTCATCAAGCGCGAGCCCACGATCGAGATCCTCAACAACGCCATGGCGGCGGGCAAGCGCTCCGACGGAGCGATCGGTTTTGCGATCACGGGCACGTTCGGTCTGCCCCGCTCGCGTCCCGCCAAGGAGCCGCCCGAGGGCGTCTCGGCGCGGCCAGGCTCGCTCGGGCAGGTTGGCAAGGATAGCTCGCCGTCGCTGCGCCCCGGCTCTGGTGTGTCGCCGCCGACCTTTGCGCCGCCGGCCGCGGTGGTGTCGCCGCCGATCCCCCCGAGTCCATCGAGCCAGTCGCAAAACTTCATCCCCGCGGTGATGCCGCCGCCGCCTGGCCAGACGCAGCAGCCTTCCCCACCTTCGCCCACACCGGCCCCAGCGCCGGCTGCCACGCCGCCGCCGCCGTCGCCCACAGCCGTGATTGTGCCGCCGCCGCCTTCGCCCAGTGCCGCAGGAAGCCATGCCGGTCAGGGTCCGCAGCCAGGCGCAGGCGAAGGCCAGGCCGGCGGCCACGCTGGTGGGGCCATGGGCAGCGGCATGCAGGCGCCGCCTCCAGCCGAAGGCGGTGGCGACAGGACGGCCTCGGATAGCCCGGCCGAGCCCGCCAATCCGCCTCAGAACCTGCCCAGCAATCAGCGCGGCTTCTAGCCGACGGTGTGCCGATGCCGTTCTATCAGAGTCCTCCGCACCTAGGAAACCAGTTCAGCGACGACATCCTGCTTCAGGAGTACCTGACGCGGCACCTTCCGCCCGACGCGCTGGCGACTGTGCATGCGCCGCTCGAACAGCTGGGCCACCTCGCTGGTGGACCGCTCTATCAGCTTCAGCTCGCCGACCGGCTGAACGAGCCGCGCCTGGTGCAGTGGGACGCCTGGGGCCACCGCATCGACTTCATCGAGGTGACGCGGCTGTGGCACGAGGCGGCGACGCTGGCTGCGCGCTATGGCATCGTTGCTGCCGCCTATGACTCGACCCTCGGCGAGCTCGCCCGCATCGACCAGTTCGCGCGCGCTTTTGTCTTCAATCCGTCGACCGACGTCTACAGCTGTCCGCTGGCCATGACCGACGGTGCCGCGCGCACGCTGCTCGACCTGGGCAACCAGGCGCTCATCGAGCGGGCGGTGCCGCGGCTGACCTCGTTTGACCCCAAGCAGATGTGGACCTCCGGGCAGTGGATGACCGAGCGCACCGGCGGCTCCGACGTGGGGCTGAGCGAGACGGTGGCCCGTCGCGAGGTGGGCCCCGAGGGCGAGCGCTGGCGTCTGCATGGCACCAAGTGGTTCACGTCGGCGACCACGTCGCAGATGGCGCTCACGCTAGCGCGTCCCGAGGGCAATGGCCCCGGCGGACGCGGGCTGGCCCTGTTCTACGTCGAGATGCGCGACGCCAGCGGCCACTACAACGGCATCCAGGTAAACCGGCTCAAGGACAAGCTCGGTACGCGCAAGGTGCCCACCGCAGAGCTGCTGCTCGACGGTGCGGTGGCGATCCCGGTGGTTGGATTGGGCGACGGCGTGCGCAACATCAGCTCGATGCTCAACATCACGCGCACCTGGAATGCGGCCATGTCCGCAAGCGGCATGCGGCGCGCGGTGGCGCTGGCGCGCGACTACGCCCGGCGGCGCGTGGCCTTCGGGGCCCCGCTCAGCGACAAGCCGCTTCACCAGGACACGCTGGCCGGCATGGCCGCCGAGTCGGAGGCCGCATTCCTGCTGGCGTTCCGCGTCATCCAGCTGCTGGGGCGCTGCGAGCGCAAGCTGGCTTCGCCCGAGGAGCTACAGCTGTTTCGGCTGCTGACGCCGGTTGCCAAGCTCACCACCGGCAAGCAGGCCGTTGCCGTGGCATCCGAGGCGCTGGAGGCCTGCGGCGGCGCCGGCTACGTCGAGGACACGGGTCTGCCGCAGCTGCTGCGCGACGCCCAGGTGCTGCCGATCTGGGAGGGCACGACCAACGTGCTGTCGCTGGATGTGCTGCGCGCGGCGCACGGCGTGGATGGCTTCCGACTGCTGCGCGCCGAGGCCGAAGGGCAGGTGAAGGAGGCCCGCGACCCCCAGCTGCGCCCCTGTGTCGAGGCGGTCGAGAGCTCGCTGACCCACATCGACATCTGGCTGCACGAAAATGCTGCGTCGCCGGCCACCATCGAGGCGGGTGCCCGCCGGCTGGCCCTGACCATCGGTCGCACGCTGGCGCTGTCGCTCATGACCAGCCACGCGCAGTGGTGTCTGGAGAGCGGTCGCGGGCCGCGCTCGGCCGCGGCGGCGCGTCGCTTCGCCGAGCACGGGGTCGACCTGCTGGTGCGCCGTCCCGACTACACCGTCGAGCACGCCGATCTGCGGCTGCTCAGCAGCGGACGCTAGGAGCCTGCCGCGATGCGCTGGACGGTCTACGACGAGCTTATCAGCCAATCGACGCGCGATGAGGCCGACGTCGTCGCCTCGCGCCTGCGCTGGGAGGCGCTGACCGGCGAGGTCCGGCCCGATCACGAGCTCTATCACGAGCGCAGCGATGCCTTCGTGGAGTGGTATCTGCTCGAACGGCGCGGCGCCGATGGCCAGACTCCCGTGGAGCGGGCGCTGGCCGCGCTGCCGGCCGATGACGACGAGACGCGGGCGACGCTGGGCAACCTGCGCACGGCCCATCGCAGCCTGTATCGCGTGTTTGCGCTGCGGCCCGGGGGGCTGGTCCTCGACGATCTCTGCGGCGGCGGGCGCTTCGATGTCGACGAGCGGCGACGGCTCCCCGGGGTCGTGGTGGGCGACATCCTGGAGGCGCGCCTGGTCGCGGATCCGGCCGAGCCGTACCGGCTGCTCCTCGGACGGGCGGTTCTTTTTCACCCGCGTGAGGCTGCGTCGGCGGTGCTGATGCTGGTCGAGTCAGCGCGCAGCCGTCGCGAGCCGCGGGCAGAGCTGCTCAACCGCCTGCTGCGGCTGCGGCTGCGCGCGCTGGCCTACCGTCACGTCTCACCGGCGCGAATCTACAGTCAGGCCATCAGCTGATTTGTCGGGCGGCGGCAGCGTCGGGCTGTCCGGACGCCCCTGGCCCTGGCCCTTGGGTGTACAGTGACGTAGGTAGACGTCGTACAGTGTGTTCACGCCTGGACGCGCCTTGCCAGCGACGATGTCGTGGATGAGCTTCACCAGGGCGCTGTTCACGGGCGTCGGGATTCCGGCGAGCTCGCCGCGACGCACCACCTCGCCGTTTAGGTAGTCGATCTCCGGCTTGCGACCGCGCTCGATCGCCACCGCCATGCTGCTGCGCATGCGGCGGAACTTGAGGCCGATGCCCAGGAGCAGCGAGTGCTTGAGAAACAGCCCCGGCGAGCCCACGCGCTGGCGGCGCTCGGACTCGGAGATCGCCAGCCGCTCGATGTCCAGCGTGCCCATGACCTTCGCCAGGCGGACACTCTGGCTGCGGGCGACGGCACAGAGCTCGGCCCAGACTTCCAAGGCGAGGCGGCGGACGAAGCGCTGGCGCAGCAGCCGTCCGAGGGTGTCGCCGCCGGCCGCACCGAGGGTGCTGGTGGCGCAGTTGATGGCCAGCTTGCTCCAGCGCACCCCTTCGAGATCGTCGACCAGGCGCACATCGAAGGCGCGTCCCAGAAGCTCGGCCGCCTGGGTCAGCGTCTGATCGGAGCCTTTGCCCTGACGCCGGCCGAGCTGGAGGCCGCCGCGCGAGGTGCGCGCCGACATGCCCGGCTCGACGATCGTGGCACCCCAGCCGACGACGCAGCCGATGACGCGCTCGCGGCCGACGATGGCCTCGGCGCGCTCCTCGGGCAGACCGTTCTGAAGCAGCACCACGTCGCCCGCAGGGCTCAGCAGCGGCCTGACTTCAGTCAATACCGTGTCGAGCGTGGTGGTCTTGGTCGAGACCAGACAGAGGTCATAGGTTCCGCTGAGCTCGCTCACCTGCACCACCGGCGATCGCGTCGGCTTCGCGGACCACTCTTGCTGATCGAGATCGCGCACGCGAAGGCCGCGCTGCACGATGGCATCGCGGATGGTTTGATTCCCGGTGACGATATCGAGCTCGACGCCCGCGCGGCTCAGCGAAGCCGCTACCACACCGCCAATCCCGCCGCAGCCTACCAGCAGTATGCGCATGGTCTTGCCTCCTAGACGGCCCATACTGTCGCTGAAGCGGCGCGGTAAATCAAGCGCCAGCGATGGGCGCAAGTTAAGCCGCGGCAGCTTCAGCAGGAAGTGTGCGCTGGCAGTCTCCCTGGTGCGCCGTTTTCGGGGGTGGCAGGGCAGGTTTCGCGCTTTGGCTGCTTTGCCCGCTTTGCAGCGGCGTGGGTTGATGGTATGTACAGTCGCGGGAGTGGCGGTGCGGCCTGGTCTAGGGTCAGGCGGTTCGGCTGCTCAACACCGCGCGGACTCGTCGATGTTTTGGCGAGGATGCGCCGCCTGCCAATCAGGCTCTTTAGGCTCCTGTGATGTTGAAACCGATCGCAGCACCTTCTGCTTCTGCACCTCCTGCTACTTCTCTGCCGCCGAACGGTGGCGCCGACGATTCCCGCTACACCGCTTTCTGGGGTGAGCCGGTCGGTCGGACCGCTGTGGCCCCCGAAGCCGCCGCCAGCGATACCGTTGCCGACGGCGCTCGCGACCTCGGCTGGCTCTCGTTCTGGCAGCCTTCGGGCGAGATCCTGACCGCTGCCCTGACCGGCCTTCCCGAGGAGCAGCCGGGAAGCTCGGTGGGGATTCTGGCTCCGATCGCGCTGGTACCGGTGGAGCTGGGGCCCAAGAGCGATGCAGCGGCTCCGCCTGCTGCCGTCCTGCCAGCGGCTGCCACTGGAGCGGCTTCACCTGCGGCGCCGGCCGTGGTGCCGCCCGAGCTGCGCGTCGACTTCGGGTTGGCTTTTGCCAGCAGCGAGCCGCAGCCGCGACTGACCGAGGTCGCGCAGAGCCGGGTCGGATTCTGGGGACAGCCCGACGATCGCTCGCCGCTGTTCCGGGCCCCGCCTCCAGAGCCGCCGCCCGTCAAGCCGGCCCCGGCCCTCAAGGGGCGTGCACCCAAGGTCGAAGGGCGTCCGGCCGAGAAGCCGCCGGCCCCACCGGCCCCGGAGCGTGCGCCCGAGAAGCGGCGCGGCGGCAAAGAGGGCTCGTCGGTGCAGGGCACCAGCCAGCCGGTCAACATGCCCTCGATCGATGCCGAAAAGAACCCGATCATGCGCCGGATCTTCCGTCGCCTGCAGCGGCAGTTCGGGCTCAACGGCTTCCGGCAGGGACAGGAGACCGCGATCCGGGCGCTCGTCGATGGACGCGACGTGCTGGGCATCATGCCGACCGGCGCCGGCAAGTCGCTCATCTATCAGCTGACCGCCTTCGAGCTTCCGGGCGTGACCGTCGTGGTCTCGCCGCTGCTGGCGCTGATGCGCGATCAGGAGCAGAAGCTGCGGCGCACCGGCGTGGTTGCGGCACGGCTCGACTCGACGCTGACCAAGGGCGAGACGGAAAAGACCCTCGACGACATTGAAGAGGGCAAGCGCAAGATCATCTATGTAACGCCGGAGCGCGCAGCGTCGGGCAAGCTCGAAGACGAGCTGGGCGGGCAGAAGGTCAGCCTGTTCGTCGTCGACGAAGCGCACTGCGTCTCCGAGTGGGGCCACGACTTCCGGCCGTCGTATCTGTTCCTTCAGCGCGCCTGTGAGCAGCTGGGTCGGCCGCCGATCTGCGCGCTCACGGCCACCGCCACGCCCAAGGTGGCCGAGGACATCGCGTCGCAGCTGGGCCTCAAGCAGCCGGCGATGATCCATACGGGCTTTGATCGGCCGTCGCTCAGCTTTGAAGTGCGCGAAGTCAGCGACGAAAAGGCGCAGGTCAAGCGCCTGCTGCGGCTGGTGCGCAAGATCCAGGGCTCGGTGATTGTCTACTGCTCGACCATTCGCACGGTCGAGGCGCTGGCGGGTGCCTTGCCGGTGCTGGGCCTCAAGGTCGGCATGTACCACGGCAAGCTCGGCAAGGCCGAGCGCGACGGGGCCCAGATCGGCTTCATGCGCAATACGCCGCGCATCATGGTGGCCACCAACGCGTTCGGTCTGGGCGTCGACAAGCCCGACATTCGCGCGGTCATCCACTACAACCTCCCGGGCTCGCTCGAGCAGTACTATCAGGAGGCCGGTCGCGCGGGCCGCGACGGTCGACCGAGCCGCTGCATCCTGCTCTACAACCAGTCCGACGAGCAGGTTCAGAGCTTCTTCGTCTCGGGCAAGTACCCGACGCGCAACGACGTGGAGAACGTCTGGCAGGCGATCAACCACGGCTCGGACAACCTGAAGGAGATGGCGCTGGCGGCGGCGGTCTCGCAGGCCAAGACGCGCGTCGTGCTGAACATCCTCAAGGAGCTGGAGCTCGTAAACGAGCTGCCCAACCAGAAGTACGGCCGCACCGAGAAGGACACCGACGAGCTGACCCTGGGACGGGCGGCCGAGTCGTACCGCCGTCGGCGCGAGGGCGATCGCGATCGCCTGGCGGCCATGATCGGGTTTGCCCGCTCGACGCGCTGCCGGATCCAGCTCTTGCTGGAGTATTTTGGCGACAAGACGCCGCCGCTGTGCCGTCGCTGCGACAACTGCCTGAACTACGGGGACGACGCCGCGATCGAGCGCGCTCCCGAGCTGGTGGTGCCCGAGGGCGACGACGATGATCGCAGCGAGTCGAGCAGCACCCCGCGCACCGAAGCTCCCGCCGCCCCGGCCAAGACCCCTCGTAAAGAGACGCTGTTTTTCTAAGGCGCTGTTTTTCTAACCCAGACGACATCGGTCCCGCCCTGAATGCTCAATCAGCCTCGGCGTTGGTTGCTTCAGGGTAGGCGATGGCAGTAGGATGTGCGGGACATGGATGCTTCGCCGCTCGACGAACCAGCCCGCATCTTGATTGTTGATGACGAGAAGGTCGTCCGCGATATGTTACAGACCTTCTTGTCGCTCGAGGGCTTCTCGGTGCGGGCCGTGGACGACGGCAGCACCGCGATAGAGGAGCTTCAGCGGCGGACCTATCACGTCGTGCTCAGCGACCTCAAGATGCCCAACGTGGGCGGTCTTGAGCTGCTCCAGCTCATCAGCGACGCCCATCTCGACGTGCTGTGCATCATCATGACCGGCTTCGGCACCGTCGAGACGGCCATCGAGGCGATGAAGAAGGGCGCGTATGACTACATACTCAAGCCCTTCAAGCCCGAGTATGTGGTCCGCACCATCCGGCGGGCGCTCGAACGGCAGCGCCTCGAACAGGAAAACTTCCGCCTCAAAGAGGCGATCAGCCTCTACAAGATCACCGAGGCCATGGCCCGCTCGCTGTCGCTCGACACCATCCTGGACATGGTGCTGGAAGCGACCCTGGTCGAGGCCGATGCCGATGTCGCGACGCTGGTCCTCAAGAATCCCAAGACCGGCGAGTTCGTCGAGCGCACCCGTCGCTACAGCAAGAACGCCCAGACCGACCTCAACTGGTACGGCGGGCAGAGCGGCGTCGGTGAGCTCAACCTGTCGGCCATCGTCGAGCAGCATCGCCAGGAGCGGCCGCTCTTGGCGCACGGCATCCGCGCCCTGCGCTTCTTCGCCGAGCCGCCCAAGGACAAGCGCCTGGTCTCGTTCTGCTCCATCCCGCTCAAGGTCCAGGACAACGTCATCGGGATGCTCAACGCCTACTCGTACACCCGCGGCTACAAGTTCAGCGAGGGCCATCGCCGCCTCTTGCAGGTGCTGGCCTCGCGCGCCGCGGTGTCGATCGAAAACGCCCGTCTTTACGAGGAGCTGGTGCAGAGCAACGACGAGCTGCGCCGCGCCAACGTAAACCTCAAAGAGCACTTCCGCGCCACCATCGTCGGCTTTGCCCGCGCCCTCGAAGAGAGCGACCGCTACACCCGCGGCCACAGCGAGCGCGTCAGCCGCTACGCCGAGCTCATCGGCCGCAAGCTCACCCTCGGCGACATGGATCTTGAGAAGCTGCGCTGGGCCGCGCTCATGCACGACATCGGCAAGATCGGCATCCGCAGCGAGAAGCTGAACAAGCCCGGCAAGCTCAGCCCCGAGGAGGTCGCGATGTTCCGCACCCACCCGGCCAAGGGCAAGCGCATCCTCGAACCGATCCCGTTCATGGAAGACCTGATCCCCGGCGCCTTCTGCCATCACGAGGCGTGGGACGGCTGCGGCTATCCGCAGGGACTCATGGGCGAAAACATCCCGCTCATCGGCCGCCTCGTCGCCATCGCCGACACCTACGACGCCATGACCAGCGATCGCAGCTACCGCAAGGCCATGCCGCACGACATCGCCATGGGCGAGATCGAGCGCTGCTCGGGCAGCCAGTTCGACGACCGCCTGGTCGAGGTGTTCGTGGTGGCCATCGAGGAGCACCGCAAGGTCGAGCGCTCCGCCGGACGCGAGATCATCCGGTAGCGTTGCCCGCCGCCGGCCGCTGAAGCCGGTGCCACAGATCCAGGAAGCCCCGCCGCAGCTGCCGCCGCCGTCCCAGCAGCAGCAGCAGCCCCAGCGCAAACAGGGCGCTCCCCGCCAGGCTGACCACGGTTCGCGACACCATCACCACGTAGGCCGCGCGCGCCCCGCCGGCCGAGCTGCTCGACGACGACATCATCTCGCGCTGAAACACGCTCTGCTCGCTGCCAATCGGCATCACGAACTTGGCCGGCAGACCCTGGTAGGCCGCGCCGCCACCCTTGTCATCGGTGGGCTTTGGCTTCTCGACCGTCGGCTCCTCGCTCAGGTAGCTGCGCCTGTCCGCCACGCTGGCCACCTTCGTCATCCCCGGCGA
>Ga0075163_10011718_pt1 | contig 11415 bp, 13 predicted proteins | sample JI1023141ADNA_FD_71478 | JGI IMG/M metagenome (GOLD analysis project Ga0075163, IMG submission 71478) | Wastewater effluent complex algal communities from Wisconsin, to seasonally profile nutrient transformation and Carbon sequestration -... | ecosystem: Engineered > WWTP > Effluent > Algae... | reverse complement strand
CTATTTTCTCTCTACCTTTTGGGGCTTCAAGCCTTCGTTATCAAGAGTTGGTGCGCATGGTGTTTGGCAATAGCTTTTACCAACATCCTTCTTATCATCAGCCTTATAAGTATCCCTACAGAAATTTTTGCGCCAATCTTGGCAAAACAAAAAGTCTTTTGGGTGATATTGCACAACCTTGGATTTATCCTTGGAGTAGGGTCTGCGACTATTACTGATATATTCTTCTTTAGATTTTTGAAAGACAAAGTTATCTCTTTGGAAGAAAAGCAAACTATGGATACCCTCACCAACGTTATTTGGATAGCACTAGCTATACTAGTTGTCACAGGCTTTGCTCTTTTTGTACCAGAGCAAGCTAGACTTTTGGTTTCAGCAAAGTTTTTGCTCAAAGTCTTTGTGGTTGGCGTTATCATAATAAACGGCATACTTTTAAATATGTTTGTCGCTCCGTATATGCGCCGGCTCTCTTTTGAAGGAACTGTGCCGGCGCGCCGTTTCCGAAGACTCGCTTTTGCTCTCGGAGGTGTGTCGCTTACTTCTTGGTATTTGGCATTTTTACTTGGCTCGCTTCGCAAGATAAATCTTGATTTCCAAACATCTCTTTGGGCTTATCTAACCCTCCTAGCCTTTGTTATCATTGGTTCACAAATTTTTGAAAGACAATTTACAAAAGCTCAAAACAAAGAACAATCCGCATTAGAGTAATTTGATTTATTGGGGGACTATCGGGAATCGAACCCGAATCGAAGGTTCCACAAACCTCAGTGTTAACCGTTACACCATAATCCCCATGCTTGCCCTGCGCAGTCTTGATGAAGCAGGATGCTTGTCTGTTATACCAGAAAATCTCGTTAGAATCTAGGGGTTACTATTAAGTAAATTGTTGAGCTTAAAAAATTATTGCTAAATTTAAGTAATAGTAGGTTTCCTTTAAACCCATAACAAATGTGCTTTTTATTGAAAAGTAATGATTTTTTGGTATGCTGGGGGTATGAATGAAAAATTATTAACGAAAGAGGCAAATAAGGGGAACTTGCCTGAAATTTTTATTGAAGGTGTCGCAGAGGAAGACAAATTTCCCATTGATCCAGAAACTTTTGCTAAAGACTTAGCTGAGTTTATTCGCTGTAAAAAGATTGGAGATTTTAGGGACATAAATCTAAGTAGATCATATGGAGAAGTTTTTTCTCAGTATACCGGTGAGTCCGATGGACTATTTGATTCGATGGTTGGCGCTAAAACTATCAAGGCCTATTTTATTGAAGTTCCTAAGCTTTTAGAAAATCAACGGTTAAGCTTCCAAGCTAGGTTAGTTTTTGACCATGGTGACGCTACTGAATCACTCTCATTCAATTTTGATGAGGATGGTATTTTTTTAAATACTTCAGGGGGTATTATGCCTAAAACAAAAAATCTTGATAATAACGAAACTAAAGAAATTGAAAAATAGAAATTTTCTGATAGTCTGTATACATGTACCAAATTCTACTTTTCTACAAATACGTCCACATCTCAAACCCAGAAGAGGTTAGGGATTGGCTTCGTGAACTATGCCAAAAGTTTGGACTGAAAGGACGACTGATTGTTGCAACAGAAGGGCTAAATATTACTCTTGAAGGCAAGACACAAGATACAGAGGATTTTATCAAAGAGATGGAGAAGGACTCTCGTTTTCTAAATATTCATATGAAGCGTAGTGAGGGAACAGGTAACGCTTTTCCAAAGCTCTCTGTAAAGGTACGTCCAGAAATAGTTTCTCTTCACCTTGGCACTTGCGATGTTGATCCAAATGTTACTACTGGTATACACCTAAAACCAGAAGAACTTCATCAATGGATTTCAGAAGGGCGTGAGTTCTACATAGTCGACATGCGCAATGCTTATGAGCATATGGTTGGAAAGTTTGCCGGATCAATATGCCCTCCCATGGAAAACTTCCGTGATCTTCCAAAACTTTTGAAAACTATAGCGCATCTGAAAGACAAAACAGTTCTTACTGTTTGTACTGGTGGTGTACGTTGTGAAAAAGCATCAGGCTATCTCATCACCCAAGGCTTCAACGATGTGTATCAACTCGATGGCGGTATCGTCTCATACATGGAGAAATATCCGAATGAAGATTTCGAAGGTAAACTCTATGTCTTTGATGGGCGAGTAGCGATGGGATTTTATACTGATGATCCAAAACATAAAATCATAGGTAAGTGTGCCTCTTGCGATGCTCCATCAGAAAACATTGTCGACTGCCGAGAGTTTGGTTGCAATGGTCAGTTCATACTTTGTGACACTTGTGAAAATAAACAGACAGAGAATAGAGGTCATACTCACTGTGTGAAGGGTTGTAAAAGAGTGCACAAAACATCTTTTGGTAAATTTCTCGGAAAGATAAAAAATATTTTGAAATAAAAAAGAAGCGAAAGTAATCACGCTTCTTTTAGTCATCATTTGCTTTTTTACTCATCCGTTTAACATAAGCTTTTTTAATAACTGCCTTGATGAATGGATTTGTGTTCACAAAATCACCTTTTGTTTGAATTTCAGACATATCAAACTTTTCTATTAGTTTTGCAAAACACTCATCAGCAAAAGACTCGCTCACTGTTTCAACACCAGTAAAATCAAAAATGAACTTTTCTGTCTCATTAAAAACTCGTTCAATTTTTTCTCTTACAGATGCTCCGGCAAACCGTGTACCCAAGTGTGTGCCTATGCTGTAAAATTCGATTTTAAGAGTTTCCATATTCTTATGATTTGTTTGAACATTACCATAGATAATATTTGATGCAAATTGTAAAAAACTCATATTTTCGCTATAGTTTGTTAATGGAATCATCTAGTATTCAAAAAGGTCAGCCTGCTCCCGAGCAATACTCGCGAGGGCTGGCAGGCACTCTTCACCCCCTTACCTTGGTCACAAGCGAGATTGTGGGTATTTTCGAAAAACAAGGTTTTTCTGTGGCGACAGGCCCAGAGCTTGAGGACGAGTATCACAACTTTGATGCGCTCAATGTACCCAAGGATCACCCAGCTCGAGATATGCAAGATACATTTTTCATCAAGGACCGTCCTGGTTTTGTCCTACGCACTCACACGTCTCCTGTACAGATACGATATATGGAAAACCACACCGCGCCATTTGCTATCATCGTGCCAGGAAAAGTTTTCAGAAATGAATCAACAGACGCAACACATGAAATGCAATTTCATCAAATAGAAGGTCTTGTAGTAGGAGAAGGTATTACTGTTGAGCATTTAAAAGGAACACTTTTAGGATTCTTCAAAGAATTATTTGGAACAGAAACTGAAATACGTCTTCGCCCAAGCTTCTTTCCATTCGTTGAACCGGGGTTTGAAGTCGATGTGAAAGTAGGAGAGAAGTGGCTTGAAGTCTGTGGTGCTGGTATGGTGCATCCAAATGTTTTCAAATCCGTTGGTTATGATAGTGAAAAAGTCACCGGCTTTGCTTTTGGTATGGGTCTCGATCGTTTGGCAAATGTGAAGTTCGGTTTCCCTGATATCCGCCTCGCATATCAAGGAGATTTGCGATTCAATCAATTTTAAATATATGACTGAAAAATATTTTAATAATGAAATAAAAAAAGACCCAACACTTTTATCAATTGATGAACTTGAGATTAGCGTCCGGCTCTATATTGCTTTGAAAAATAGTAATATTAAAACTCTTGGCCAGATAGTAGAAAAAGAAGAAAATTTCTTTACGCCAATAAATATTCCAGGACTTACTGCTATTGGAAAAAGAGAAATAGATACAATTTTAAAAGAAAAGAACCTCACTTATAAGAACTCCGCAATATGAAAATAAGTTACAACTGGCTACAAAATCATATCGAGGAAAAGCTTCCGGCTCCGGAGTCCTTAAAAGAGACTATTATTTTTCATGCATTTGAAGTCGAATCTGAAGAAAGAAAAGGAGATGACACTATCTTTGATATCAAGGTTTTGCCTGACAGAGCACATGATTGTCTCAGCCACAGAGGTATTGCCAAGGAAATAGCAGGGTTGCTTGGTTTAACTTTGAAAACATTTTCTCTACCTGACCTACCAAATACTCCGCTTGCTACAAAAATAGAGGTTCAAAGTGATCTATGTAACAGATACATGGCGATAGAAATGACAGGAGTAAAAGTCGGACCTTCGCCGAAGTGGTTGGTTGATGCTCTGGAGGGTGTAGGCGCTCGATCTATCAACAACATTGTGGACGCTACAAATCTAGTAATTCTCGATGATGGGCAACCAGTACACGCATTTGATAAAGACAAAATAGACGGTGGGATAGTAGTACGCATGGCTCATGAGGGAGAAAATATCACAACACTATCTGATGAAACAAAAGAGCTCAAAACAAGCGATCTTGTGATTGCCGACTATTTGGGGCCACTAGCTATTGCCGGAGTGAAGGGTGGTAAAAGCGCAGAGATAGCAAATGAGACAACAAATATTATTATCGAAATAGGAAACTTTGATCCGGTCTCTGTACGCAAAACTTCTCGTAGGCTCTCTCTTATCACTGACGCATCAAAAAGATTTGAAAATGAAATCAGTTCAGAACTTGTAAAGATGGGGGCTCGGCATGTAGTAGCAATTATCAAAGACATAGCTGGCGGGGAAGTCGTCGGAGTATATGACCATTATCCAAAGCCGGTAGAGGCTCGTAGTATATCTTTTGAACTCTCTGACATCACTAAGCTTCTTGGAAAAACTATAAATGAAGCGCAAATCGATATGTGGATCAGTCGATATAACATTGTTTCCAAAAAAGATGGAAATAAATACAACATCACTGTACCCACAGATCGTCTTGATCTAACCGGCGCTCACGATATCGCTGAAGATATAGGTAGACTTGTTGGTTACGACATAATTCCGACTTCGCCTTTACCTTTTAACCCTACAGTGAACAAAGAAAGTGAATATCACAACATCACAAGAGTGAAGTATTGGCTTGCCCAAAATGGTTTCCGAGAAGTGCAAAATTATAGTTTTGTAAAAAAAGGAGAAGTTTATATATCTTATGGCTCCAAAGACAAGAGTGCTCTTCGAAGCAATCTTTCGGAGGCTCTAAAAGAAAGTTATGAAAAAAATAGATTGAATGCTCCACTTCTTGGACTCGATAGTATAAGAATATTTGAGATAGGTACCGTCTTTGGTAAAGATAGCGAACAAATAAATGTTGCTACTTGTGATAAGGGAACCTTTGAAGAACTATCACTTAAAGATTTTATAGAAAAATACAAAGTAGATCTTGCTGTTGCTTCTACTAACTACCCTCTACTTTCTACCAACTCTTTCAAGATGTGGTCTTTGTACCCATTTGTTACTCGGGATATAGCGGTATGGTGTGATAGCCCTGAAAGTCAGGCAGAGCTTGAAGAAATAGTGAGTGCTTTTGCAAGTCAATATTGTGTGCGAGAGCCGGTACTCTTTGATAGATTTGAAAAAGAAGGCAGAACATCTGTAGCTTATAGATTTGTGTTCCAGTCATATGAAAAGACTCTTACAGAAGAGGAGGTAGAAAAGTGGTTTGGTGAATTGGTAAATAAAATAAAAGAGAAGGAAGGGTTTGAGATAAGATAAACTACCCTTGTAGTTTTTTTAGATCCTCAAGCACTTCTTGTGCGTGGGTTGCCGGGGAGACTTTTGGGTAAGCTTTGGCGATAGTACCGTTGGGAGATACTAGGTATGAGATACGCTTGGTGCCGAGCATGCCATCAGCCCCGTATGTTTGGGCGACTGAGCCTTCAGAGTCTGAAAGGAGGGTAAAAGGTAGAGAGTATTTTTGGATAAATTTTGTATGACTTGCCGGAGAGTCTTTGCTGATACCTAGGATCTCTATGCCAGTATCTTCATAGAAAGGGAAGTTGTCCCTGAGGGCGCAAGCTTCCTTGGTGCAACCAGGAGTATCGTCCTTAGGATAAAAGTAGATAAGAGTCCATTTACCAGCATAGTCTGACAAAGAAACGTCTTTCCCGTCTTGATTTTTGAGAGTAAAGTTTGGCGCGATTGTATTTTCTTCTAACATAGCTTGAGTTTAGCATAGAAAGCTTTATTTAAAGGACTCTATTTAAGATATTGACATTATGATAATTATATGATACAATGTAAATATAGGTTGTTTTGCTTCCTAAATTAGCAAATATGGGAGGAATAGAGAAACCTACCTGAACGCTTTTGAAAAAAATTATCTCGGTTCCTTGAGTGACCGATTCAAAACAAGGAAAATGTTCTTTTTATGAAGTCAGTAACACAAATTGGTAGGTTAGCCTTAACAAGGTTGTTTAACCCTGGTACCAAGAACAGTCATGGTGGAAAAATCACGACCTTTACAGAAGTTTCTTTTCCTAAGAAGGAATTTGATTTAAGTCAAACCTTAAGGGAGAGATCGATGGATGATGTTTTACATTACCCTCAGAAGTTTTTTGTATGGTCAATTGAGCTTGGTCTGTTTGAATTGGATACGGAAACAGCTGGCGGGAGCATTTTAAATGCAATTGCTAATGTTATTAAAAACCCCAGAAGAACAGCTTCCGAAGAGGGAAATTATGTAACCAAGGAACTAATAGTTCCGTCACATCTAATATTTTTTTCATCATCAACTGATGGTGATATAGGGCATGATATTATCAATGATAAATATGAAATTTATCGTCTGAGCCCTCAGCAGGAGTTAACGATATTACTTCTTGCAAAAATATTGTGATATTAGTATGAACTAATTGTTAAAAAGCCGAAATAAAAAATCGGCTTTTTGTTTTTGAATATTTTTTAAAAGGCGGTATAATCTTTTTCATGAAATACGTATCAATTGCAATAGTTATTATTTTTATCGGGCTTGTTGTTGGGTTTTGGGTCAAAAAGGCCCCAAAAGAAGAGCAGGTAGTTCCTGTCGCTAATGAACAAGTAAACGAAGAAAAGCCGGTAGAACCAACCGAGCCAAAAAAAGAAGAGAAGATTAACAAAGTAACAACAATACAAGGTATGAAAATAGAAACAACAAAAGAGGGAGCGGGAGTAGAGATAAAAAATGGTCAAACAGCAGTAGTGCATTACACTGGTAAGCTCACTGATGGAACAAAGTTTGATAGTAGTGTGGACCGTGGTACTCCATTTGAATTTCCGCTTGGCGCTGGTATGGTGATCAAGGGTTGGGATCTCGGAGTGCTTGGTATGAAAGTCGGAGAAAAAAGAATACTGACTATCCCAAGCGATCTTGGATATGGTGAACGCGGAGCAGGAGGGGTGATACCACCAAATGCTACTCTTGTTTTTGAAGTAGAACTTTTGGGAATAAAATAAATAATTATTTTTGAAAACAGCGTTTTTGCCTTCGGCAAAAACGCTGTTTTGTGTTATAAATAGATAACTATGAAAGAAAAGATTAAAAACGCGCTCAAAAACTCTTGGAATAAATGGAAAGCTTGGTCACTACGCAGAAAGATATTTTCTATAGTTATATTGGTTATAGTTTTGCTGGTTGCCCTAAAGGGCAATACCTCTGATGGTTCTGTGGTTGAAATAGTCAAAAAGCAAACCCTCACTCGCACTGTTGTTGCCAGCGGTAAGGTGGTGAGCTCTACTGACTTGTCTTTAGGATTTGAAGTGGCAGATACCGTGCGCTCTATAGAAGTACAAGTAGGAGATAAGGTCAAAAAAGGTAGAATCATCGCAAGTCTAAATAGTGGTGAAGAGAGAGCGGCACTTAGTAGTGCTCGAGGTTCGCTCCTTAGTGCTGAAGCAAGATACAAAAAGGTTCTCGACGGTTCAAGTAACGAAGAGATAGCGCTTGCTCAAGTCAATCTAGACAATGCCAAAAAGGATTTGGAAACTACAAAAAAGACACAAGAAACTTTGGTAAAAAATGCATATAGAAAACTCCTCTCCGACAACCTTATAGCAACACCGGTTAACTCTTCTTATTTATCAAACACTCCAACCATCTCTGGTACATATGTTGGAACAGAAGGCTCTTATATAGTTAATATCTCCTCTGGAGGTGGGGACTATGTAAACTTCTCTGGAGTTGAAAATGGCGCTGCCAAGTTTAGTACTACTTCAGCCCAAACTTTTGGTACCAAGGGCCTCTCTATTGTTTTTCCGTCAGGCTCTCTCTCTGGTCAAATGGGATCTTGGGAAGTTAAAATACCAAACACTAGTGGAGCAAACTACGTGGCCAATCTAAACGCTTACAACCAAGCACTCGATACCAAAGAAAGTGCTATCTCAACTGCTGAGGCTTTGGTGGCCCAAAGAGAAGCTGAGCTCAATCTCAAGCGCGCTACTGCTCGCCAGCCAGATATCGATAGCGCACTCGCTGATGTGATCACTGCTCAAGCTGGAGTAGAGAGTGCAAGCGCTAGACTAGAAAAGAAAATCCTGCGTGCTCCAGCTGATGGAACTATTACAAAAGTAGACATAAAGATAGGCGAGGTCAGTACCCCTCAAAAGGAAGTCATAGTACTTGAAGACGTCGAAAATCTTTATCTTGAAGCCAATATTGGCGAAGGTAACATTACAACCATTGCTCTTGGTCAAAACGTCTCGGTCTCTTATGATGCTCTTCCAAACCAAAGCTTCACTTCTACTGTTTCTTCTATTGATCCATCTGCAACAGAGTCAGGTACTGTTATAAATTATAAAATCAAAACTCTGATAACTGATATAGAAAACATTCGCCCTGGCATGACAGCAAACATGTCTATTGTGACAGCCGAGATTCCTGATGTGCTGGTTGTTCCAGCAAGAACTGTAGAGAAAACACCAGAAGGACAATTTGTAAACCTCATAACAAAAGAAAAAAGAGGTAAATATAAAACTCAAAAATCTCTTGTTACTACCGGAGTAAAAGGTGACGGAGATATTATAGAGATCAAAAGCGGATTAAAAGAAGGAGACAGAGTACTCTGGACTCCTGCGACAAAATAACTATGCCAAAAAAGCAAGGAATTTTTGAAAAGTTAAAAATAGATTTGCGAGTTGGATTTTTCTTGGCCAAGAGAGAGCTTCAAAGAGCCAACAAATGGACCACAAGTCTAATAGTTTTTGTTATGCTTTTAACTTTTCTAAACCTTGTGGTAGTTAGTGGTATTTTGGTTGGGCTTATTCAAGGTTCCCTTGACCAAAACAAAAAGTTTAGCTCAGGGGACGTGATAGTGTCTTCGTTTTTAAACAGAGACAAGATAGACAACAGTCAAGAAGTAATAAAGATAGTCGAGAACTTGCCGGGGCTTCGAGCATATAGTGCTCGCTACACTGCTGGTGGATCGCTTCAGGCTGGTTACCGTGATGTTTTGCTCAAAGATGAAAAGCCCAACTCTGTGGCTGGGCAAGTCTCTGGTATTGATCCAATAAAAGAAGACGGAGTTACCAACTTATCAAGTTTGATAGTCGAAGGCTCTTATTTGGAGCCGACCGATACAGAAAGTATTGTTGTTGGAAGCTTTTGGTTTCGTAAGTACAACAAAAATGAATTTCCAGGACTCACAACCTTTAGTGAAGATGTTGGTCTGGGTTCAAGACTACTTCTTACTATCAACGGACAAAGCAAAGAATATACCCTCAAAGGTATTTTGAAATCAAAGGTCAACGAAGTCGATGGGGGAATGTTTATCCTCGATAGTGAATTTCGAAAGCTCGCTGGGCGCAGTGATTATAACCTCAACCAAATAGCCATAGCCCTTTTGCCAGGAACAGATGCCAAGGTCGCCAAGTCTGCTCTTGTTGCCTCGGGGGTAGATGAAAATGGTCGGGTACAAACTTCAGAAGAAGCTATCCCTCAGTTTTTGGATCAAATCAAAACCACTTTTAGTCTTTTGGGTAACGCCATCTCAGCTATCGGACTAGTGGTAGCAGCCATCACTATATTTATCGTTATCTTTGTTAACGCTATCACTCGTAGGCGCTATATCGGTATCTTGAAAGGTATCGGTATTGCTCCGAGAGCTATTGTCGTTTCTTATATTTTACAATCATTACTTTACGCACTTATCGGCGCTATAGTTGGCTCAATACTTGTTTTTGCATTTCTCAAACCTTTCTTTGACGCTAACCCGATAAACTTTCCATTTTCTGATGGCATACTGGTCGCCACAGTCAGCGGTACTAGTGTTCGGGTGGCGATACTTCTCTTGGCGACTGTCATCGCTGGTTATATCCCTGCTAGAATTGTTATAAAGCAAAACACCCTTAGTGCTATTTTGGGTAGATAAACTTATGATTAAAATAAATAACTTATCAAAAATATTTAAAAGTGGTGACGCAGAAATACGCGCAGTGGACGATGTTTCTTTTTCTATACCCGAAGGACAGTTTGTCGCTATCACTGGAAGATCGGGAAGTGGTAAGAGTACACTTTTGTATCAGCTTGGACTTCTCGATAGACCCACACACGGCGAGATATTTATCGACAACTTAAATGCCACTGAGCTTTCTGACAACGACCAGACTCGAATGCGACTTCATGCTCTTGGATATATATTTCAAGACTATGCTATTTTGCCATCTCTCACAGCTCTTGAAAATGTCATGGTGCCTCTCCTTATGCAAGGGCTAGAAGAGCGTGATGCCAAAGAAAAGTCTATCAGAGCTCTTACTCGCGTTGATCTTGCTGATCGAATGAACAACTTGCCGAGCCAGCTCTCCGGTGGTCAACAACAGCGTGTCTCTATCGCGCGCGCGATTGGACATGATCCAAAGATTATCTTTGCCGATGAACCAACTGCCAACCTAGACTCTGAAACTTCCAAGACTGTGCTTGATGCCTTTCTTGAGTTAAACCGTGAAGGTCAAACCATTGTTATGGTGACTCACGAACCAGAATACTCAGCGCTTGCTCACCGTATCATCGAACTTCGTGATGGCAAGGTAGTAAGTGATGAGATGAATAAATAAATTTACAATCATTATGTATGAAGAGGCACCAAAACCAAATATAGAAAAAGAAGAAGTAATTAAGACCTTGAAGGAAAATCCAGAAAATTTAGAATTGCTAAAATCTTGGTACCAGCAAAGTCTTGAAAAGGTAGAAGCAATTGTTTCTTCAGAGGAATCAGGGGAGGCTAGTATTTTGTTTGACATAGAGTATGCAACCCTCTTAAAAGAAGCAGGGCTTTTCGAAGAAGCCTGGAATGTTTTGAATGATTCTGTGGATAAAGCTAGTAATTTTAAACAAGAAAATCTACTTCAACAAATGAAAGATTTGATGAAAGAGCTAGAATCTCAAAGTTAATATTTATATAAAAAATCCGCGATAGGCCGTCGAGGATTTTATTTTTCGCTTTTCTTAATTTGACATTAAAAAAATATAAAGTTAAAAAAGCTTGCTTTTTTAACATAGGGTATAATATACCCATGCAAACATTCATAGAAAAAAACCAAAAACTTGTTCTCGTTATCAGT
>Ga0075163_10011717_pt1 | contig 11416 bp, 9 predicted proteins | sample JI1023141ADNA_FD_71478 | JGI IMG/M metagenome (GOLD analysis project Ga0075163, IMG submission 71478) | Wastewater effluent complex algal communities from Wisconsin, to seasonally profile nutrient transformation and Carbon sequestration -... | ecosystem: Engineered > WWTP > Effluent > Algae... | reverse complement strand
GTGGCCGCCGGCGAGAAGTTGTCGTTCCGCCAGGAGGACATCCGCATGCGTGGGCATGCGATGGAGTTCCGCATCAACGCCGAGGATCCGGACCAGAACTTCAAGCCGTGCCCTGGCACGATCAAGACGTTCGTGGCGCCGGCTGGGCCTGGGGTGCGGTGGGATAGCCACATCTACCAGGGCTACACGGTGCCGCCGCACTACGACTCGATGGTGGGCAAGCTCATCATCCACCGCCCGACGCGCAAGCAGTGCATCGAAGTGGCGCGCCGCGCCCTGCAAGAGCTGACGACCGACGGCATCACGACCACGGCCGGGCTGTTCTTGCGCATTCTCGAGCACTCCGACTTTGCGGCGGGCCAGGTCGACACCGGCTTCATCGACCGCTACTTCGCGCCGAGGTGAGCCACGTGACGCGCTCTTCGCCGGCGCGCCGCGTCTCCAACCGGCTGCTGCTCGTCTGCAATCTCGTCGCGGCGAACGCGGCGGCGGCCTTTGTCGTGGTTGCGTTCCTGCGGCCGGGGTTCCTCGGCAGCGCGATCGTGCCACTGCCGTCGGCAGAGCATGACGCGCGGCTGCTCGTGCTCGGTCTTGACAACGGCATCGGCTGGGGCGTGTTCTTTGGTGGCATCGTGCTCCTGCTTTGGAACTTCGCCTGGCTCGTGCGCCGGCCGGAGCGCCAGCCACCGCTGAACTGGGTGGTCAGTGATACTCCGTCCGGGCCGGTGCGCGTGGCGCGCGAAGCGATCGAAGCGGGCCTGCGTCAGGCTGGCGAAGCGCTGCCGGAAGTGACGCGTCTGCGCGTGCAGGTCGATACGTCGATCGCCAAGCGCATTCTCGTCATCGGCCAGTTCCAGTGCGCGGAAGGCACCAACAACCTCGCCGCGAGCCAGCGTCTGCGGCAGGCGATGCTCGATCGTTTTTCCGAACTGGTGCGGCCGGCCGACGGTGGCCGCGTCGAGATGGATCTCGAGTTTCAGGGGTTTGCAGGTCGACTGGGAAAGAAGGGCGCGGAAGTCCCGCCGCCCGACGACGGGGTGCCGTTCACGGGCCCGAAGTACCCGATCGACGATGATCACTCGTTAGGGGGAATGTCATGAGTCTGCGTGTGGGTGTGTTGACAGGCGGTGGGGATGCCCCCGGCCTCAATGCGGCGATTTGTGGTCTGGGTCGTCGACTCATCGCGGCGGGCGCGGAGATGATCGGCTTCAAGGATGGTTGGCGCGGCATGATGAACGATTCGACGCGTTCGCTGCAGGATGCCAACTTCCAGCACCTGCTGGTCTACGGCGGCACCCTGCTCGGCAGCAGCGGTGACAACCCGTACCGCGATCCGGCGACGATGGTGCCGAAGGTGCTCGAGAACTTCCGCAAGCACCGTCTGGACGCGCTCGTCGCGATCGGCGGAGAAGGCACGCTCGGGGCTGCGGATCGACTCTGGCGTGAACATCAACTGCCGGTCGTCGGCGTGCCCAAGACGATCGACAACGATCTCGACGCGACCGACTTCACGTTCGGCTTCTTCTCCGCCGTCGAAGTGGCGACGCGCGCGATGGACGACCTGCGCAGCACCGCGGACTCCCACGGGCGCGTGATGGTCGTCGAGTGCATGGGGCGCCACGCCGGCTGGATCACGGCCTACGCGGGCGTTGCGTCCGGCGCGGAAGGCATCCTGGTGCCGGAGCGTCCCGCGCACCTCGAGGAACTTTGCGCCAACCTCGAGCGCCTGCGCGCCTCGGGCAAGAAGTCGGCGATCGTCGCCGTAGCCGAAGGCACCCGCATCTACGAGAACGGCGTCTGCCTGTCGTCGATGGACAAAGACGAGTTTGGCGAATACCAGACCGGTGGGGCTGCCTTCACGGTCGCGAAGAAGATCCAGGCGCGGCTTGGTTGGGAGGCGCGCCACCTCGTACTGGGGCACTTGCAGCGCGCCGGCAAGCCGATCGCGTTTGACCGCATCTTTGCGCTGCGCCTCGGGGCGCGCGCGGCCCGCCTCGTGCTCGAAAAGCGTTATGGTTTCATGGCTGCCATGCGGGCCGGCGAGATCGTCGACGTGCCGCTGCAGGCAGCCGTGGCGGCCCGCAAGGTGCTGACGGATCAGTTCCTCGATCGCTACGAAGGCTTCTTCCTGCCGATAGGGGGCTTATGAACCTGGGCCTGCTTCTTCTGCGTTTCCGGCGCGCGTGCACTGCCGTCGCCCTGGGCGCCGTGGCTGGGTTGTCGGCGCCGCAGCTGGCGGCGGCGCAAGCGGGGGTTGGGGCTGGCCAACCGTTGCCCAACGCGGGGTTTGGCAACGCGCAGCCGCAGCAACCTGGCGAAGAGGCGGATCCGTTCACGCCGCGGTGGGCGAAGCCGCCGCAGCAGATTCCATTCAATGGCTTCCCGCTGTCGTTTCCGAAGGGCCTCGGCGCTTTCGGCAGCTATCCGGTGACGAGCCCATCGAGTGGCCTACCCGGCTTTCCGGGGCTTGGCGCCGCCCGGATGACGGGACCCGGTGGCCTGCCACTGTTTGCGCTGCCGAGCGAGGACGTGCCCGGCTGGCCACGCTGGCTGCGCGCGATCGATGCGCCGGAGTTTCCCTACGTGCCGGGCCAGGCCTTGCTGCTGCGGCAGTCGGAACGCGTCTGGTGGAAGGAGCCCGGCGAGGATGCGTTCGTGCCGCTCTACTTCCACGACAAGGTGCGCAGCGTCGTGCCCGGCACTGAGGTCGAAGTACGACGGACGGGGAACTTCGAACTGCTGCTGCACGGCGGCGGGCGAGTCCTGTCCCAGGGCCCGACCCACCTGCGCGTGGATTCGATGGACGACAAGCAGGTCGTGCTGAAGTTCTCGATGCTCAGCAAGTTGCGCATGCAGTTGTCGGGGCGCGAACACCAGTTGCAGTTGCCCGACGGGTCGATGCTCGTCGTGCCGGCCGACGTGCCGCCGGCTTCGCCCGAGGAACTGCCGATCGGGCCGGCCGTGCTCGTGCTTGAGCGCGCCGACGAACCGGGCCAGTTCTACGGGCGGGCGGTGCTCTGGAATGGCGGCCAGCGCGCCGTGCGCTGGCGCTACGCGCTCGGGGAAGTGCTGCTCGAACCGGGGCACCGCATTCAGTTCTTCCTGCATCCGGTGGCGGCGGCGACGGGCGCTGGCCTCACGGCGGCCGAAGCCGAAATCGTGGCCAACGGGCCGGCGCGGACCATCACGGGCAACGCCGCCGGTGCAGTGCAATGCTGCGGCGCATCGTTTGCGCTGCCGAAGGGGGCGCGCCTCTCGCTGGATCCGTTGCAGGGTGAACCGTTCGAAGCGGCAGCGCCCCGCCGCTGAGCTTGGCGTCGCCTGAGGGCGCCATTGGCAAACGGTAGCGAACCTTCGTGGCGAGGCGGGTAGGCTGCCGGGGCGCAGTCCTCGCCATGGTCGCCATTGCCCACATCCAGACCGGTCCCCGCCAGTCCCCCGTGCCGGACTTCGGGTACCTGTTCACCGCGAACTCCGTGTTCGTGATGATGGCGTGCCTCGTGCTCGTCTGGTTGTCGTGGTTGTGCTGGCGGCAACATCGGCAGCCCTTCCTCGTGCTGTGGATGGCCGGGTGGCTCTGCTACCTCGCGGCGCGCGCGTTGACCATGGTGCAACTCGACCATGGCTCGGCCATGTCGTCGCCGTGGGCTCCTATTGCGCTGTCCGGTGCCAGTCAGTCGCTCTACTACGCGCACGTGTTGCTGACCATGACCGGGGTGTGGTGTGTTGCGAGCAGTCGCGGCAGGCGCGTGCCGGTGAAGGGGCTTATTGCGGGGCTCGCGGCCGTGGTTGCCATCACCTTCGTGATTGCGGCGCAGACGCAGGCAGGTTCGATGGCCGTGCGAATGTGGCTGCGGGTTGGGGTTCGCTGCATTGCCACCGCGGTGGTCTTTGGGGCGTCCGCGTGGGGTTTGTTCTGGCATGGGCAACGTACGCGGCAGCAGGGGCCGAAGTTGCTGGCGCTCGGGTTCTTCGGCGGCGCCCTCATGTTTGGGCAGCTCGCCTACGCGTTCACCGTCGGTCGTTACACCGAAGTGGCCTACCTCGGCGCCTTCGAAGTCCTGGTCGTCTGCGCGATCGGCCTGGGGCTCGTGATCTGGTGGAATGAAGGCCTCTACGCCAACGCGGAGCGCACGAGCCAGGAGATCGCCGATCGCACCCGCACCATGCTGCAAGCCCAACGCATGGAGTCTGTAGGCAAGCTTGCGAGTGGCGTGGCGCACGACTTCAACAACGTGCTGACGGTCGTGCTGGGCAACATGGAGAGTCTGTTGCGAACCAAGGACCTGCCGGACGCCATGCGTTCGTCGCTCGAAGAAACGCGCATGGCGGCCGTGCATGCGACGCGCATCACTTCGCGTCTGCTCACCTTGGCGAAGAGCCCTGGTGGGCAGCCGCGCGTGTTCGACCTGAATCACGAAGTGCGTCAACTGCAGCCGTTGCTGCGCAATCTGGTCGGCCTGCGTGTGGTCCTGGACCTCGATCTCGGCGATCGTGAATTGCCGGTGTTGCTGATGCCCGGCCAGCTCGAGCAGATCCTGCTGAACCTCGTCGTCAACGCGCGCGATGCCATCGAAGGAGATGGCAGGATCACGATCGTCGCCCACGAGAGTCAGGGCGACCGCGGCAGCGAAGTCTGCCTCGTGGCCGTCGATTCTGGTGTCGGCATGTCGGCCGAAGTGCGCGAACGCTGCGGCGAGATGTTCTTCAGCACCAAGGGCGATCGGGGCACGGGCATGGGGCTCGCGTCGGTGCGCAGCATCCTCGCCGATACGCGAGGCACGATGCACATCGACAGTGCCCCAGGTGCCGGCACGAAGATCCGCATCACATGGCCCAAAGCCGAGGCGGCGAGGCAACCGGAGGAAGAGCGGCCGGTCGTCATTCCGGCGCGCCCGGTCCCAGCGACCGTGCTGCTCGTCGAAGATGAGAGTGCGGTGCGCGGTGTGACGGTTCGCGCGTTGGAGGCTGCCGGGTACCGGGTCGTAGCCCCTTCGGATCCTCGCGACGCCGCAGCTTTGCTTGCCGATGCGAGCCAGGAGTTCGACCTGCTGCTCACCGACGTGGCGATGCCTCACCTGACCGGGCCAGAACTGGCGCGCCTCTCGCGGCGGGTGCGCCCGCGGTTGCCGATCCGGTTCCTGTCGGGGTTCGTGGACCCAGAGCAGCATCCCGACCTGCTGCAGCACGGCCCGATCCTCGCCAAACCCTTCTCGCGCCAGGAACTGCTGGCCTTCGTGTCGGCGGCGCTGGCGGGCAAGGAAGTCGCCCCTTCGGGAGCCAGCCGATGAGCGAGCTGCAGGAACTCTCGCAACAGGTGCTGCGGGCTGCCGAGCGCCTGCGGGATCGCGTCGTGCGCACGCCCGTCGTCGCCTCACCGTGGCTCTCGGCGGCGGTGGGAAGCGAGGTGCGCTGCAAGCTCGAGAATGTGCAGCACACGGGCTCGTTCAAGGTCCGCGGGGCGACCAACGCGATGGCGTTGCTCGCTCCGGAGGTCCGTCGGCGCGGCATCGTGGCGGCGTCGTCGGGCAATCACGGGCTTGGCGTCGCGGCTGCGGCGCTGGAGCTTGGGGTGCCGGCGCTGGTCCTGGTGCCGGAGACGACGGCGCCTGCCAAACAGGCCGCCATTCGCAAACTCGGCGCCGAGGTGCAGCCCTTCGGGGCGGATTGTGTCGATACCGAACGGCAGGCGCGGCTGGTCGCCGAGGCCACCGGCAGGCACTATCTGTCCCCCTACAATGACCTGGATGTGGTCGCCGGGCAGGGCACGGTGGCGGTTGAGTTGTTGGAACAGTGGCCTCTGGTCGAAGTCGTCTACGTGGCGCTCGGCGGCGGCGGGCTGATCAGTGGCATGGCCGCCTATGGCAAGTCCGTGCGGCCCGAAGTGGAGTTCGTCGCGTGTTCGCCGCTGCAGTCGAACGCGATGGCCGAGTGTGTACGGCGCGGGGCGATCGTCGACGTGCCGTGCGGGGAGACCTGGTCGGACAGCACGGCCGGAGGGGTCGAACCCGGCGCCATCACGTTCCCGCTCTGCCAGCGGCTCGTCGATCGGTATCTCGACCTGGACGAAGCGTCGATCGAAGCCGCGCTGCTCGGCTGCCTGGAGCACCAGCATCTGCTCGTCGAAGGCGCGGCCGCGGTCGCGGTGGCCGCCTGCCTTGCCGATCCCGAACTGCGCGGGCGCCGCGCCGCGGTGATCGTCTGCGGCGCCAACCTGCCATTCAGCCGCCTGCGCAGCTTGCTGCGGCGCTGAGGGTGGGCGGGGGCGGGTTGCCGCCCAGCGCTCGCCCCACCCCAGGACGCGGTCTCGATTCAAGTCGACCGCGGTCCGGCTCCGATAGCTCGATGGCAGTGGCCCGTTGGCGCGGGCTTCCTGCATCCGCTTCGGAGAAGGATCGATGCAAACCCAGGAATTGCGGGGCGAAACGAGCCCTTGGCGCACGACCGCGTTGCTTCCTGCAACAGCCGTCGCGCACCGCTCCATGCCGCGGGCCCTTCCGGCCACAACGCGCGAGGTAGCCGTTTGAGCGGCAATCGCGCGTTTGCGGCCATGGTGCTCGCGGGTGGCCTTGGCACGCGCCTGCGCAGCGTCGTTCACGACCGCTGCAAGCCCATGGCGCTCGTCGAGGGCGAACCGTTCCTCGCCCGCGTGTTGGACCAGTTGGCAGCGGCTGGTTGTCGCCGTGCGATCCTCTGCACGGGGCACCACGGCGAACAGCTCGAACGCGAACTGGGCCCCGAGCATGGTGGGCTCGAACTCGTCTACTCGCGCGAGGATTCGCCGTTGGGTACCGCCGGCGCTCTCCGTCAGGCGTTGCCGATGCTTGGTGAGGACGAGGCCGTGCTGGTCCTGAACGGCGACTCCTACGTCGACTGCGATCTCGCGGCGTTCGTCGCCCAAGCCCGCGCCAGCACGGCTCCGGCGAGCCTGCTTGCCGTGCACGTGCCGGATGCCGGCCGCTACGGGCGGGTCACCGTCGATGCCGCGGGCGTGGTCACGGCCTTTGCGGAGAAGCAGGCGCCGCCGGCTCAGGGCTCCGCCGCGGGCCTCATTTCTGCGGGTGTCTACTGGCTCGACCGGTGCTTGCTCGCGACGTACACGACCGCGGGGCCTTGCTCCCTCGAACGCGACGTGCTGCCGCGCCTGCTCGGTGGCCAGCTCACGGCGCAGATTGTGGGGGGCGCGTTCCTCGATATTGGCCTCCCCGAGGCCTACGCGAGTGCCGCAGCGTTCTTCGCGCAGTGTGACCAACGTCGCCAGCGCCCACGCAAGGGCCTGCTTGTCGTCGACCGCGACGGCACGCTGATCGCCGAACGTCACTATCTCGCCGATCCGCGCGAGGTCGAATTGTTGCCCGGCGTCGTCGAGGGCCTGCGGGCCTTCGCGAACCACGGCTACGACCTCGCCATCGTCACCAACCAGTCGGGCATCGGCCGCGGCTACTTCGACGAGACGACGCTCACGGCGATCCACGACGAACTGCGGCGCCAGCTCGGACTGGCCGGCATCACGATCCAGGGCATCTGGTTCTGTCCGCACCGCCCCGACGAAGGCTGCGCATGCCGCAAACCCGCACCGCAGTTGCTGGAGCGGGCCATGCAGGAACTTGGTTACACGCCCGAGCAGTGTCTCGTGGTCGGTGACAAGGCCTGCGATATCGAACTTGGCGGCCGTTCCGGGGTTCGCACGGCATTGGTGCGCACCGGCTATGGCGCTGGCACCGAACGTGATGGCCTCTGCACGCCCGACCTCATCGTCGACGGTTTGCGGGAACTCGCGAGGCAGGAGGTAGGAGCATGATCATCAGTCGCACTCCGTTCCGGATCTCGTTCTTTGGTGGTGGCACGGACTATCCCGAGTGGTACCGCCAACACGGTGGCGCGGTGCTGGCAACGACGATCGACAAGTACTGCTACCTCACGTGCCGCTACCTGCCACCGTTCTTTGACTACCGCTACCGCGTGGTCTGGTCGAAGGTCGAGAATCGCCACGAGGTGGGGGAGATCGAACATCCCGTCGTCGGCACGCTGATCCGCCACCTCGGCATCACACGTGGCGTCGAAGTGCACCACGTCGGCGACCTGCCCGCGCGCAGTGGCATGGGCTCGAGCTCGGCGTTCACCGTCGGCTTGTTGCACGCCCTGCATGCGCTGCAGGGGCGCATGGTCGGCAAGGAAGAACTCATGACCGAGGCGATCTTCACCGAGCAGGAACTGCTCAAGGAGACCGTCGGTTCGCAGGATCAGGCATCTGCTGCGCACGGTGGCTTCAACAAGATCACGTTTGCGCAGAACGGCCAGATCCAGGTCTCACCGGTCGTGCTTCGCCCGGGCCGCACCGACGAACTCGACTCGCACCTGATGCTGTTCTACACGGGCATCGTGCGCACGGCGTCGAAGGTTGCCGCCAGCTATGTGACCGATCTCGGCCAGAAACGGCGCCAACTGCGCATTCTGCGCGATCTCGTCGACGAGAGCATCGACCTGCTGGCGAGCGATCGCCCGATCGAGGGCTTTGGCGAACTGCTCGACGAAGCGTGGTCGGTGAAGCGCAGCCTCGGGGCGGGCATCTCGACCGGCGAGGTGGACGACGTCTACCAGCGCGCGATGGCCGCCGGCGCGATCGGCGGCAAGATCACGGGCGCTGGCGGGGGAGGGTTCCTGCTGCTGTTCGTGCCGCCGCAGAACCAGCAGGCCGTGCTCGATGCGCTGCCCGAACTCGTGCACGTGCCGTTCCACTTCGAGTCGTCGGGCAGCCAGATCATCTTCTACGACCGCGAACAGGACTTCAGCTCGGCGGAAGCCGCGCGGGAAGCGCGCCCGATCCGGGCATTCCGCGAACTTACACCGGACGCGCCCACTCAGTGGGCGATCCCGTACCCGCATGCGGGAAAGACCCCGGTCATCGCCGGACAAACCAAGGACTGACATGGACCGCAAAGCCACGTTCAAGCGCGAAGACGGCCTCTGGATGCTGCGCCGCATGCGCCTCATCCGCCAGACCAGCGAGCGCATCGCCAGGCTCTACCCGACCAACGTCATGGAGACGCCGGTGCATCTGTGCATCGGCCAGGAGGCCGTATCCGTCGGCCTCTGCCGCCATCTGCGCGATGCCGACAAGATGTTCCTCGGTCATCGTACGCACGGCCCGGCCCTCGCGAAGGGTCTGCCACTGCCTAAGCTCATGGCGGAGCTCTACGGGCGCACGACCGGCTGCTCGCACGCGTTTGGTGGCTCGATGCACCTCATCGACCTCGAACACGGCCTGCCCGGTTCGTCGGCGATCATCGGCGGCAGCATCGCGCTCGGTTGTGGCGCCGCGCTCGCCGCCCAGCTCGCCAAGCAGGACTACGTCGGCGTGTCCTACTTCGGCGATGCGGCCACCAACGCCGGGGTGTTCTACGAGAGCATGAACTTCGCAGCGCTGCGCAAGTTGCCCGTGCTGTTCCTGTGCGAGGACAATGGCTACTCGAACGTGATGCCGAAGAGCGCCCACTCGGCGCACGATATCGTGAGTGTGGCGCGCCAGTTCATGACCACGCTGCAGGCCGATGGCACGGATGTGCTATCGGTCTACGAGCACACCGGCGAGGCGGTGGCACAGCTGCGCCGCGGCGAAGGCCCGGTGTTCCTGCATTGCGCGACGAAGCGCTGGATGAAGCACCAAGGCCACGAAGCCTGCGACATCGTCGATAGCGGCATCGACCGCGAACGCGATTGCCCGATCCGCAAGCTCGAAGCGTTCCTGCTGAAGAGCCGCCTCCTCACGCCCGCCGAGCTCGTCCTCATCGAACAAGCCGTCGAGGCCGAGATCGATGCCGCGATCCAGTTCGCCGAGAGTTCGCCGTTCCCCGATCCATCCCTGCTGGAGGTCAGCTGACCATGCCTTGGAGCCGTTTCGACAGCAATTACGAGGCGCCCGCCGGGGCCCGCGATATCACCTATTGCGCGGCGATCCGTGAAGCGATCGACCAGGCCATGTGCCTCGATCCGCGCGTGTTCTGCATCGGCCTCGACGCCGATGACAAGTTCGGCGTGTTCGGTTCGATGAGCAACCTCACGCATCCCGATCGTGTGCTCGGCACGCCGATCTCGGAGAACGCGATGACAGGGGTGGCGCTCGGGGCGGCGTTGTCGGGCATGCGCCCGATCCACGTGCACCTGCGCAACGACTTCCTGCTCGTCGCGATGGACCAGATCGCCAACTACGTGGCGAAGTGGCAGGACATGTTTGACCACCAGGTCAAGGTGCCGCTCGTGATCCGTTCGATCATCGGGCGCGGCTGGGGTTGCGGCGCGCAACACAGCCAATCGCTGCATGGCCTGTTTGCGCAGATTCCTGGCCTCAAGGTCGTGATGCCGTCGTCGCCGTACGATGTGAAGGGACTCATGCTGTCGGCGGTGAAGGACGACTCGCCGGTGCTCTTCCTCGAACATCGTTGGCTCTACAAGAACACCGGCAACGTGCCGGAGGCCATGTACACGCTGCCGATCGGCAAAGCGGCCACCCTGCGGCGCGGCGGCAGCCTCACGGTCGTAGCGACGTCGTTGGCGGCGATCCACGCGCTGAAGGCCTGCGAACAGCAGGAGCTCGACGTCGACCTCATCGATCCACGCACGATCAAACCACTCGACCTCGACACGATCCTGGCCAGCGTGCAACGCACGGGGCGACTGCTCGTGGTGGACTACGACTTCCCGTTCGCTGGGTTTGCGAGCGAAGTGGTCGCGGCGGTCTGCGAACGCGCGCACGAGAGCCTGCGGCAACCGCCGCAGCGCCTCTGCTTCCCCGATCGTGGCATGCCGTCGAGCGGCCGCCTCGAACGTGCCTACTACCCGACGCCGGAACGCATCGGGGAACTCATGCGCCAGATGATCCTGGGCTCGTCGATCGACGTCGATTCGTTCGTGAACTGAGACGCACAGCCATGGCCGCGACCCTCGACCTTCTGCTCATCAACCCCGGCGGCCAGCGCCGCATCTACCAGAACCTCGGCCAGAACCTCGCCGCGAAGGAACCGCCGATCTGGGCGGGCCTCTTGGCAACCTACGCGCGGCGCAAAGGCCATTCGGTGCAGATCCTCGACGCGAATGCGCTCGATCTGGCGCCCGAGGCAGCCGCTGCCGCGGTGGCTGCCTTGGCGCCGCGCCTCGTCGTGGTCGTCGTCTACGGCCACAACCCGAATGCGTCGACGTTTGCGATGCCGGGCGCTTCCGAGATCTGCACGGCGATCGCCGAAGGGGTTCCGGGCCAGCGTGTGATGCTCGTCGGCGGGCACTGTGCGGCATTGCCCGAACGTACGCTGCGTGAAGAGCGCGTCGACTTCGTCTGTGGTGGGGAAGGCACCGTCACGATCGATGAACTGCTGCAGGCGCTGCGCAGCGGGGGTGCGCCGGCGGACCTCGAACGCGTTCG
>Ga0075163_10011716_pt1 | contig 11416 bp, 10 predicted proteins | sample JI1023141ADNA_FD_71478 | JGI IMG/M metagenome (GOLD analysis project Ga0075163, IMG submission 71478) | Wastewater effluent complex algal communities from Wisconsin, to seasonally profile nutrient transformation and Carbon sequestration -... | ecosystem: Engineered > WWTP > Effluent > Algae... | reverse complement strand
GACGTCCGGCGACTGCACGAGGATGCGCACGTCCGACGTGAACGTCAGCGAGGCCTCGATCGTCTTCTGCATCCACGATGCGATCTCGCGTTTCAGCGCGGTCGCGGAGTTGGGCGCGAAGAAGTCCGACAAGGGCGCAGTGATCCCGACGCCGTCCTCTTGCGGCGTCGCCTCCAGCGAGCGACCGGTGACCTCTTCGTACTGATCGAGCTGCTCGCGCAGGAACTCCATCATCGGCCCGTCCTGTGCCGTCAGCAGCGGGGCCGGCATCGCCACCTCGCCGCCGCCCGACTGCTTGTCGAACAGGCCCTCGTCGCGCGTCTTGCCCTCGCCGGCGATGTGGAACGCGAACTGGATCGAGTCCTTCAGCTGCTTGGCCTTGGCGAGGTCCGCCTGGCCGAGCGCGTAGAGCACGACGAACAGCGCGAACAGCAGGGTCATCATGTCCGCGAAGCTGATGACCCAGCGTTCGTGGTTGACGTGCTCTTCGTGCTTGTGCTTCTTCGCCATGGGACAGCGTCGCTCCGATCAGTGCTTCTTGTCGCCGCCGCCGCCGCCGCCACCGTGGCTGCCGATGTAGACCTTCAGCTTGCTGCGCAGCGCCCCCGGCGCGATGCCGGACTGGATGCCGACGACGCCCTCGAGCACCATGTTCTTCAGCAGCTGGTCGTGCTCGACGTGCCGCTTCAGCTTGAACGACATCGGCAGGCACACGATGTTCGCGAAGCCGACGCCGTAGACCGTCGCGACGAACGCGACGGCGATGCCAGGGCCGATCAACGAGGGCGTGTCGAGCACGCTCATCACGTGCATCAGGCCGAGCACGGCGCCGAGCACGCCGACCGTCGGTGCGAGTGCACCCCACGACTCCCAGAACTTCATGCCCGCCTTGTCGTCCTCCTCGGCGATGTGCATGTCGACCTCGACGGTCTCGCGGATCGCCTCGGCCGAGCTGCCGTCGATGGCGAGCGTCAGGCACTTCACCAGGAACGGATCGCCCTGGCCGCTGTTCGCGTAGGTCTCGAGCGCCAGCAGGCCTTCGCGGCGCGCCAGGTTGGCCAGCTCGAGGATCTTCTCCATCAGGCCGTGGAAGTCGTACTTCACGCCGAGGAACGCCTTCTTCAGCGCCTTGATCGCGAACGGCATGTCGGACGGCAAGGTCGCCACCATCGTCGCGCCGAGCGAGCCGATGATGACGATCATGAAGGCCGTGACCTGCAGCAGGGCGCTCGGGTGGCCCCCTTCGAGGATCATCCCGCCCAACACGCCGCCGAGGGAGACGACCAGTCCGAGGATCGAGAAGATGTCCATTGCCCGGGTGCTCACGGCGCCACCGCCGACGGAGGATGCGCCACCTGGATGATGGGCGTTCCCCGCGACCGCTTGAGCCCGGCCGCTGCGAATCCCGTCACGGGCCGAGGATCGTCGGGTTCTGCGACACCGAGATCGACCGACGATGCCCCCGCGTCACCAGACCGCGACGCCGCAGTCGAGGGCGAGCCCCCCGGTCGATCCCCGCCGGGCCGCGCGCCCCCTTGGCGCGCCGGCTCCTGCACCTGTCGAGACCGTTCGCTGCGCGATGGCCTAGTAGCCGACGTGCATGCGCAAGCCGCGTGTCGAGGCCCACCCCTCGCCGGTGGCACCCGGGTCCGCCGCGATCCAGATCTGCCAGAACAGCTCGGCACCGGCCAGGCTCGGCGTGTTCGGGATCGCCAGCGGCGTGGCGAAGAAGCCGATCAGGCCGGTGTTGAACTGGAACAGGATCTGCGGCGTAGCCAGCACGGTGCCGCCGTCGAACGGGATCGAGTCCTGGGTGTCACCGACCACCCCGACCCCCAGCGCGTTGGAGATGGCGCCGGTGACCGACAACAGCCAGGTCGTGCCGATCACGGGCAGCGTGCCGGCGATCGTCGGCACACCGAGGGTGCCGGGCTTGCCGACACCGTAGAGCTCGACTTCGGCCGAGCCCACGCCACTGAGGTTCGCGGTCGCGCACAGGCCGTAGCCACACGGCCCCTGCGGCACGTTCGTGCCGACGACCCGGATCGTCCAGGCGCCGACCGCCGGAGCGGCGATGGCGACGCGCTCGACGTTGTTCTTGGTGTCGGCCACACCACCGGTCGTCGACCAGCCACCGGCGAAGTCGTTGCCCTGGTACTGGGTCCCGTTCGGTGCGATGACGATCAGATCGAGGTCGTTCGTGACCGGGTTCGAGGCGTTGACCGTGCCGGCGAAGTCCGTGAACGCCATCGTCACTTCGAGGGGCCGCGACGTCGTCAGCACGTCGACGAAGTAGTCGCGGGTGACCCCGGTGGTGACGCCCTGGGCGCGCCGCACGTCGGTGATCCACAGGCGCCCGAGGTCGCCCGTGAAGTGCAGCGACTCGTCGAGCAGGATGTGGCCCCAGCCCTCCGTGTCGCTCGGGTAGCCGGCGACGCCGGTCATGTCCTGGCAGGTGTTGACCAGCACCGACTTCAGCAGGGCTGCCGACGGCGTGATCGAATCGGCCGGGTTCGCGGCGCCGGACGGGTAGAAGCCGTCGACGAAGTACTGGCGCACGAGTGCGGCTGCACCGGCGGCCGCCGGGCACGCCATGCTGGTGCCGGACAGGGTCGACGTGTTGCAGGAGCCGGTGCCGGCCGACTCGATCGAGGTGCCCGGCGCGAACAGGTCCGGCTTGCGGCGCCCGTCGGCGGTCGGGCCGACGCCACCGCCGCCCTTGATGACGATGCCGGTGCCGTTCAACGCGTTGCCGACGGCGACCAGGTTCTTCGCGTTCTCGGGGTTCTTCAGCGTCGACAGGTTGGTCTCCGAGAACAGCACGAGGTTGTCCTCGTTGGTCCAGGAGAACGCGTCGATCGCGTTGCAGTGCGTGTTGTAGGCCGTCGTCGAGTCGTCGCCCCACGAGTTGGTGTGGATGCGGGCACCGTTGCTGCGGTGCGTGTTGGCGCGCGCGGACCACACCCCTGCGTTGTAGTCCGAGCTGGTCGCGATCTTGGCCAGGTAGGCCATGCCGCGGTTGCTGGTCGAGCCGTTGACCGGCTCCGCGTCGCCGACGGCGGTGCCGGCCGTGTGCGTGCCGTGTGCGTCGCTGGAGCCGGTTCCCGAGCGGTAGACGATCTTGCGATGGCTCGGCCCGATCGGGTTGACCGGATCGCTGAAGTAGCACGAGTTGGCCGGGATCCTGCCGTCCATGTGGCCGATGACCTGGCCTTCGCCGTGGAGGCCGAGGTTCCAGATCCGCGGGCTGTTGCTCAACTTGGTCTGGATCGCCCACGCCGTCGTGTCATTGCGCTCGCTCAACACCGCCGCGGGTTCGACCCACTGCACGTCGCGCGCGTGCGCGAGGCGCCGCAGCACGTCCGGCGTCGCCGTCACGACCACGAGCCAACGGCCGACCTGCTCCTGCACGGCCTCGACCACGGCACCCGCCGCGATCGCCTGGGCCTCGACCGTCACCCCGGGCACACCGGTGAAGCCGAGCACCGACAGGCGCATGGTGCCTTCGCGACCCAGCAGCTCCGGCGCCAACCGGTAGGCCGGGTGCAGCGGCGACGACCACAGCACTTCGCCCTGCACCTGCAGCCTGCGCACCACGGCCGCATCGCCACGCACGATCCAGGCGTGGTTCGGCACGTAGTCGAGCAGTTCGAGCCCGGCCGCGCGCAGCGTCTGCTTGCCGGCTTCGGTCACCGGACCGCGGACCTGCACGAGGTGCACGTCGACGTCCCCGACGGCCGAGAGGTCGACGGGCAACACCGGGGCCGGTCCCGTGGTGTCGAATTCGGCCCAGCGCAGCGACAGCCAGCGGGGCAAGGCGGCGCGCCGATTGGCTTCCGTGAAGCCCAGGTGCTGCGGATCGGTAGTCGGAACCTGGGCCGCGAGATGCGCACCCAGCAACAGGAGCGGGAGGACGAGGTGTAGGCGATGCATGGCCGGGGAGAGGCAGGCCGGGCCCCAGAGGGTAGTGGTGGAACACCCGGGTGTCTCCCCCTGGGCGGACGAACGGGACCCCGGGCGACCGGATCGAGCGGTTCGGCGACGCAAGCGCGACTGCCGCTGTGCCCCTCCGCGCCGGACCGACCCGGCCTCAGAGATCGTCGGTGTCACCCCACATCAGGTGCCACTTCAGCCCGTCGTCCTCGGTCCGGCAGCCTGGTGCCAACGGCCGGGTGATGAACGAGAACCGGTACGGCGCCGCCAGGAACCCGAGGCCTGCCGGCGGCGGCACGTAGGGGTTCGGCTGCGTCACCATCATCGCGACCATCGCCGCGCTGCGGTGGATCGCCAGTTCGCGCACGTCGGCGAGCAGGCGCCGCAGCACGCCTTCTCCCACACCGGGCGCCAGCAACACGTCGACCACGATCATCGCATCGACCCCGAGCAGCTTGGCGATCCGGCTGACGACGAAGCCCTGCAGGGCGCCACCGCGGTCGGTGGCCAGATGCCACGTGTAGTCGCGGCTCGGATTGTCGTCGAAGCGCCAGGCGAGGTAGCGCGCGGTGCGTTCCTGCAGCACCGTGCGTTCGGGCGGCGCCTGTTCGACCCGCTGCCACAGCGCGTCGAGTTGCCCTTCGTCGACGGTGTCGCGGCGCTCGATCGTCACCCCGGCGGCCGCCCCGCGGCGCAACCGCAGCGCCCCGAACGCACGCAGCAGCAGCCCCGGCACGACACCGAGCCCCGTCGCGAGGCCGGGCACCTTGGCGAGCCACGGCAGGCGCGCCGCCAGCAGCGGTCCCATGCGCAGCGGCATCACGTAGGTGCCGATCAGGAACCGGATGCGCCAGCCGACCTTCAGGTGGCCCGGGATCACCGCTTCGCGGATCGGGTAGCCGGTGGTGAACTCGAGGCCGGAGTGCTGCTCGCAGTCCGCCAGCGCGAACGCGCCGATCGTCGTGAACATCCCCTGGAAGCGGTAGTCCGGATGCGTCATCACGTCGACGACGATCGAGCCGCAGAGGCGCTGCCGGTCGAGCACGAACGTCTGCGGGATCACCGCGTAGTGGCCGACGATGCGGTCGCCGTCGGCCGCGACGTAGAGCCGTGCCGGGCCGGCGTGGTTGTCGACGAATTCCCAGCGCCAGTAGGCGGGGTCGGCCTTCTCGAGGTCCTCGCCGACGAACGTCGCCTCGCGGCACTTCAGGATGCCCGCCATGTCGGCTTCGCTCGCCACGCGCGACGTCCACGTGATCGGCGGCTTCGTCGCCGCCTTCGCCGACCGGGGCGCGGGGTTGCCGCCGACCTCGTCACGACCCTGGGGTGCCGGCATCGCGGTCATGCGCCGACGATGCCGCCGTTCAGGTCGAGCGTGGCGCCGGTCACGTAGTCGGAGTCGATCAGGAAGCGGATCGCGTTGGCGATGTTCTGCGGCGAGCCGAGGCGCCCCATCGGGATGCCCGGCAGCACCTTCTCCTCGAGGAACTGCTTCGGCACGTTGCTGATGATGCCGACCTCGTGGTAGCCGAGCGCCAGCGCATTGGCGGTGATTCCCTTCTTGGCGTTCTCGACGGCGACGACGCGCGCCAGCGCCGACAGGCCGGCCTTGCTGACCGAGTAGGCCACCGAACCCGGGACCATCGTGCGCGACAGCACCGACGACAGGTAGACGAAGCGGCCGAAGCCGAGGTCGCGCATGCGCGGCAGCAGCCCGCGGGTCACCAGCATCGCGCCCGTCAGATTGACCGAGAGCGTGTCGTCCCAGTCCTGGTCGCTGCACTTGTGGGCGAGGTTGTTGCGCGACACGCCGGCCGCGTAGACGACGACCGGGCGTTGCAGTGTTGGCGCCACTTCCTGGCAGAACGCGGCGACGCCGGCGCGGTCCTGCAGTTCGAGGCGCAGGTAGCGAACGTCCGGGAACTGCTCCGCCGGCGGATTGGCGTGGTAGGTGCCGATCACGTCGTGCTGGCCGCGGAAGGCCTGCACGAGGTATTGGCCGATGCCGCCCGAGGCGCCGACGAGGACGATCTGCGCCTTCGTGTTCGAGTTCTGCTGCATGACGGTGCGCGGCCGGATCGCATCCCCGGCCGTCGTGGTTGCAAGGGAGGCCACGCCGCCGCGGCCCGATCCGGGCCAGTCTAGGCTCGACGCGTTCGGCGTCCACAGCGCGCGTCGGCAACCCTGCTGGCTCGCGCCGGTCGGTTGCCCGAACTACGCTCACCGCCCCACTCGTCCCTCCGGAGTCCCCGCGTGTCCGCCACCGAGTCGCCGTACTGGAATCCCAAGACCGAGACGCTGCCGAAGGACCAACTGCGCGCCCTGCAGCTGGTGAAGCTGCAGCGCCTCGTCGCACGCGCCTACGCCCAGTCGCCGTTCCACCGCCGGCTCTACGACAAGGCGGGCGTGCGCCCCGAGCAGATCCGGACGCTCGACGACCTCCGGCGACTGCCGTTCATGACGCGCGAGGACTGGATGGCGAACCAGGCCGAGAAGCCGCTGTTCGGCGACCTGATCACCCGCCCCGAGTCCGACGCGATCCGCTACCACCTGACTTCCGGCACGTCGGGCCGTCAGCCGCTGCGCGTGCTCGACGGCAGGAAGGACTGGTCGTGGATCACCGACATGTGGTGCTACGGCTTCTGGGGCTTCGGCATCCGGCCGACGGACAAGGTGTTCTTCGCGTTCTCGTACGGCTCGTTCATCGGCTTCTGGGGCGCTCACTACTGCACCGAGAAGCTCGGCTGCCTGACGCTGGCGTCCGGCAACATGACGACCGAGCAGCGCGTGAAGCAGATCGTCGAGATGGGCGTCACCGTCGTCTGCGCGACGCCGACCTACGCGCTGCGCATGGGCCAGACCGCCGAGAAGATGGGGATCGACCTGCGGAAGGACGGCAAGGTGCGCCGCGTGATCGTCAGCGGCGAGCCCGCGGGATCGATCCCGGCGGTGAAGAAGATGATCGAGGAGATGTGGGGCGGCAAGTGCGGCGACACCGCCGGCATGACCGAGATCGGCACGATCATGATCTTCGAGTGCGACCACCAGCCCGGTGGCCCGCACATCATCGAGGACCACTTCATCGAGGAGGTTCTCGATCCGGACTCCGGCGAGCCGGTGCCCTACGGCGAACGCGGCGAACGCGTCGTGACGTCGTTCGGCCGCGGCTTCATCCCGCTGCTCCGCTACCGCACGAAGGACCTCGTCTGCAAGGTGCCGCACACGCGCTGCAGCTGCGGCCGCACCGGCGACGTCTACGAAGGCGGCATCCTCGGCCGGGTCGACGACATGAAGTTGATCCGCGGCACCAACGTCTACCCGCGCGCGGTCGAAGCGGTGGTGCGCGAGCACGCCGAGGTCGAGGAGTTCCAGATCGTCATCACTCGCGTGGACTCGGTGCAGGACGAGATCACCGTCAAGGTCGAGCTGAAACCCGACCAGCAGGACTGCTGGTCGCGGCTGCAGGCGAAGCTCGGCAAGGACCTCGCCGACGCGCACGAGGGCCTGCGCTTCAACGTCGAGCTGTGCAAGCAGGGGGAGCTGCCGCGCTTCGAGCTGAAGGCGAAGCGGCTGCAGGACCTGCGCCCCCAATACTGAACCTGCGAGCGAACGAGGAACGACCGATGAGCCCGAAGACGAACACCGACCTGCTCGGCCGCCCGCTGACCGCCGACGACCGCGAGTTGCTGGACCTCTACGCACGCTTGAAGACCCTGAGCGCCCGGCAGGACCTGCCGCCGGTGGCCTCCGCCAACGTGAAGCAGGCGATGGTGCTGCTGTGGAACGCGTGCAACGACCTGGCCCTGATCTACGAGGAGCCCGGCTGCGACTGAGCGGCTCGCGACCCGATGGCCCGCGACGCGCAAGGCGACGACGACGAACTGCGCAGCCACCTGCTGCGCGTGCAACTGCTCGGCCTGTTCCTGTCGATCCCGGCGATGCTCGGCGTGGTCCACCTGTTCGGGGCCTCCCGTGGCCTCGCCACGTGGCCGCAGCTCGGCGAGTTCGTGCGTGGCGCGCCCGTCCAACTCGGCGGAGGCTACGGGGCGATGCTGCTGACGGTGCTGCTCGGCCTGCCGTCCCTCGTGGCGCACTGCCGAGCGCACCCCTGGCTGCTGGCGCCCTGGACGGTGCTGGTGTTCGCGCTCGGCTGCGCGTTCGCGTGTACGCTCAACTGGCTGGTACTCGGCGGCACCGATGCGCAGTCGTACCTGGTGACGCCGCTGCGAGTGCTGCTGGTGCACGGCGCGCTGCCGGCCCTGCTGTTCGGCTGCGTGGTGGTACTGTTGTTCGTCGGAATGCGCCGGCGGTGGTCCAGCAGGTCGTAGGGATCATCAAGGCCCGGGCGCACACGACGGCCCGCAGCAGCGGCGACCTCAGTGGACGGTGTGTCAGTGCACGCGATGCCAGACCACGCCGAACACGTCTTCGCCGCCCTGTTCCTGGTCGCACTTCGCGAGCCAGCCGCTGCGACCGGGCACGGGTGGCGTCACCAGCGGCTCGCCGCGACCTGCATGCCCGCAGCACCAGACCACGCCGTCCGCTCGCACCAGGAACGTGCGCGCCCCGGTGCGACCGCGCTCCACGGGCCACGCATAGGCGACCCAGTCGCGTTCGGCGGCAGCGACGTCGAGCACCCGATCGGACCCACCGCCCTGCTCGGCTTCCCCGAGCCACGTCCCGCCCGGCCCGGGCAGGAACACCGCGAACCAATAGCCCGACCGCTGCACTCGACCGGCACGCACCCGCTTGTAGGACTCACCCAGCAGCGGCACGGGCCGACGACCTGGAGCCGGCATGCCGTCGATCGTCACCGTCCCCGCAAGTTCCGCGACCCAGCCGAACTCGCCACAGCCATCGCCGTCGAGATCGCGCCGGGCCTCTTCCCGGAACTGCTGCTGCGCAGTCGCGAGGCACTTGAGCGACGCGATCGCCGCCGACTCGTTGAACCCGTTGCGACAACAGCACCCGCCGCGTCCCACCACCCCCACCATCGTGAGCACGATCGCGATCGCGCCGAGCACCAGCAGGTCGAACCAACGCGGCATGCTCCGCCTGAGCAGGGGCAAGCGGCTCGGCAGAATCGGGGCTGTCGTCGCATCGGACACACTCCTGCATCGGCATCCCGAGGATCGGGCACGAACCGCCCCTGGAGGGATGTGCGCCCTCGACCTCAGCAGATGCGCGGCAGGTCCATGCCACTGAGCAAGTCGAGCGGCCGTATCCCACGGCTGAATGTGCGCAACACCACGGGCGCTTCGCCGGTGCGCCGCGGGCCGGTGTGGCCGATCACCTTCGCCCCGCTCCCGCCCGGGCACGCCCGCAGCGCTTCGACCACGAGCTCGGCGTCGGCGGCCGGCGCCCACACCAGCAGTCGCCCTTCGCAGGCGAGGTAGAGCGGTTCGAGACCGAGCAGTTCGCACACCGCGAGCACCTCGCTGCGGAACGGCAGCGTGCGTTCGTCGAGTTCGATCCGCAGTCCTGTGCGCTGGGCCACTTCGTTGCAGACCGTCGCGACGCCGCCGCGCGTCGGGTCGTGCATCGTGTGCACTTCGGCACCACTCTGCAGGGCCGCGCGCGCCAACTGGTGCAGGGGCATGCAGCACGAACGCAGTTCCCCGGTGTCGAGCGCATGGCGTGTCGCCAGCACCACTGCACCATGGTCGCCGATCGTGCCACTGACGATCAGCACGTCGCCAGCGTGGACCCGATGGTCGCCGACGTCGATGTCCGGCGGCACCACGCCGAGCCCGCTCGTGGTCGCGAACACCTTGTCGCCCTTGCCGCGCGGCACCACCTTGGTGTCGCCGGCGACGAGGTGCACTCCGGCCTCGCGCGAAGCACGCGCCGCACTCGCGACCACCTGGCGCAGGATCGCCATGTCGAGCCCCTCCTCGAGGATCAGCGACCACGTGAGCCACAACGGCACCGCTCCGCTGACCGCGAGGTCGTTGACGGTGCCGCACACCGACAGGTAGCCGAGATCGCCCCCGGGGAACTGCCACGGGTCGACTACGAAGCCGTCGGTGGTCAACGCCGGCCGGCCCGGCGGCAGCGGCGGCAGCACCGCGGCGTCGCTCAGCGGCCGCAGGAACGGGTTGTCGAACGCGGGAGCGAACAGCCCGCGCACGAGCTCCGCCGAGGCGCGCCCGCCGGCACCGTGCGCCAGCAGCACCGGCCCGGACGGGGCCTCGGCCTGCCGTTCCTGAGTCACGTCGACGCCTCCGCGTGGTGCCGCTCGTGGCGGAACCACGCCGCACAGCTGCCCTCGCCCGACACCATGCAGGCCCCGATCGGATGGTCCGGCGTGCAGCCGCGCCCGAACAACGGGCAAGCGGGCGGCGCGATCGTGCCGCGCAGCACTTCGCCACAGCGGCAGCCCTTCGGCTCGAGCGGTTCGGGCAGCGTCACCGGGATCGTCGCCGCGTCGCGGTGCGCGAACTCCGGCCGCAGGGCGAGGCCGGAGCCAGGGATCACCCCGAGCCCCCGCCAGCGCGTGTCGCACGGCACGAAACAGCGCTGCAGCAACGCCTGTGCGGTGACGTTGCCGGCGGCGGTGACGGCGCGTGGGTAGAGGTTGGCGACGCGCAGCCGACCCCCGGCCACCTGCAGCAGCAGTTCGAGCAGGGCGCCCTGCAGGTCGACCGGCGTGAAGCCGGCGATCGCCGCGGCGACGCCGCAGTCGGTGGTCAGGAAGCGATAGAAGTCGGCGCCGAGCACCACCGAGACGTGGCCCGGCAGCAGGAAGCCGTCGAGCCGCAGTTCGGGATCGCGCAACAACGCGCGCAGCGGCGGCTCGATGACCTTGGCGCCGCACAGCACGCGGAAGTTGGCGAGGCCGCGTCGTTCGGCTTCGACGAGCGCCGCCGCGACCGTCGGCATCGTCGTCTCGAACCCGACCGCGAGGAACACCACCGTGCGCTGCGGCTCCTGCTCGGCGAGCGGCAGCGCGTCGCGCGGCGAGTAGACGATCTTGATGCGCGCACCGCGGGCGCTGGCGCGCTCGAGGCTGTCGCGGCGGCTCGCCGGCACGCGCACCAGGTCGCCGAACGTGCAGATCGTCACGTCGTCGCGCGCCGCCAGCGCGAGCGCGTGGTCGAGGTAGTCGACCGGGGTCACGCAGACCGGGCAACCGGGGCCCGCGACGAGGCGTACGTTCGGCGGCAGCAGGCGCCGCAGCCCGGCAGCGGCGATCGCGTGCGTGTGCGTGCCGCAGACCTCCATGAACGTCACCGGACGGCGGATCGTGCCGGCGACCTCGTGGAGGCGCGTGGTCAGCAGTGCCACGCGCTCCGGGTCGTGGAACGGCGAGGCGCTGCTCACGACGCACCGCCTTCGGCCAGCCGGGCCTCGGCGGCGACTTCACGGCGCATGCCCTCGTCGAACAGGGCCAGGGTCGCCTCGGCCTCGCTCGCATCGACCACGCCGATCGCATAGCCCGCGTGCACCAGCACGTGGTCGCCGACCTCGGCGTCGGGACACA
>Ga0075163_10011715_pt1 | contig 11418 bp, 14 predicted proteins | sample JI1023141ADNA_FD_71478 | JGI IMG/M metagenome (GOLD analysis project Ga0075163, IMG submission 71478) | Wastewater effluent complex algal communities from Wisconsin, to seasonally profile nutrient transformation and Carbon sequestration -... | ecosystem: Engineered > WWTP > Effluent > Algae... | reverse complement strand
TAGGTGAGCAGGTTATTACACGATGCTTGTGTCGTGTAACGCCTTGTATCCATCCTTCAGACAAAAACTGCATTAGCGTGTGGCGCTCAACTTTCTTGTTGACGCCATTGCGCGTTATGAAGCACCAATCCTTACCGAAATTAGGATTACGAGCACCACGCATCATCATAGCTTGATGATCACGCTGTGCTTGCGTGCGATGCGTTCCTAACAAAGGTTCTGGTCGTCTAGCGCGTGTTGCTTGTAGACGCTGTAGGCGCTGTGCTTCACGCTGTTCAGCAACAGCATCACCGAATTTTGCACGCCAAATCTCTTTGAGGTTGGTGCCGAACATCGGATGGTTGGCGCCAGAGAACTTCTGCAGCGTTTCAGCGCTATGCTTTTTGCCGTAAAACGGATTGCCGCTGCCAGATAGCGTTTTTCCGAATGATGATGCGAAACGTTCGAATGATTTTGACGATATGACATTTGAATTTTTTGGGCTGAATCGGAAGAATGCAAATACCATCTTCGATCGTGCTGCACCTTCAGTCATCTTCACGAGCAATAAGTGACACACATAGTGTTCACGCGGCGATAATAGCACAAGATTGTCTTGCGAGTCAACGCCACCTAAGCTTCTTGGAATGATGTGATGCTTGTGATAAACTGCTAACGAATTGGTCCTAGCTGAGCATGCATCAGCAGCTGCAACAATGATGTTACGATACCAGCACGTATACTTTGAATCATTAAACACATTCGTAAGTATACGAATGGTCAGACCCACAATAAGATAAATGGTCCGGTATCTGATGAAGCGTGCTAGGCGCGGTCACTTGGCGCTGGCTTTGACGCTCGCTGGGCCAGTTGCTCCGACTTCGCAAGGTCTTCCGCTACCGCGTTCCTATCTTCTCCTGCCTTCTCCTGCTGCACTTCGATCTTGTGCTGGAACCACGCTGCGATCCGGCGTCCGACCTGTATCACTTGTGACCACTCCATTCAGAACCTCACACTTGTCATTTACACCGTTTCTTAACATCACAGCCGTAGATTTTGGCAGCTGGGCAGCAATCGCAGCGCCTATCGCCTGATCTATCGCGCTCAGCGCGGCCGATTGGCACCTAACGGTGCCCTCAGGATCGGCGTTTACGAAAAGCGCCGCGTGGCTTGATACCGCCCTCATCTCGCCAGTAAATGCTCCCAATGGGGTGCACCCCACAAGCGCTATCGATAGCACCACTGCACATGATCTTTTCATGAACATGTCAATAGCTATGGCACATAATACTAGGATACCATGATGAAAAATCGCGACGGATTAGCATATTCACTGTTGCGTCTGGAAGCGGATGTACGTCCAAGCTGGCAACGTAATCTTGGCATGCGATTCGAAGAGAACGTGCCGCGGCGGTTAGCATTTTACAAAGAGATCGGTTCTGTCGTTGCGCATCCAAGCGCATCGTACGCTACGGTACGTACGATAGAGGCGATGTCATTTATTGCTGAGCAATGTGCTGCCAGGAGGTGTACAGTTACAAAATGACAGTCGAGCCCAGTTGGTTAAGATCGGGTACGCTTTACGCGGTGCGACACGGTTCTCACGCATACGGCACCGCCACTCCGACATCTGACGTTGACATTCGTGGGTTCTGCTGTCCGCCACCGCGCTATGTGCACGGATGGTTACATAAGTTCGAGCAGTATGAGCAAAAGGGCGATCCAGACATTGTCATCTATGACGTACGCAAGTTCTTTCACCTTGCTACCGACTGTAATCCTAATATCATCGAGCTGCTGTTCGTTGACGATGGCGATATCATCACTTCGTCACCAGAAATACGCTTGATACTAGCACGACGACATGAATTCCTATCCCGCAAGGCAAGGATGACGTTCGCCAAGTATGCTGTCGGTCAGCTAAAGCGAATCGAGACGCATAGGCAGTGGTTGCTTGCACCGCCACGAGCTGCGCCGCAACGTAGCGAATTCGGCTTGCCAGAGCACATGGTCGTGCCGAAAGCACAGCTCGAAGCGCTGGATGCAGCTATCAAGCGTGAAGTAGAGAGCTGGGATGTTGACCTGGACGGGACGGATCAGGCAACGCGCATTGCGATCACGTGTAGGCTCGAAAGAGCGCTCGCTTCGATCAACATGGCCACGCTGGAAGCACGGTACCGGCTCGCTGCACAGCACATGGGCGTGCACGAGAGCCTGATCCAGCTAGCTGAACGAGAGCGGTCATTTCGCGCCGCGCAGCGACGGTGGGAGCAGTATAATGTTTGGCTCGGAAGCAGGAACGAAGCTCGAGCCGAGCTAGAGATGCGAGTCGGATATGACGCCAAGAATGCCATGCACCTCGTGCGGCTGATGCGCATGTGTCGTGAGATCCTACAAGACGGCAACGTGATCGTGAAGAGACCCGATGCGGCCGAGCTTTTAGAGATCAGGCGTGGTGCGTGGTCGTATGAGCAGCTATCAGCTTGGGCGTCCAAGCAGGACGCCGAGCTAGACGCGATCTGCGCATCATCGTCGCTTCCAGAGCATCCAGACCGCGAGGCGCTTGACAAGCTGTGCGCTCTGACCGTTGAAAGCGCGCTAGCGCGGATGTACACATGACGCACGCGTGCTGCAGCATGTCATCCGTAAGCATCAAAGCAACGGCGGCCCGAATGCTAGCGGAGAGCAAGCGACGTCGCTTGCTTGGCGAGCGCCAGGCAAAAATTGACAGTATCGCTGATGATGTGCTAGCGTACGCTAATAGACCTAAGCTGTTTGGCGCGATACGAGGCGGCAAAAATGTGCCGAGGGATCGCGAAGCGGCATTAGCGCTGCTAGAGGCTGAATACGGATATAACGATGATCTGCTATCGCGATTAGCAACAGCTAAGGCTATGCACGCTTCGGACATCAAGCGGCTAGCCACCATTGAAACTGCGGCCGCTATCGCGGTAGAGCACGGCGATGGGTGCATCACGCTAGCGCTTGATCTTGCCTGTCTGCTATCCCCTTGCATAGAGGACGTCAGATGAGAGCGTTTCGCTTTTCACCCCCACGTTACGTTCAGGACATCGCTTCACGGCTTACACAGCTGAACGGCGCACCTCACTACGTTGGTGGCGCCGTTCGTGATGCTATCATCGGTCGTGAACCACATGATTACGACATTGCCTCTGCGCTGCACCCAAGCGCAGTCCAGCTGGCGTTTGACAACGTTGTACCTACGGGTGCACGGCACGGCACGGTGACAGTCGTTACCAACGACGGTAATGTTGAAGTCACTACGTTCCGATCGGAAAGCACGTACGCTGATGGGCGCCATCCCGATGCCGTGGCGTTCGTACCGTCTATCGAGCTAGACCTGCAGCGGCGCGATTTTACGATGAACGCTGTCGCTATCAATGCCGCGAACGGTACGCTAGTCGATCCCCACGCTGGTGTGCGCGACGCGCTGGACGGGATCGTTAGAACGGTCGGTGATCCCAGCGTTCGATTCGCTGAGGACGGCCTGCGCGTTATGCGAGCCGTGCGCTTCGCCGCGCAACTGGGCTTCACGATCGAGAGCAAGACGCTAACCGCGCTACGGCCTGAGGCGCTCGTGGGCGTCTCATCCGAACGTATCCGGGATGAGCTTACGAAGGTGCTCGATAGTGACAGGCCAGAGCTCGGTATCACATTGCTGTCTAACGTAGGCATCCTAAAGCACATTATCGGTGAGAGCATGGCGCAAGCGTTCTTGACTGCGTCACCTCGCTTAGCAGCGATTGACGCTCGGCTGCGCTTAGCAGCCTGCAGCGCTAGCGCAGGAAGCGATCCTGGTCGCGAGCTAGCGCGTACGTTAAAGGTGGACGTGCACAGTGCGCAGCTCGCAACTAACGCTGCCCGAGCGCTCATCATGTTACGCTCGGATAGCACGCAGTGTGGAGTGCGAGCTGCGCTCGCACAGCTCGGTCGCGAGGCCGTGGTGATCGCAGCATCGCTAGAGCACGATGAGACCACGGTGATGACAAGCCTAACCGCGCCAATCATCACGGCGAAAGAATTGCCGTTCAATGGTAACGATGTCATGAGCAAGCTTGGCGTAGCGGGCGCCGCGGTCGGTAGGGTCATACGTAATGCAATCAATGCCGCTGTACGTGAACCGTGCTTGCTAGCTGACAGCGATAAGCTGCTAGCGATCGCACGGCTACAATAGCGGCGTCGCCGCTCAGGAGGACCATCGATGCAAGGCAGCTTCAAACTGCTAATCGCTCAGGCGTGCGAGCGTGCTGGGTATTACCTCGTCGTCGACATGATCGGCACCTATGCCGCCGAACGGTTGGGTTGGAAACCGCATGAGGCGATGCTTCTGGGCGGTCTACTGGCGGGCACAGCCTATATCGGGCCAATATTCGGAGGTGCTATCGCTGATAAGGTGATAGGGTGCGGTATCGCATTGCTCGCTGGCTGTGTTGCGCTCTTGACTGGCTACGCTTCTCTGGCCGCAGGAGCGCCGATCGCGCTGGTGGCACTGCTGATGGCAACGGGAAATGGCCTGTACAAACCGTCAGCAACGGCGACGTGCGGCAAGCTTGCTCCGCACGGGCAGCGACAAAGCGCCATGTATAGGTTCTACATGGCCATCAATGTCGGTGCGATCACGGCGCCGATCATCGGTGAAACGATGCGAGCAGCGTTAGGTTGGTCAGCAGCGTTTTATACTGCAGCTGCGTTGCTGTGCATTACTCTTATAATCGTACGTTCGAACGCCGTACAAGCGGCTGCTAACGGATTAACGTTAGAGGTTCCTAGCGCAATACCACAACGTCAACTATACGCGTCCGAACGTACGCTCTACTGGTTATACGGCATAGTGACAGTATTCTGGACGGGGTTCAACCAGTTCAACGGTACGTTAACGTTTTGGGCGCGTGATTGGACGGATAGGCGCTTCCTCTGGTTCGTGATCCCACCTACTGTATTTGCAGCATTAAATTCAATGTACATTATCGCTATGGGCGTCAGGCCTGTGGCGTGGTTTGAACGACGTGGATTTAACTTCCGCGCTCAACTGCAGATCGGCATGGTCATCATGGCCGCAAGCTATGTGCTGATGGTGCTTGCAGCCGTCTCATCGACGCAGGGGCATGCTAGCATGCTCTGGTTGATCGCAGCGTACGCCGCGATGTCTCTATCAGAGATCCTCATATCCCCTGCAATGTTGACGTTGATCGCTGAGACAGTACCGTGCAAGCGTAGTGCGCTGCATATGGGCTTGTGGTTCGGAACGTCAGCGATCGGACATTACGCTGCAGGCGTAATCGGATACGCGACCGGCGCAATTGGATACGTCTGGGTTTTCTCCGGGCTCGCTACGATGATGCTGCTTGGGACCATCGGTATGCGCCAGCTATCTTCTGGCATCATAGAAGTGCAGGGTGCAAAAGCGTTAAGCTAGCCCTACCGATAAAGCGTTGCTGACCGGGCTGCTAGGCGGCACGGTTCAAGGTAGTTATGTGCTGGAGGTTCGAGTGCGCTGGACACGATCGTCTGACGGACAGTTCGGGCTACACGCTAACCACCCCACAGCATCCTTAGGGATGCACACATTAACGACCAAGGTAAAACTGTGGTTCGTGCGACCACGTGCTAAGCTGCACGATGCATTCAAGCGTGCTTGCGCTTTTCTTCGATCTCACCTATGGTTGTGGGTATCGCTCTTCTTCTACTTCGCTGCGTACGTTCCGTACTCAATGCAATCGAAGCGTATCAGCGATCACGTGACAACGGTACAAATCTTACCGCTGACCTCATTGGGTGGATTCACGGTTACGCTGCTTGAGTTTACGTTGCTTGGGTTCGTAATCACCCGCAAGCAGAACGCACCGATATTTGTACGCGCGATTGCATTTTGGCGCAAGCTGACGTTTAACACGGCAGCTGTGCTAACTGGTGTAGCGTGCGGCATCATCAGCATGATGACGACCGCTAGCTACATGCTACACGGCGCAGCGTTGGTGACGATGGGGCTGTTGTTACGCGGTGGAATGCTATCGCTGGCACCCATCAGCGATAGCATACAACAGCGTCATGTCTCCACCCAAACGTGGATCGGTTTCTCGTTGGCTGTCATCGCGATCGCGTGTAGCATTGTGAGCGCAGGTGCTATCCCGCTCATCGGGATTGTCATCTTCGTGGTCTACGAGTGCGCATATGCGTTAAACCTGAACTTTTACGGTAAGAACCAGCGCAAGTTCGAATTTTTATGCTCCGCGCAGCTGGTTGCGTGCACTACGATGATCCTGATCTCCATCGTGCAGTGCTTCGCCATGTGGACTAACGATGGCATCAGGAACGCCATCGTGCACGTTAGCGCTCGCGGCACAGGTCTATTGTCGATCACCACGATTGATATCCGTGATGCGCTATCGATCGGTGCGCTAGCGCAGCTTACTGGCATCTTTGGCCCGATGATCCTCATGTCACCCACCGAACAGACGTATTCGGTGGCGATCAACCGTTCTGGTTCCGTCATCGCTACAGTCACGGCGCAACGGCTTCTTGGCAGTACGCTGCACCCTGCACAACTGCTCGGCGTCGCATTTTTTATCATCGCGATCATCGTGCTAGCGCTACGACCGCAAGTGCAACGTCCTGTTCACCATGATACTATCAACGTAGATGGTACGAACAGAAACACGATCGCAACGTTATGCGGGCAAGCTGCAAGCTGCTAGTACGTTTCCGATACGGATCGCAACCGTTGCGTTCAAGCACGAGGTAAATGTAGCATTCGTCATACGTGCGGTCGCGTGCTTCGGCGCTGCCGGCATCGACATCATCGGTAGCATACCATCACGTGGCATCCTCCGTGAGCTAAGCGGTTCACTATCGGATTACGTCAATATCGAACAATTTTCCAACCCAAGCGATTTCCTCGTCGCAAGGTGCAATACGCTCCTCATCTCGCTAGAGCTTGCACCCGGTTCTATCGCGCTTGATCAGCATACGTTCGACACGAGGACACCGACTACGCTGGTGGTTGGAAACGAAGAGACAGGCATCCCAGCGGGGATTTTGCTAAATTCTGACGCAATGGTGCACGTACCGATGCCTGGCATCGGTTACTGCCTTAACACAGCGATGACAGCGCATGTAGCGCTGTATGAGTACGTTCGGCAACAGCGGTTGAGGTCAGAACATGCAGAGGCTCTGTAGGATGTTAGCGGTCATCAGCGTATGTGCGTTAGTCGAAGCGTGCGGTGACATAACGCAACCGCCAATAGTGCACGACAGCATGCAGCACATATTCCCCGACGCCGACGGTGGCGTTGACGCAAGCGTGTCCAAGGACGCAAGCGGTGGAAGCGGAAGTTGCGTTGAGATCGCAATTGCTTGCATCACATACACGTGCATCAACTCCGGTGACTGCGATCCGAAGAGCTCCAGCAACACCCCTGCACGCTGCTATGCTTGCATAACGGCGGCCACGCAGGGTGCGCTATGCAAACACTTTATCGAAGATTGCGGCCAGCTAGCTGCATGTCTTGCAAAGAGGTGAAAGAAGTGGCTGACAATGGACCAGAATATCCCGGTGAAACGCACTTGTTTGATGCGCCAGACGAGCAAGAGCTCATCAGCGCGCTATTCAAACCGTCAAAATCGCGCCAGCGACCTGATTTAAGCGCTTATGATGATGCTGTGTCACGTGACGGAAAATTTCTAGCAAAGCCCGGTGATACCGTTATCGTCGAGCTCTCAACGGAGAGAGGATTTTGGCTATACACTATGCAATTCATCGTAGAGTGGGTGCGCGATGACGGTCAGGTGGGCCTGTATAATCAGTTCACACAGCGCCAGGCGGGCACAAATTACAAGTGCATTGGCCCTAACTTGAAGATCAAGCTACCGGCAACACGAACACGACAGTGATCGGCGATCTGGGTATTGTCCAAATTGGACCGACGTTCTCACCGACCCGCACGTTTGATTATGCAATGTTACGAATGCGATCCCTTACGGGTACAATGCTAGCGCTTTCTATATCGCATCCGATCGTGGGTAGCATGCCGTACTTCGATCAGTGGCAGCTATCATTGCTAACGGTGAACGGTTGCTGTGAATTACGTTGGGTGCCAACTGCGAGGATACGGAATGCAACCGCGATCGGGAGCCCTCGTTAACCTCGGCGAGGCGTTAGTCTCTAAAACGAGCAGCTACAGTGCGCCCGAGAAAGTAAACATTCCGATAGCGTTGCTAATCGCTGCTTCGGATGAGACAGCGCTGATCTTAACGACCGCAGGCGCATTGCGCTGGACGATGAGGTATAGATGCGAAACCCTGGCGTGAATAAGCTACTACAGCTTCTGGCCAAGACGCCAGCGTTAGAGCTCCAAGAGCACCGCGGTATCTACGGTCGCGTTTCCGCTGATAAATTTCGGCTATCGCTAACGTATGATCAGCTTGAATCTGATCCGCATGATGACATTGCGAGCGTGTGCCGCGGGATAGTGATCGCATCGCACGTTCCGATATCACTATCGCACCCGATCGTGGATCCGTACGTAGCAGCGTTACCGTTCACGCGATTCTTCAACTACGGCCAGGAGTGCGCAGCGCTCATAGACGAGCGAACTGCACACGTCCAGCTAAAGTTGGACGGCACGCTTGTCATCCTGTACAATCACGCCGGGGTGTGGCGCATTGCAACACGATCAACACCAGATGCAGACGTCACATGTCACGACGGCACAACGTATGCACAGCGGTTTAACGCGCTATGGTATTACGGAGATTACGATCGTGGGTTGGATCGAAATGTAACGTACCTCTTCGAGCTGATCGGACCCAGGAATCGTCACGTTGTTGCGCATCACTCTGATGAGCTTGTGATGCTGTGTGCGATCGATACGCAGGTCGGAACAGAGCTGGCCATCGAGCCCATAGCGATGCGCCTCGGGATCAAGATACCGCAGCGTTGGCCGTTCGAATCCTTCGCTCACATAATCGATCAGCTCGCTGACGTTGATCCGAGCATCATCGAGGGATACGTTGTCGTCGATGCGGCGGGAAACCGCGTTAAGGTCAAGAACCAACGCTTCTTTGCGGCCAACGGTGCTACGCAGCTGTTGGATCGCTCACCGCGGACGGCCCTGAGCGCTGTCCTCGGAGACCAGTATGATGATATCATTGCGTCTAACATCCTATCTGACGAGATACGTGCAGAATTGCGATCGTTACGTGAGCGAGTGCAAGCGTGGGCTCAAGCTGGCGACTCGATGTTACACGCCACGCTTGACGCTGCCACAAGCAGGAAGCACCTAGCAGAGCTGGTGCAGAGCATCAGCGATCCTCTCTTGAGGATGGGTGCATTCGCGATAATCAACAAGCGCATGAGCACCATGCAGTGGATCCGGGAAAATGTCACCAAGCAAAACACATCCAAGCGCTTTTTAAACGCCATCCTGGAGGCAGCAGGTGGATACCACCTATGGAAGCACGGAGGGCTTCCCGCCGCATCTGGTGGGTGCTCTTGATAGGATCCTGACCACCGATGATGGGTTACCGGCTCACCTTGTGGCAGTCATAGTCCGAGGTGGGAAGGTCGTGTCGTGGGCCGCAAACGTACCAAAGCTTAACGTCTACTCAGCGCGGAAAGCGGGTGGCATCGTAGACCCCGGCCGCGGTAGCACCCACGCCGAGGTACGAGCGATCTTCAAGGCCAGACGCCGCAGCGACTTGCGCGGGTGCAAGATGTACGTCGCCAGACTGACGAAGACGGGCGAGCAACGTACGCAGCGTAGCATGATAGGCACAGCAAAGCCATGCGCCAGCTGCTTGCGAACTATCGCGAGCTACGGGATCAAGCGTGTCATATACACGATCGCGCCTGGTGCATTCGGAACGCTAGCGGTCAGCGGTTACGCACATCGCCGTCGAAGTACGGCAGCGAGGAAGTTGCCTCATAGCTGATGTTCGACGATGTGGTCAGCAGAGGATCCGCAACGTCGCCCGTGAGCGCGTTGACGAACGTAACGCGCACCGGCGAGCTACCGACAACGAGCTTCTGGCCGATCGCCGCAAACTTGGTGTCTATGCGCTGCTCTAGCATATCCCGCAGCTGACCGTAGTGACTGCGACGCCATACTGCACGTGACAGCTGTGGCAGGCCATTAACGATACCGTACTTCCAACCACGCACGATCGGCTTTGTGCCGAACGTATACTGCTGCGAGCTGCCAGGATCCGTGCTGATACCAGCATAGTCCACCGCGCACGTTGAGCCCATGGGCGGTGACGATCCGGTGATCACGATAGCGTTTACGCTTCCGATACCGTACAACGTCTTGATCAGATCATTTGGCCTAGGCGGCACGTTAGTCACAGGTGCGGTTATGACACGCGGTGGATTGTTACCAGTCGCATCCATCGAGAAAAAGTAGTACAGGTTCGGCGGCGCTGGAGATATGGCGGTCTCGTACGGACGCGTGTACGGCAGCCGACAGATGATGAGCTCGCTAGAGATTGTCTTCGTGGCTGCCGCGTCAACGCCTGCAATGATGTTACCACGGATCGTTGCGTCCGTAACGTAGTACCGCGTGACATCAACGTGCCGCTGCAGTGAGCTATAACGCGGCTCAAACGGAAATGCTCGTGACCAGATGTTATCCGAATATGCCGCTAGCGATGACGTGTGCTGCGTCGGTATGTCAAAGAACATGATCGCATGGTTTGCACCGTGAGTGTAGAACGATGATGTCTGGAACAGCACTCGACCGCCATCCAACCTGACGATCGCGTCTATGGGAGGCAGCATTGAATCATAGTAGCGCTCATCCTCGCATGTGCTGCTGTTCACCCAGGTGAATCCCGCTAGCTCATATGGAGGTGTGAGCGCGATACTTCGCAGCGTGGTGTCTATGTACTGCGATGCTGACGCATTTACTCTGCTGAAGATCACGCCCCTATTATCAATCGGCCTCGTGCGTATGCCATCGAATTCGACGTACGATCCAGTGACGTAGTTATCGAACGTTGTCCCGTACAGGTCTTCCGGCGAGAAGAACTCGATCTGATCCAGGACGTGATCGTCACCGATGACACCAGTCTCGGTGGGTTGCTTCGCCGGCAGCTCTACTAGCGCGCCCTCTCGTAATCGTCTGCCGATCAGGCTCATACGCATTGAACCGCTGGCAATCCCAACGATGGGCCCGATCTCTGCATCACTATTCGCCTGGGACCAGAGGCCCGCCGATCCTGTGATAGCGCTTCGTCCACGTGATGCATAGATGCGTAAGCGATCGCCGGGAAGCAGCACGTACGGCGACCTATTGCATGCGATCGCAACACCCGCACCAGCGTACCGCACGCTTGCTAGACCCGCGTTCGAAATGTCAAGCGCAAGCGCTGTCAGAGCGCTACCTGTCACGTAGAACGGGTTATTGATTGTCTTACCAAACG
>Ga0075163_10011712_pt1 | contig 11420 bp, 11 predicted proteins | sample JI1023141ADNA_FD_71478 | JGI IMG/M metagenome (GOLD analysis project Ga0075163, IMG submission 71478) | Wastewater effluent complex algal communities from Wisconsin, to seasonally profile nutrient transformation and Carbon sequestration -... | ecosystem: Engineered > WWTP > Effluent > Algae... | reverse complement strand
TACAAGCAATCGTTTCTCGAGTTCTTCAAAGCTGCTTGGGAACATATAGAGGGGGCAACTCCTCTCAAGCTAGGTCGTCATATATATCTACTGTGCGAACATCTAGAAGCGTTGCAGAAACGACAAATTAAAAATCTTCTTATTAATCTTCCGCCAAGAACTGGTAAAACTTCTTTACTTTCAATTGCATATCCAGCTTGGGTTTGGACTCATTCACCGCAAGAAAAATTTATGTATGCGTCTTGTACGCAATCACTCTCGATTAAGCATTCACTTGCTACGCGTAGACTAATAGAATCACCGTGGTATAAAGAACTATTCGGCGACAGTTTCTCATTGATGAGAGACCAAAACGCAAAGGGTCGATTCGACAATGACAAATTTGGTTATCGTATTGCAACAAGCGTGAACGGTAGTGTTGTAGGCGAGGGTGCGTCAATCTTAGTTGCTGACGACCCTAATAGCACAAATGGAATCGATAGCAAAAAGAATCGAGAATCAACGATTGAATGGTATACCAAGGCGTGGTCAACAAGATTGAACGATAAGAAAAACGATTGCAATATGCTTGTACAACAACGCTTGCACGAAAGAGATATGAGTGGTTATATTATCGCTAACAACACAGCGAAAGATTGGGAAGTGTTGGTATTGCCTATGGAGTTTGAAAGCTCGAGGCGTTGCGTTACATCCGTTGGTTGTGATTGGCGCACAGAAGAGGGCGAGCTTCTGTGGCAAGAACATATAGGACAAAAGGAACTTGCGAGCTTAAAGCGTGAACTAGGTTCTGAATATGCAATAGCAGGGCAGTTACAACAACGACCATCACCGACTACAGGCGGAATAATTAAACGTGATTGGTTCGTTAAATACCAACGCAAGAAATATCCTGAATTTACATTGATAGTGCAGTCCTGGGATACAGCTATATCAGATAAACCAACATCTGCTTATTCCGCTTGTACTACATGGGGCGTGTTCGTAGATGAGGACGATATAAAAAGAGTGATATTATTGTCTACGTGGCGTGGTAGAGTGCTTTATCCTGAATTAAGAAAAAGAGCGCAAAGATTGTTTAAAGATTATCACGATACAGGAGAAGAGGAAACAGCGACACATAGACGATGCGATAAAATTTTAATCGAAGCTAAAGCGACAGGCGATCCTTTAATTCGAGATTTAAAAATGGCTGGAATCACTGCGATTGGTTATCAGCCAAAAGGCGATAAAGAAAGTAGAGTACAACGTATCTCCCATTTGTTAGAGGGTGGCTATGTGTTGATACCTACAAGTCTAAAAGACCAAGATAAATTTTTATCATGGGGTGATGAATTTATAGAACACGCTGTATTGTTTCCAAACGCAGAAAGTAATGATTTTATTGACACGATGAGTCAAGCATTGCAATATCTTGTAGATGGAAGAGCTTTATATCCAACCGCTAAAAAAAAGAGAGAAGGTAGTTAATTATGTATATATTTATTTGTAGTATGTTGTTATTCTTGCTCAACGGATGCGCTGCTGGCACTATGATAGTAGAAGAAGTGGCGGAAGAAGTCACAGAGGAAGCAGCCAAAGAATTTATCGAATATGAAGAGCGTAAACACAAAACTAAACCGACAAAGGATGTACAATGAGCGATGATTTGAATTTAGCTAAAAAATTACCAGCCGATGTTTTAAGTAGCTTGTCTTATTATCTAAAGAAAGTTATCGATGAGGATAAGGAATCACGTAAGCAATGGCTAGATGAGATAGAAGATATAAAGCCTTATCTAGGCTTTTCTTTTGAAAATATTGCTAACAAAGATATTAATCAATTGGTTTCAGATATAGTAAAATACAATTTCCAAACTTACGACTCAACACTTGCTACTTGCGTACTTAAGTTATGGTGCTTAATTAGAGGGCAAATATTACCACGTGGCGGACCAGTGGGCGCAGACTTTGATATTAACAATTCAGAGGACTATATCGAAAAAGCTAACTTTGTAAAAGATATACTGAATGAATTTTTAACTACAGAAGATGTGGGCTTTTACCCTGACTACGATAAGTTTTTGTTCTATCTAGTTTTTTATGGCTGTATTACTAGAAAAATATACTTTGACCCATTTCTCAAAAGACCAGTCACACGCTTTATAAAGCCTGAGGACTTTCTAATTGATAATGATTCAAGTAGCATAGAAGAATCTAACCGTTTAACTCATGTGCTGCATTTATCTAAACGCGAAATCATATTAGCACAAACATCTGGTAGATTTACAGACCCTGAGCTAACTTATGTTAACGCAAGTAAAGATGACCTAGTTAACGGTTCTGATGATGCAAAAGATGCAGATGTAGATTTATCTGTATATAGCGACAAAAGCAACTTTGATTTTTACGAAACACACGTGTATCTCGACTTAAAAAGCTTTTTCAAGAATGAGATAGCGACAGGTACGCTGACTTTAAACGAATTACCTTTGCCTTACATTGTCACAATGTGCGTAGATACAAATAAGATAGTTTCTATTTTGCCGAACTGGAACGAAGAAGACGAGGAAAAGAAACGTATCAATTGTTTTGTTCATTATAGTTTATTTCCAAACTTTAGTTTGTATAGCCTAGGACTTGCTAAGTTGCTTGGTGGGAACGCAATCGCTCAAACAAAAATTTTAAGAATGATAATTGATGCAGGGATTCATCAAAATTTCCCTGGTGGTGTTTATGCGTCTGGAGCTGAGAATCTAAATAATAATCTGAATATCATACCAGGTTCTTTTATCCCTGTAGACAATGCTCTTAATCCGATAAGAGATTCTATCATGCCGTTTCCGTTCCAGGGAGCGTCACCTGTTATGCTAGAGATTAGCCAAATGCTAACGGCGCAAATGCAACAGTTATCTGGCACTACTGAAATCACCGCTGATAATGACATGAATAACGCGCCTGTGGGAACAACTCTTGCGGCGTTAGAAGTGAATCACAGAATGCAATCTACTGTGCTACAAACGATACACAACAGCTTTTCGGAAGAAATAAGATTGTTATATAAGCACTTTAACTTTCCTATCGATTATTACGACATAGTAGAGCCTAAGAACATAACTTTAACAAGCGAGCCGTCTATTGAGTCGACAACTCAAAGAATTATTAAAGCCGAAACGGTTATTAAGATGGCAGAATCTGCGCCGCAAATGCACAATATGTATAACGTATTAAAAAATATGTACGAAGCTTTAGGGGTGACAGATATAGATAGTATCTTAATAGACCCAGCGACTCAACAACCAGAGCTACCACCAGAAGAAATGGAGCAAGGAATGAGTCCAGCGCAATTGCAAATGCTTGATATACAACAAAGGACAGCGGAGGTAGAGGCTAAAGAAAGAATCGAGACGATGAAGCTAGAGGGTGACGGATATAAAACCCAGTTGCAATTAGACTTGCAAAGAGAAAAGATTGCGCACGAGATCGAAAACACTAGACTTAAAAGAGATTTTGAGTTAGAAAAGATACAGCTACAAGAGAAAGAATTAGAATGGCGTAAACAAGTAGAAACTCTTGAAATACAACAACGGCAGGAGAAAAGCGAACTACTAGAACGCTTAGCCGACTTAGAATTAGAAAATGAAACTTTAAAGAATGGGTTAATCAATGCGTAAAACTATAAGAGACGGAAAGGACGGAGAAAAGAAACCGTTAACATTGCGTAAGTTTGCAATGGGTGGCGTGGCTAAGATTCGTCATGGTCAATCGACAGAAGACGGTGTACCAAAAAAACCACCAATGGGAAGAAAATAAATGAAAGGAAAAAATTCAACTTCTTATAGCTATAGCAGTTATCATGCTATGCTCGAGTTAGAATTGGAAAGAAGGCTAAAAAAAGAAATGGAAATTATCGTTGGTGGCGGAGTAAGAAACCATGATGACTACAGATACTTTTTAGGCAAAGTACACGCTTTAAAAGAACTTGCTAAATTTATAAAGGAGAGTTAAACATGATTACTTATGCGAAGAAAAATAAAAAAGTATTTGAAGGTATAGACTTATCTAATTTTGACAAGGACGAATATATCAGTAGATTTGATAAGTTAATCGTTCCTGGGATATATGCTTTAATTGCAATCTATAAGCCTTTAATAGAAGCGGTTAGCCAAGGCGGAATTATTATCCCTGACATATACAGAGATACAGAGGCGGAGTATTCGTCATCAGTAGGTATGCTTATTAAACTTGGTTCAGAAGCTTTTCAAGGTAAATATTTTCCAAATGGCGCTTATGCTAAAGTTGGTGATTGGGTACAGTTTAATAGGGCAACTTGTACGCAAGGTAATTATGATGGTATGCCGTACGTTATCACGGAAGATAATAAAATCAGATTAGTTGTTGACAGCCCAGATAAGTTTTAACTAATTAAATAGGAGAATGAGCATGGAAGAAAAAGAAAAGTACTTGATCGAAGAATCACCAGCAGAGCAACTGGATGATGACGAGCAGTACGAACAAGGAAGTGACGCAACGGACGAACCTCAAGAAGAAGAGCGTAGCGCAGATGAGCCTCAAGAGGAAGTAGCGGAAGAAGCCGAGGCCGTGAAACCTAAACGTTGGAACAAAGTCAAAGCTCTAAAAGAACATAGCAGAGAACTAGAGCGCAAGAATGCGGAGTTGTTGCTTGCTTTGCAACAGAAAGAGCAAGAGTTTAACAAAGTTAATGACCAGAACCTTTATAATTATGGTTCTAACACTTTAAGCCAATTGAAAAACGCAGAAGACCTTTACAAGCAAGCTTTAAAACAAGGTACAGTAGATGACATTACCACTGCAAGCGCTAACTACAATTTAGCTTTAAACGATTATAGAGAAGCGGAAAGGACTATTTCTAGTTTTCAACGAGATCGAGAATATGCTAAACTACAAGAAGAGGACAGCGTAGCTAGGACGAGCAGAGAAACAGCGAAGCAAGAAGCTGAAAAAGAACGCTTAGCAAATCAATGGTTGATGGAGAATCCAGATTTAAATCAAAAATCCCCATATTACGATCCTAGACTTGCTGAATTAGTGATTAACGAAGTAGAAAAAATCAATAATTATTTATCTTCTCAAGGCGCAGAGCATCTAAAAGGTAGTAGAGAATATTTTGATAAAATAGATGAGTTTGTAGAATTTTATAAAAACGAAACACCGAGTAACTTAAAGGGATATAGCGTGAATACTAGAAATAAAGTTAGTGCAAATACTGGGCATAAAACAGTTGCATTATCTCCTGACGAAATGAAAATAGCGAATGGTTTAGGTATGACAGCTAAAGAATACAAAGAGCTACAAGCTACAATGCCAGCCGAATATAGAACAAAACGTTAAACAACATAAGGTATAAAATTATGGCAAGAAAACAATTTGAAAGCGTAGAAAGAGAAAGAAAAGATATTAGAGAACATGACTGGGAAGCTGAAAACTTTGATGTAAATTTTTCTGATTCTACTAATCCGTTTGCAGTGATAACATCACAAATTAGCGATTCAGATAATGAGTATGCTTTTGTTTTAAATGATTCCTCAAGGATTATGTCCAAAAGATTAGAAGGTTATAGTTTTGTCGACCCTTCATCTGTTACTGGGTATTCTGATATTTTTATGGACAGGGACAGACCAGACCGTATTACTACAGGAGATTTGGTATATATGAAAAGACCTATCAAACACCGTGAGGCAGTAGATAATCGCGTGAGAAAAGAAAGCTACGAAAAAGTGAAAGCTTGTATACCTAATATACAAAACACAAGTGGCAAAGTTAGAAATATTGAATCACCATTTTCGGAATAAACAATGTCTTATCAGTTGATAGATGTAAACGGTCCTATTTCATTATCTTGGGTTTTGCCGTTTAGCGGCGGCTTAACTATTGCTAGTTTTAATAATTTAGTAGTTAAGCCCGATAGTAAAAACCCAGGTTTAGCTCTTCCTATTGCAAGTGAGGGAGCGACTGGGAATAACGCTATATTTAATAATATAGGAACGTTGCCTTGTTTATTGCAAACGTACGGCGGTGGTAATCCCACTGGCGCAGCAGGTGATTATCATATACAGCCTGGAGCAATCATTTCGGTATATTTGACAAAAAACGATGATGCTAATGGCACTTGGTGTATTATACCATTCGGAGGCGGAGCGTCTGGTATAATAAGTTTGACAGCCAAAGGTTTAGATGGTTCCGTAGTTGTTACTAATGATACTGGCGCTGAGAATCCAACTATTAACGCACCAGGTGGTACTGTAAACTTTACAGCAAACAAATCTATCTCTAACTTGCTTTTGCTTAAAGATACAGACGATGGTTTAATTTCTGTATTCAAAGATAGCAATGGGGCTTTATCCTATAATACTGTAGCGATTCAAGAAGGTCAAAATATCAACGTAACCAATGCAAAAGGTGGCGCAAATTCTCCGATTATTGATTTAAATACAGAGTTAAAAGAGTTAAGCTCAATAGCTATCGGAACAACAAAAATCAATAGCAATACTATTACCGCCCCTAACGGAATGAATATTAGCACGGGTTCAACGACTCAAGTTTTGACCTTGAACAAGATGACGATTGATGTCAATGGCAATGTTACTATACCAGGCTCTATAAGCGCCACTGGTAGCTCGTTTATCGAAGGACACGCTCAAGCTTTTGCATACTTTTTAGACAATGGCACGGGATGCGATTCGTCAATAACAATACAGGATCAAGTAAATATTAAATCGATTACTGGCAGTAAAGGGAATTATGTAATCACATTTACCAATCCTTTTAAAAGCGCTACATATGTTCCAACGCTTAGTTTGTCCATGCAACCAGGTGGAGGATTCGGCGCTCCTTATTTGGTATATACGACCATAAAGTTAGCGGGGTCAATCAGTATATCGTGTATAGACTTACAAGGTAATTTATGCGCTCCAAAGTCTGGCGTATCTATTGCAATCTTTTCACAAACTGGGCTCACGAGTTATGTAAACGCTATTGACAATAAATATTATTGTTGTTAATATATAATATTAGTCAAGCCAAGACTATAAAATGAGCGTTCTTTGTAGATAGTAAGAGCAAATTTACCGTGTAAGCGCACGACAATCGCTACCGTCAAGCCAAGACTATAAAATGAGTTCTTAATACCAAATACAATTTTAATTCAATTACAAAAAGAGAAACCAATATGTCTGGCGGAATGAACACCCCTTTTGGTTTAAGCCCATATCAGAATCTATCTGGCAATGGTGATATTACCAAAATACAAACTTTTAAAATCGATAGAGCTTGCCCTACTATTTACGCAGGTGACCCAGTGACTATGGCGCAATTCGACACAGGTACTAATGCAATGGTGGGTACACCAGGGACTATTATCCCGCTTTCTGCTTTGTCATTAGCTGCCGCAGCAGAAGCTCCTATATTAGGTTATTTGTTATCAGTAGAATATACTTCTCCAAATAATATATACACTAATAAATTTCCGTTTTGGAGCGCTGGCTCAATTCCAGTAGATGACATTACTTCTATTACCGCAAAGGTCAATATAGATCCGCACGTGATCTTGCAAGTGCAAGTATCTACTTCGGACGATAATTTTGCACACGCTGTATTCCTTAATTCTTATATTAATTTGAACGGAACATTACGAGTTGCTGGAGCGGCCGCTATAAACCAAAACCCACCTTATGCTAACTACGCAACTAGAAACCCAAGAACTGGTGATAATGAAATTGGAACATCTGCTTATTATTTAGATGCTACCTCATTATTTGCTAGCTCTCGCTCTACTGTGGCGGAAGAAGGTTTTCCTTTAGCTAACTTTAAAGTTCTAGGAATAGTAGAACCGCAAAATCTAGGGTTAACAGGGGCTACAAACGCTCAATTAGCGAAAGCGCTTAATGACTTAGTGCCAGGCGTAGATATGCCGTTTGTTACAGTATATGGGGTTATAAATAATCATGTTTATAAATCTGGTACTGGTGGAATAGTTTTCGCAGCATAAATTTTAAAAATTAAAAAGGAATAGATTATTATGTCTAATATTGTTACCTCAGGTGCTATTTATCCGCTATTATGGCCTGGTATACGTAAAGTAGGTTTAGACTACAAACGTTATAAAAATGAATTTACACCATTCTTTACACATTACAAATCAACAATGGCGCAAGAAGTTTGCGTGGACTCTAAAAATACTGGTTATGCTATGCTCAAACCAGAGGGAGAACAAACTGCTTCTGATTACATGGAGACTACTTATAAGTACGTTTCTGTGAATCGTCAATTTGGCTTAAGCTTTGCTATTACTGATTGGGCTATAGAGAACAATCTATATCCATCAGAATTTAATGTTAAAGCTCCTGGATTAGCTAATTCATATCAGCAAACACAAGAAGTAATGGCAATGAACGTTTTTAATCAAGCGTTTAATCCAACTGTTAAAATCGGAGATGGTAAATCTTTGGCAGCAACAGACCATCCTTATGTAGGCGGTTCTTATGCTAATACTTTTGTTAATGCAGATGGCACTGTAGCTACAGTGGACTTCTCGGAAACGGCTATTGAACAAGCTTTGATTCAAATAGGTAAATTCAAAGACCAAGCGGGTATGCTTATCAACGCAAAAGCGAAATATTTGCTACTGCCTACAAACTTAGAATTTAGCGGTTGCCGTTTGTTAAAAAGTATGTACCGTACCGGCACAGCTAATAACGATATTAGCGCTATTTACAATTTGAAAGCAATTTCTGGTGGTTATAGAGCTAATAACTTCTTAACTAGTCCGTCTAACTATTTTATTACAACTGATATTCCTAATACTTTAATGTATTACGATAGAATGCCGTTTAAAATGGATATGACAACAGACCCAAATACAAAAACTGTTAAAATCAGTTGCGTAGGGGCTTATAGCTTTATGCCGTTTACAGCGAACGGTGTCTTTTGTGCAAAAGGTGCTTAATGAACTTAGATATATCCATGACTCATGATTATATCACGCCTTATGACTTTGGGGGTAATATCAACCCCCAGGGCGGTTTTACCAAGCAATATACTATTTTATATTACGAAGGTGGTTATAAAATAGTTTTAAAGAATTATCCTTCGACAGAAGATAATCCAGCTGCCAGCAATGGTTGGCAGTGCCTACCTTTACACAACATGACTACTTATAACTATACGGATAATATACCTTTGAATCCAATCAATTGCCAAGAATGTGACAATGCGGATTATTCGGATATTACTTTCGTAGAAAAATGGGCTAGTTTGGTACAGCCAGTCTTTTTTTTAGCGTATCAGACATGGCGCGCTTTCAAAGTAAAACCTAAAGGCGCGGATGATTATCGTACTTTACTTTTAGAAAAATGTTCCAACCTCGAGAGCGTAATGCGCGTAAATTTAGAGAGCAAAAAAAATGACAACGTGCGCTCCGAAAATAAACTTTAATATTGTTCAAAATATAGATGGTAGCACTACCGTTACTTTTGATAACAAGACAAACTTTTTAAATATACAAAAAGTCCAAGCGAATAACGCTAGTATTCTAAATATCCTCAGTAAGAAAATTCAAAGTGGGATAGGTAATTTTTCTAATGTATATTCGCAATCAGTAGATACTGATTTAGCGGTGGTAAAAAAAATACGCTGGTTAAGTTCCTCTTCAATATCTTCTGAAAATTATTATGTAGAATTTCAAGTTGGTAATCTAGCAAAAAATACTGTTTATACGTTGCCGTTAGTTGATGGTTCAAAAGGACAAGTATTATCCACCGATGGCAAAGGAGTATTATCTTTTATCGAGCAAGGTTCTTATGCTCCAGCTGATGCCACTTATATTTTGCAAACCCCGAACACTAGCTTACCTAAAGCGCAAGCATTAAATGCGCTAGACGATGGGCTTATGCTTAAAGGCGGAGCTGGTGTTGTAAGTACAAAAGCTAAAATTGATTATAATTACTTAGATGGCTTGGGGGTAGCAAAATTTCCAGTACCATTTTCTTTGGATTTCGTCCCCATCCCTAATCCCACATTCGACCCAACTAGCGCCGTAGATTACTTTTTAATGTTTAATGGACCATGGCTACCACAGGCTTATATCACAGATTTAGCGCCAGGCCCTTTACCGATTACGCAAGGAGTAACCTACACCAATGGTTTTGCTATGCTTATGATTAGAGTAGCGAAATTATATACTTGCTTTAAAAAAGCTGCTGGTATTGTCATGACGAGCAAGAAAGTTAATTGGGATTGGACGAATCCACTCATGTACGCTCCAGAGATACAGCCTTTTTTAAAAACATATGATATAGACTCATCTTTTACTTTCGAAAAAGCTCAAGCGTTAGATGAGTTAAAAACCGTAGAACCTCCACCAGAGCCGCCAGCAGATAGAGCGGATATGGGGTTGCTGTTTGTAGACAATAGCACAGCGAGTGAAGAGAAAGGTATTATTAGATTTGCCACGCTAGGCAGAGATTACGGTAATGTATCAACAGATATAGAGGCTTCGCCAACAATAGCTGGCAATGTCCCCGTATGGATACAAGACAAAACAACGCAATTAGTCACAACTACCGTACATATCGAAAGACTCGAAGATAAAGAAATGAAAGACATTATGTCTGGAATAGGCACACTCACCGCCGAGAGTCAAATTACTTGTAAAAAGATAATCACGGGCGTTGAATCTATTTCAACTAATTTTAAAATCGAAGGTTTCGGACTATATTTGTACGATGAAGACCCACACCCAGATAGAAAAGGGGCTAGTTTTACAAATTACACTGGTTTTCAATCAGAAAAGGTACTACCACCAGATACTAAAATATTATGGACCTTACCATCTAAAAACGGCGAACCAGGGCAAGTGCTAGGTTTGACTGATGACGAAGGTAGTACTACCTTGACCTTTAAAAATAGCGGGGTCGACAACGAAGCAACGTTTATTTTGCAGAAGTTCCCAGACCCTAACACATTTAAACACGCGCAAGCATTGAATATGTTAGAAGGAGGGCCGGGTATACTTAAAACCGTAGCGGATGGCGTTATTGCTATTGCTGTTAAGGGCGAAGATTACGCAACAGCAGAAGAGGTAAAAGAAGCGGTAAAAGAAGCTAAAGAAGCTGCTACCGAGGCAAAGAGCGCCGCAGCAGACGCTAAAGCTGATGCAGGAGAGGCTTCAATATCTGCTGCCGCCGCGTCAACGTCAGCTGGTATTGCCGAAGGAGCGGCTACAGTAGCAGGAATAGCTTCCTTGGCGGCGATAGCAGCAGCAGCAGCAGCAGGAGTAGAGGCAGCGGCGGCAGCGGCAGCGGCGGGAGCGGCGGAAACAGCAGCGGGAATAGCAGGGGTCGCCGCCACAGCAGCAGGAGTATCAGCTGGGCTTGCGGCAAAATGGGCTAGTAACGCGGATACTTC
>Ga0075163_10011711_pt1 | contig 11421 bp, 10 predicted proteins | sample JI1023141ADNA_FD_71478 | JGI IMG/M metagenome (GOLD analysis project Ga0075163, IMG submission 71478) | Wastewater effluent complex algal communities from Wisconsin, to seasonally profile nutrient transformation and Carbon sequestration -... | ecosystem: Engineered > WWTP > Effluent > Algae... | reverse complement strand
AGGAAGTAATATGAAAAAGATACTGAAAAACTGGGACGCTGTTAAGAAAGAATTAGGCATCGAAGAAGTACAACGAACAGTCTATAAGGTAAAAGGACGTAAAGCACGTTTAACGAAAAATTCTGCTATTAACGAAGGACTCAAGGAGTTAGCTAACCGCCTAGATGGTCCATGTCAATGTGGTAAGGGTGACGAAATAACTCCACCTAATTATTGTGGATGCTCTGGGCGTAAAGAGAAGATGATTGAACGTATGATACCACTTGCGAAAGCGTTGCCAAAGAGTCAAACGGAATGGGACTCTAGGATCAAAGCATATGCAGAAGCTTGTTTTTTGGATGATAGTATTTGGAATAATAATAAATGAAAATCAATACAATCCTTTGTACACGTAACGGTCTTAACTTCGGTAACGCTATTATAATCAAGGTATCGAACGATAAGTTCACTATCAAAACAGACTACGGTAATGTGGTTGAGCTGACAGGTGAAGAAATTGAACGTAATTTTTATGTTTGTGAAGTAGCAGCACCAGATCACAAACATTATGTTTCTGCTGAAGAAATGAGATCAAGTTTGGCCTATTAGGTTGTTCTTGTGATTAAACAAGAGGTTAGATAAAATGAACAGTGTAATTCATGGAGGTGAAGTTTTAGACTGGCACTTCAAAAGGATGGGCAAAACCGTTTACTCATTCCATGTTGGTGATATTTATATCGGACAATTACATAAGATAGGTAAATCATGGGGTATAGTATGTAAGGATGGCCATCCGTTGAATCCAATTTTAGGTCTTAGGACAAGAATAGACGGTGCGATTCTCTTGTTAAAGATGGCAAAGATAGGCGGTTACTGAACAATTTCTAAACCGATTGGTAACAGCCGGTCTACGCCCTTAACACCTACCGACAAGCCCACCTTTACCTTCCCACCTTTTTGATCAACGGATATAGAGTCCACTGACCTAAACAACGGATCTTCAGCGAAGGTCAATTTGATAGAGTTCGCTAAAGTCTTGGCGTCCACATCGTAAAGTGTTTCGCCTACGGCTTGTGGTAGACCGTAACTTGGATGCATGATCAAACTGCCTCTAGGGGTAGCTAATGCCAACCTAACCGCTTGTACAACCAGAGCCAAGCCACGTACCAACCGAAAGTCACCTTCAGGACCGATTACGAGGTTATTGTTGCTGTCCAATAACAAGTCAGCACCCGTAACCCGATTCAAGTTCAATAGTTCCAAGGGATTAACCGTTTCATCTTCAAACTCCTCGGATGGTGCTTGATCACTCGGAATCCATAACAACATCCTACTGTTAATGGTATCCGGTAAGTACCAGTTTATAGAAGCTCCATCGTTTAAATGAAATCGTGTAGCGGAATCACTTAGCTCTATTAGATAAGAGCTACCTACTTTTTGTGTATTGACAATTACGGTCTTTAAAGTAGGTGTAGACCTAGCAGTCAGAGTAACCACTTGACCTATTCTTAATTCAGACCCTTCACTGCCTAGTAATATTTCCCGTCCAGACGGTTGAGCAATAAGCGGTGTAGTTTTTCCTACTTCATCTATATAAGGCGATCTCAAACCATTTAAGTTAGCTATTTCTATCCATCTATTAGGATCTTGTAAATATTGCTGAGCTATGGTCTCTAACGTAGTACCATACGGAAACGGTATTACGAACTTAGACCTCATTTCACCAAAAGGCCAACCAGCGGCTTTAGCCAATGAACTAACATAGTTTTGGCTATTTTCAATGTTGGATTGATTATTTACAGTCCTAGAAACCAAAGCGTCTAATACTTGTACTGCATTGTTCAACGAATATAGAATTTCGATATCTTGATCATTATGTTCCCGTGCCGCTGGTTGGCCTTTTCGACCTAAAGCTTTATCAGTTAATTCGCTACTTAAACCAACATAATCGGCATAGATATTTGCTGATTCTTGTAGTTGACTTCTACGAGTTTCTAGGTCTGCTCTAGTAAAATTTCTAATTCTACTTCTTTCTTTCTCCATAGAAGTCAAAACATTATTGGGTAGTCGCAACTCACCTGGGTTTACAGAACTAAACAAATCGTAATGGTTATCTGGATCTTCAAATATTTCGTTAGCAATGTCAGCAATACCACTTTTGGTAGCTAACTCAGCACTTCTTACGTCGGATTTACTAATTAACACCGCTAATCGTCTAATGTCATCTACAGCGTTGGAAGTTGCTCCTACTTTATCTAGAACTCTTTTGGTAATGTTTTCAGTTGCGTTACGCACACCTAACGCTTCTAACATTGCTTGTTTGGTGCCTTGTATGATATTGGCCGGAAATTCCGTTAAAGCAGCGTTTGCAGCGCTAAAATCACAAATCAAAAGCGTCGTTTCTCTAAGCGGTTCCGTAATGGCTTGCGTTAAATCCGCCGATACCGCCCCTATAACGCTCTTTGCACCCAAAATGGTCTTTCGTGCGTCCCTCATGGTTTGCAACGCTCTAGCGGCGACTGAAGGAGTTTTAGCAATAGGTGGTAATGATTCGGTTGCCCCTACTGAGCGGTCTACCGAAACTCTAGCAAAAGCTTGGGCGCTGAATGTAAAATCGTAATGTCTTGGCCTTACTGCGTTACGTCGAAAGTCTAGTGATTGTGGTGAAATTATGTAAACAGCTTCATCTTTCCAACACGCTAAAGCTAAACGTAGGTCTTTACCTTCCTTTTTACGGGCTATTTCGGCATATCGTTCTAAAAATTGCTGTAATAATCGAAACTGAAAATAACCGCTTGTTTTAGCGATATCGGAACCAGGGGCAATATCTTTGTCAGTTAATACCCGAGTAAGGACGGTTGATCCGGGTGTTACATCTTCAGCGGTGCGTCTACCAGCTTCTAAGGTGGCATTAGTACGCGCAATAGTACCAGCAAATATACTTTGGGCGCTATTAGAACCACCTAGTTCAGTTGTGGGTCTAAGTGGTAACACACCCGTTGTACCGCTTGCTCTAATTGGTCGAATACGTTGGCCGCCGCGTTGTTCCGTAGCTCCATTTTGATTTAAGTTGAGAGAATGAGCAAAAGGTATGCCGATAACCAATTCTTGTAAACCAAGTGGTAACGTAAAAGACCACCGATCGTCGGCTACATACCCACCGTCGTCATTTTTCTTAAGGACTAATAATTGATATGGGAATAACTTAGACCAGTTCAGCGCGTCTGGTTCCGTTTGAAACCATTGTGATATTTCGACTTTAGGAGAACGATTTTCAGCAGCTAAAGAAACAGACGTTTTGCGGTTGTGGGTAATTCCCATAAGGGAACGATTCTGTTTTTATCTTAATTGCTGTAAACGTGGGGTAAAATACTTCGTCTTACCGTCTTCGACAACCAAAACGACAGCAACGTCTGCCCTCTTGCGGATGGTGGCAGCCCCACGAAAACGTGTGAAATCATGATCGGCAACTTTAACCGTAGCGGTATCTAACGTAGTATTACGTGGAATGACGCCTAAAAAGATACCGATCTTTTTTACATTCATTCCTCTACTGCGAATATTGAACTGTACTTCGTTGCCTAAAAGGTCTGTGTAATTAAGTGTATTATCCATGACTGATATATAGCGGGAAATACTTCCAGATACTAATCACTCTTGTTATTTTCGGATAGGTAATTTTTGCTTTCAAACTTAGAAATAGCTGTAACCGCTTTGTTTAAGGAAACGACGGATTGACTTACGGACTGTGCGGCTACAGCGAACAAAGGCGCGGTTGCTACAGCGCCACTGGTAGGCACAGAAATAGCTTTAGAAATAGCCTCTAGGTTAGCGAATACAGCCAAAAATTGCATACTAAGGTCTTGAAATATGCTTTTTAAATCGTTGTTTAACTGTTTCTGGGCATCCCGGTAAGTCGTTCCAAGTAATATATAATCGGTTGCCGCACCTACACGTAAACCTTTAGGTGCTTTGATAATAGCGGTTTCGGTATCGCTATCCAAACGGTATTGGTAATTGGGACTGCCTAAGCTGTCATCTGACAGGGCTAACTGAATAGATCCGTTGGTTGTCATTTCCAGACGGCAACACTGTTTAGGCTTATCTGTAACTTTACCGTCAATGTCTAAAGGACCAATACGTTCCTTGTAACAAGAGCCATCAACCTTAACAGTGTCTTTGATACCATTAACACATTTATCCCAATGTATCTTATTGGTTGATACATCCTTATCATTATCTCTTTCTATGTCTCTAAAACCACTAACGATTACTGGCCTAGCTCTTTCTCCATCTATGAAACCGACCAATACTTTAGCGCCTTTACTGTAACCGCTTTTGTCGGTTTTGGCTGCTCTTAAAACGAGTCTTTCTCTGTCAGGAAAGGAACCTAAGTTGTCAGCCATTGATACGTTGGTAAAACGAACAGTAGAAGCTGTATTAGAGTCCTTTGATAGAAATTGTACTTCTACGTTGTATTCAATTAAGGACTTATTGATAGACCTTGAATCGTCGGGATAAATAACTTCCGTTACGATACCTTGTCGTATTTCGGTATTGCTGTCTGGTTCTATGCTGGTTATGTGATAGGAAGGGAAATCCATTTACTTTGTTCCTGTACTACCAAAACCGCCTAAACCCCTAGTAGTTCGAGAAAGTTCTATCGCTTCTTTCAATTCCGCTCTCTCTACCTGCTTAAAAACGATTTGAGCGATACGTTCACCTTTGTTAAGCTTCAAGTTTTTACAGCCCAAGTTGTAAAGCAGCACGTTTACACTACCTCTAAAGTCTGAGTCAATTGTACCTTCAAAAGCAAATACCCGATGCTTAAAAGCTAAACCCGATCTAGGACGAATAATACCTTCGTATCCAGTTGGAATTTCTAAAGCGATATTCGTTATAGCAATTATTGAATTACCGGGCAGAAGATCAAAGCTATTTGAAAATGTGGAACCGTTCAGTTGATCATCACAAAACAAGTCGGCATAAAGATCCGCCCCGGCTGCCCCATCAGTTTGGTAAGCAGGTTCAATAGCTGTTTCGGAAAGTTTCTTGTATTTGACGTTTAACATTACCTTACTCCTTACTGAAAAGTAGCATTATCTAGTGAAGGCGTTTTTAAGGGCTGTTGTGGGTTCTGGTTCTACACCTTCTTTAACTGAAGGTCTAATTTCTTCAGTTACCGCCAAAGCACCGTACTGTAAACGATCATCGTTATACACTAACGCAAACGATGAATAATAGTCGTCTTCATCATAAAGTTCGTCATCTTCTAGTCGCATTCCGTGCGACAACATGAGGTTAGTAGTTGCCATCCTTTTGCCGTCGCTAGTGACTTGACAATGATGACTAATTCCCTCTATGTGACTTAAAATACCGGCATATTCAAAGTTGTCACCTATGCAAATTGGTGCTTGTACTAGTTCCATTTCCACATGACCGGAAAGTAATAGATGTTGATCCAGTAGCCAGTCAGCAGCTAGAGCCATCCATCTTTTAGGTCCAAATACTGACTCATCTATGCTACATGCAACATTAGACATATAAGCGCGCAAACCCGATCTTTGGATGTCTAGGTCATCTCTAATCGGTGGATTTCTAACGATCTGTTCAGTGTATCTATTGGCTCTTTGTGCGTCCGGTGGCTGTCCATATATGTGTATAAAGTTAAATCGTAAAGCATTAGAACGCCTTAACCCCCTTCTACGAACCAAAGAAGAATGCCCTACCCATCTAGGTAGCTCTCTAAAACGGGTTACAGGAACATTGGCTTCTTGCATCTTTTTAGCACCTATATCAGTCGTAAATGGTAGCTGCCTAGCAACCAACGTAGGGATGACCTGACCTACCTCATTTACTTTGATGGTGGTATAAAGTTCATTGACACAAGGGTTTAACCACTGGTTTAAAATGGTCCAGATAGGCTTATTCGAGAAATCCGGTGGTACCGGCAAAAATTCCCCTAACATTGGTGTAGGTGTTGGCTTACGTTGTAAAGCGTCTGGAAATTTGCTATTAGATGTCGGTGGAGGTTCGATACCGTCAGGTACTAAATTGGTCCATTGTGTCCTATCACTGGAATTATTAGATCCACCCGAATAGTTTTGAACACCATAAACCATTTCCATAATATCGGCGTATGATAATACAGTGCCCCTAGAACGCGCCCGTTTGCCTAATATAGCTCCGATTTCGCCTGGCAGTACGTAGGCGAAGGGAGCTTCCCCGGAATCGCCCTTACTCAGTCCTGTAGCGATTCTTAGTTCGTTGTCACCACCGGGGTTAGAGAAGCGTTTGTCGATACCATCACCTAATAACAAATTAACGAAGAATGGTAATAGTTTGTTAATGTCTAATGCTGCGGTGCGTTGACTTCTTAGATCGCTGTTTGGGTTTCCTAACAGATCGTTAATAGAACCACCTATCCTAGAAAGCCATGTTCCCATTAAAGGAACAGCTTCAGCTAGATAAGGGTCATAAAATATGGAACTACCTAACTCACCAAACCCCACAGCGGTTAAACTGTAACTGATAGCGTTTAACCCCTTGTCGTTGGTATCTTCTTCTATATCAACATCTTCAACTCTACCGTAAAACTTGAATCCATCGTTGAATAAATTGCATGGTTCTAGCTTTTTGATTCGTGCTAATACGTCCTTACCATCATCCTCGTTATTCCACATCCAAGCGATGATATGGTCACCCGGTAGGATAGCAGATATATAGTTAATAGGACTGTTTAACAGAACGGCAGATAGAGTTTTGGTATATTGGCTTTTGGTTTCTTGTGTTTGTAAAGAAATTACATCTTGGGTGATGATTAAAGGATCGCTTCTAAGTCTTACACCGTCGCTTGTGTCATCACTTATTGAGATACCGTTGCCTTGTAAATTGGTAGATAATTTAGAGCGGTCAACAGAAGAAGGATAGGCTAAAGGAAATATACAGATAGCCCAAAAAGGGAAAGAAACAACATCGTCAGCGGCTTTGGATCTACTTTGCGCAGTAGGATTTGTTAGGTAATCGTCAATAAGATAGTATTTAGATACCACCAAAATTAGATTTTAGCGCATATACTTACGGATACGTTCTAAAGGAGTAAAAAACTCTTTTTCAGATAACATAAGGTCATGTTCTTGTGCTAGTTTTTGAATAACCCTTTTACGATCTTCCGTGTCACCACTCTTGTATTTTTCAGTGGTTAAACCGTGACGATGTAAACGGTCTATTACGTGTTGTGGAGCGCTGTCGGGTACCGCCGCAGCTTTGAACTCATGAAACCCGACTCCTCTTTTGGGCTTAGCTTCAAAGTATTCAGACGGGCTATCAAGTAATTTTTGCTTGAATGCTTGCGCTTCTCTAAGGGTTTCGGGTGATACACCTTCAAGGGCATTATCCTTAAATGTTTGATGTAAATACTTACCTCTACCCATAGAGTCTTTAAGGGCTAACGCAATAGCGTCCATAGAACCATAGTCCTTTCTGCCTGTTTCGCTTTGGATTTTAGAAACCAACGAATGGAATTGGCTGTCTAAATTCTTTTTGTGTACTTCCATTTCTTGTGGTGACACTAACCTATCGCCATGTTTTTTGATTTCGTCCAAATTACGGAATTGCTTAACACCAACTGCCCGAATATGGCCTAACCCATACATTCCACCTTCTTCACCTTTTAGCTTAGAAAGCTTCATAGTCTTAAGGATATTGGTCATGGTGTACGGTAGTTTTCTCAATGATCCATCGTATTCGCTGTATTTTGGTAAATACTTTTCACCTTGTAATGGCGCTAGTTTTTTCTCTGCCCATGAATTAAACTCAGGGTCATTATCTAGTTGTTCGTTTACTTTTGCACCGTATGTGTATTTGTCTAATGCTGGTTTAGACGCCTCTTTTACTTCTTTCAGTACATTTGAAATGGGTCTTCTTTTATATATGGAAACTTGATCTTGTGCATCATTTTTAGCCCATTCTTCGGCTTTGGGATCGCCTAATTTTTTGTAGTTTTCCTTTAACTTACTAGCATAATCGTTGCCAGCTTCTTCTATTAACTTATGGATGTCTCCTTGTTCATCCCAAAGGTTTTGGTTATCTCTATCTTTATAAGGATGTAATTTGGAAGATAATATATCTAAAAATCCAGTGTCTTGATTTTTTCTGTTCTTTGCTCCTACTTCCAATGCAGCATTCAAAGCGTTGTGATGTTGGTTTTTTTCTTTGAGATAAGCTAAACCAAGGGTAGTACGGATATCTCTATTTTGTAATGCGCCGCTAATACCTTCTCTACGAATTTTATCGTGAAAATCAGGATAGGAACCTGTTTCTTCTGCGTGTTGCGTTAATTCGTTTCTAAGTTTAGAAGTTTTACTTTCGTTAACCTTGTATTCTGCTCTAGGTTGTCTAGGTGTGTAAGCGTCAGCATCAAAGACGGGTACTTTTGACTTTGGATCAATTAACGAAGGATGTGCCAATAGCGTAATATCGCCGAAACCAGTTAGCGGCTTATCTTTATGAGCTACTGCAATACTAGGCGCAGCTAGACCACCTAATTCGTCAGCATGTTGAAAGCCGGTTTGAGAAATGTTATGTTGGACAACTAAATTCTTTTCAGGTTCAACTGGTGGAGTCTTGGACCTTTTAGGAGGTTTAGGTGTAGTGGTAGGACTATTTTTTGCTAACTGCACAATGGTTTAGATTTTTATGGTCTAGGGGCACCGGCTCTAATGGGTGGCGCAGCGTTTACGTTGATTCGCTTAGAGAACTCCCTGATTTTTCCCGTTAACTCATCTAATGCTACACCTAGTTCTTTTGCCGACGTACCTATGTTGTTAGCAGCGTCAGACATCATTTGTACCGCTGGTTTAGCCATTGCCATATCGGCTTGTAAAGCTGGTGACATTTGTTCTCTTTTTCTTTCTAATTCACCTTGAAACTGGCTTTGCATACGCATATGCTGTAATTCGTCAGCGCCACCAGCGGCATCACCTAAACCACGTCCCTTTACATTACCAGTGCCGTACTTACCTAAACCAGCTTCTAAGCGAGCAAACGCTTGACCTTCTAGATCGGAACCAGCTAACCCTACTTCGGTTAAATATGCACCACGGGCGGTAATGGCAGCTTTTGAAATTAGATCCTTGTCCTTTTGGTTATCGGCGTAACTTAACTGATCTGCCATGTACTTCTGAAAACTACCGCCGAATTGTTCATTTATAGCTTGTGTTTGCGTCTGTACGGCATTTATCTTTCCACCTTGGTTTGGTGAAGCTGATATAGCTCTATCTCTAGTTCTAGCCATTACCAAATCGGCATATTTCTTGACTGATTCCGATGTAATACCTCTAGCTTGTAGTTCTAGTGGTACTTCACCGCCACCAGCAACATCAAACAAAACTCTAGGTTCAATTCTAGCTAAATACTCTTGCGCACCTACGCTGCCAGTAGGCAACGCTCTAATCGCTGATAGAATGTTAACACCTTGCTGATAAGCATCTGTCCTACCACCTAGCATGTTACCCATTGCCCCGATACCGTTCTGCATAAAACGGGCATTCAGCATGTCTTCAGCGCCCGTACGACCACGGGAAAAGGCAGAAGCAGCACCTAGTAACCCTAAACCAGAAGTAGGCGCTGCGCCACTTGCAAGCGTATTTGCAACGGTGCTACCCATAACACCCGCAGCCGAAACTTCCATACCTCCAGTACCTCTACCTACTAAACCAGAAACCGCAGGAAAGAAACCACCGCTACCTACTAGAGCACCCATACCAGCAATTTGAGTAGCACCCGGTAAGTGACCTATTGCACCACTCACACCTTGGTTTAGATACCTTTGTCCAGCACCTAAACCGGCTATTCCTTCAATGCCTTGCATTGCTCCTATAACTTCACCTCTACTTATACCTCTATCTTCATATCTACGTAACAGTCTAAGGGCACTGTTAGCTTTTTCACCTGGAATGATATTACCATCGGAGTCAATAGCTAAGTTAAATTTAACCCCACCCGGAATACGCTGTGCAGACGCCAAAGAGCGATATCTATCCGTTCCCATATTCAAAGCGCGCATTGCGCCGACATCACCAGCGCTATTTTGCTGAAATTGTCTTTGCGCTTCAAAGTGTAAAGGGAAAGTATCTCGTATAGCTTGTAGAAACTTTATTTGGTCGCCAGTCATTTGTGATGGCGCTGCGTTTATGTCTCTTAACCCTTGGTTGATACCACCCAAAGGATCTAGCTTCATTGTGCCCCAAAAGCCCTTAGCACCGGCTTGTAAGCGCTTATAACCTTCCGCGTTAAAAGAGAATCCGCCACTAGCGGATCGTTCAAAACCCGATGGCATTAAACTGTTGCTATCGCCTCTAGCTAAATCGCTAAAAGCTTTCTTGGTTTCAGCGTTGTTTTGTGCCATTCTATAGGCACCTAAAATGGTTAGATCGCCACCTTTAATGTTTAATGCTTCACGACCCCAGCCCGACTGCAAACCGCTTCTTTGTAGGAAATCCCAAGGTGCTTGTCCAGCCTCTTGCATACCGGACTTCATACTGTTTACAAGGGTTTTACCGATAACAGCACCAATAACAGCAGCACCACCGTACTGCATGATGTTTTGACCGATACCGATTCGACTAGCCCAAGAAGAAGCCATACCCATAGCATCTTCTTTCATAAGACCGGCTCTAGCTCCCCATTTACCTTGTCCACCGGGAGCACCACCAGCGGCAATAAGTTGCTGTTCTCGACGGTACATAACGTGCTGTAATTCTTCAGCTTGCGCTAATTGACTAGCAGCACTAAACATTTGCCTACGGGTTTTAACAGGTGCAAGGGGATCGGCTAGAGTAATACCTTTATTACGAGCTTCTTCTAAGTGTGTATAGGTATTAGATAATTGCTCAACTTCTCTTCTTAAGCGAGCGACTAATTGACTTTGTGCAGATGACTCGGTTCTTAATGCCGCAGTCATGGACTTTAGGGCAGTAGTGGAACCCCTAGAAATCGTTTCAAAGAGCTGTTTAGAGTCTAGTAATTGTTTAGATAGGGCTGCGACTGGAGTATTTGCTTGCTGTACCGATGGCATCTTAATGGCTGGTTGGTTTTGTTGGCCAAACAAACCACGTCCCATTTTGCCTAGTTCTCCATTAAGCCTCTCAACTTCTTGGCGAACACTGCGAACGTGTCTTTCTACAGCTTTAAAGCCGGTTTCGTCAGCTTTAGCGCCTATTTTAATGACTTTTTCGTCGCCACTACCAATCATGGTAGTTAGATTTAAGAAATACTACTTAGTGGGATAAAAGACAAAGATGTTAGTAACGGCGCAAAGGAAACCGATAGCGGCAAAACGCCAGTTATGTTGTAGCATATTACATACACAAATACATAACTGTGAGGTTATCATTGTTATAACGAAGAGTGTTGTTAGTTTTTCTATCATTTCAAAACTGG
>Ga0075163_10011710_pt1 | contig 11422 bp, 8 predicted proteins | sample JI1023141ADNA_FD_71478 | JGI IMG/M metagenome (GOLD analysis project Ga0075163, IMG submission 71478) | Wastewater effluent complex algal communities from Wisconsin, to seasonally profile nutrient transformation and Carbon sequestration -... | ecosystem: Engineered > WWTP > Effluent > Algae... | reverse complement strand
GTTAGTGATTTCGGCCCACTAAGGTTGATGGTAGGCTCCCAAAAAAACTCCTTTGGGTTGCCTGTTATTTTACCGTTCAAGGTAACCATGTCCCCCGGACGACAGACGAGCATATCCTTTCCTGCGTCTACTTTAAAGTTACATTGAGCTATAAGCTGGGTATACAGGGAGTTAAATATCAATAAAAATGAAATAACTATTTTCAATTTCAATGTTTTAAGCTATAAAGTTAAACATTTTGCCGAAGACTGAAACATTCTCGCCCTTCTAAATTTAACGATAAATTAATCTCTAAAAAGAAATTGAAAATAAAACTGTAATTCATAAAAAAGTATAAGTCTTCAAAATACATTTTTTGATCAAAATCTAATCACTTGTTTGCGTATAAATTGTCTACTTCAACTCTAAATTTTAAAAAGAATTTCCTCTAGTGAATTATAAAAATCAATGACCATTTATAAAAATAATTAGATTAAAAACTACCAAATTAAATGAAATAAAAACTTATCATTAACTTAATATGATCAGGTTTTTAAATGGTGTTTAAACCAATAATTTTGGGCAAACTATCCGGATGAATGTCAAGTCAGTTTTATTCAATTCCATTTATAAAAATAAATTAGTCTATAATCAATGCTGGGAGGATCCGCAATGTGATCGAAATCTTTTACAACTTACACCAGAAAGCGAAGTTGTGATGATTACCAGTGCAGGCTGCAATGCACTGGACTACTTATTAGACGAACCAAAAAAAATCTATTGCATAGACATTAACTACCGACAAAATGCTTTGTTGGAATTAAAAAAATCCATTATTGAGAATGGACATCAAGAAGAATTGGTGAAATTTTTTAGAGAAGGTCATCATGCCCATGCAGACAGATTCTATTGGAAGTCACTTCGAAAATCAATGCCTCACTTTGCCACAAGATATTGGGATAAAAAAATTGAGTACTTTATGGGCGGTCTTATTAGACCTTCATTTTACTTCAGAGGCTCCAGCGGGCTTTTTGCATGGTTCTTTTATCAGGCGATTCAAAAAAATAAACAAATAAAATCCAATGTGCAAAAAATGTGGACCAGTTCCACCCTGGAAGAACAAGCTGAATGCTGGTTTAAAATAAAACCAACACTTTTCAAACTGATCAAGCAGGCTTTTAACACTTCTCCGATGGCCATGACTTTGATCGGAGTTCCCGAATCACAATCCAATATTGTAACATCGAATTCAAAAAACAACATCATAAACTATCTGGAGACTATGCTTGATCACACTTTTAGCAAACTAAGTGTGAAAGACAATTATTTCTGGTATGTATATTGTTTTGGAAAATATTCTAGAAACTGTCAACCCAATTACTTAAAGGAGGAGAACTTTGAACTCCTGAATAAAAACGCTTACAAGATCAGGAGTTATACACAATCGGTGACTGAATTTCTAAAGGAACGTCCGGGTCAATATACCCATTTTATTTTGCTGGATCATATGGATTGGATGGTAAAAAATGAAAAAGAAGAAATAAAGAAAGAGTGGAAACAAATTCTTAAAAATTCTATTCCCGGAACCAAAATTTTATTGAGATCAGCTTATGAACAAATTGATTTTATTCCGGATTTTGCAAAAGAAAGACTGGTCTTTCATGATGATCAAGCCAAGGCTGAGCACCTTAAAGATCGTGTAGGTACTTATGCCTCCACACTTTTGGCTACTGTAATTTAAAGAGCATATGAGCACTTTTTCTCACCTTAACCAATACTATGTCCGTCATGCCAGAATATATAACACCAGCAGATGGACTTTTTTATTTGGAAGAAAATCTATAGTTAAAAAGGTTTCGCTTGCTTATCCAGACCAATTAAATATTTTGGAAATTGGATGTGGTACCGGTTACAATCTTTTGAACCTTGCTAAAGCATATCCAAATGCTTGCATTACCGGAATTGACTTATCCAAAGAAATGCTGGATGTGTGTAATCATAAAATTCAACAAAAAAAATTAAACATAAAAATCATTAACGAACCCTACACAAAAGATCGATTTGAAAATAAATTTGATTTGATTCTTTGTTCCTACAGTCTAAGTATGATGGGTATTCATGCAACAGAAGTTTTAGAAGCTGCCTATCATGATTTAAAACCAGGAGGGGTTTTTACAGCAGTGGATTTTCATCGTTCTAAATTCAACTTCTTTACCAACCACATGAAGAAAAATCATGTTCAAATGAATGGGTCACTTTTGGAACATTTAAAAACTCTTTTCCCAAATCACAAAACCAAGGTTTTGAATGCTTATTTAGGTTTATGGCAATACTTTATATTTATTGGCCTTAAAGAATAAGAAATACCAAATAAAACTATTCTTAAGACAAAAAAAATGGATCTCTACTTTTCGTAAAGATCCATTTTTTGATTTATTGCAATCCAATTAATTTTGATTGATAAGCTTTAGGGTTTTTTGTTGCCCGTTAATGGTAACTGTGATGAGATACAATCCACTTTCTTCAATCTGAATTGGAATAAAGTATTTGCCTTTTTGCAAAAGCACTTCATTCGATTCTTCAATGGTCTTTCCCTCCAAATTTCGGATACAATATTTGAATGCCCCTTTTTCAGGGATAGTGATCTCCAGATTTGATCTGGTATTAAAAGGGTTAGGTACCATGTGCATAGACAGGTTTTCTTCATTAAGATTCTTTGAAGCTACACCAAGGTCTGCGTTTCGGCTTACGACAATACAGGTACTTTTGTTAAATTTAATATCCTTGTTCTGAGCATCCTTTAAAGTCAAGGCATTTGCACTGGATGGTTCCTGAATGGAAATAAACATGTGCTTAAAATCCGGGGTGAATGTCATTCCTGTTGGCTCAGATCCGATTGGCGTTAACATGAATACTTCCACTTTTGGTTTATTTTGTGTGTGGCCTGGTCGCACAATCCATACATGGTTAGATCCGCCATCCTGTAATACCCATAAGTTGCCTATATTATCAAAAGTTAAATTGTCATTTCCAAGTCCCCACTCTTCCGAAACTACCCTGCCTGCAGAATTTACACGGTATGATTTTCCGCCAACAAAAGTTTCAAAATTTGAAAAAGTGTTTCCATTGTCTTTAAATTTATAAACCCTTCCAAATCCCTTCACTGCAAAATAAATTTCTCCATTTAATGGATTAATTTCTACATCTTCAACACCTGCAAATGTAGTTGCACCATTTGCAATCGCCCACTTCTTGACTTCGTTTCTTTCCTTTACAGTAGTATTGGGCACCTCAAGCCAAATTCCTTCCGAACTTGAAGGTTCTCCACCTACCAACCCTCCATTCAATTTTAGAACATATAATTTCCCTTTTGACAAATCTTCAGCTTTGTCGGCAATGAATTTATAAACACTTCCATCTCCTTCGTCTTCACCCTGATATAATGTTTTTCTATCCGATGCAACCACAACGTTTTCATGACTCATTCTTCCCAAAGCCCATAATTTTTCAGGTCCTTTTCCATAATTCTTTACCGCTCTGGTGACAGGATCAATTTCGACTGCCCAGCCAAGATCCGAGTATCCATCTGCATTAATGTCCACGCTGTCCCAACCGGTGGTCTCTTCACAAGTAATGATGGTGTTCCAAGGTGTAACGGTTCCGGAACAATTTGCTGCGGTATTGGCAACTACTCCAAAATCCACTGGACCTGACAAACCTGCTTCCCATGACTTTGCAGCAGGATTATAATTAATTTCCATCACTGAAACACCACCAGGTTCAGTCTCGTGGTTAATTGAAAGGTGACCTCTTGTGCTGCTTCCATTCAAAGGAACATATCCTGTAAAATCAAAATTAGTTCCAAATGTACCGGTTTGACCAACATAAGGATCTTTTGCACCAACTATATATTGAAAACGATGTGAAGCAGGTAATTCAATGGTTTCACCCTGTACTCTTGGAATAAGAGAGGTAAAGCATGAAATATGATTTTCATTCCCCGGTGTGCAGCCCAAATCAGAAGGATTAGACTCTGAAGTTTGGTTTTTAATTTCTAAATCAAAATTAAGGTCAGTGCTAATACCGCCCCATTGATGCACCTCTACTGCAATCAGGTTTTTACCAGGTAAAAAAGCAGATTTAGGTACATCATAAACGAAGTAATGCATTTCATCCTGGCCAAGTATTCTTAGCAATGCTTTTGTATCATAATTAACCACACCTGCAGGCATGTTATATCTTATTACTTCTGTACCATTCACATAAACAACAGCCCCATCATCCACCCTTAAATTGAATTCGATAAAATCACTTAGTTTGGAGATGTCATCAATTTGAATAAATTTTCTAAAATATGTGCTTGTATATTTATTGTTTGGATCTGGACCAAAGCCTAATTTTGTAACAATAAATGGATCTCCAAATCCAAGTGGCGCAGCTCCATAGTTCCAATTATCATCTGAATAGTTTGAAGTGTTCCAGTCAGCAGCAGGTAAATTGGCGGTTTCTAAATAAGACCATTCTGATTTTTTTACCAGCGGATAACTTCCCGGTTGCAATTTAGGTTTATTCGTCTGGAAATATTCAACTACAAGCTTTGGAGCATCACCCGCAGAACCATCAAAAGATTCTGCTTCTCTTAATCCAGTACCTTTAATAAAAAATGATATGGCATTTCCTTCCTTCCAATTTGGTTTGGATAAAATATAATTTACCAAATCTGAAAGATCGGATGATTGCTGATCGTTCGATTTTTCACCGATCACATTCCAACTACCGTTCTTGATATTCCAAACTACTGAATCTTTAAATAATATTCGCTTACTCAAGTTAAAAGGTTCATTTGGATTAAATGCTGGAGACTGATCAATATCTTCAACCCAAACAGTCAAATTGGATGGATCTGTGTTTTTATTGTTATTGTCTACCGTAAACTGAATATAGGCCTTAGAAACTAATGTTCCCTTCGGTAATTTTATCTGATTAAATCGAATCCCAACCAACTGTGGATCCACATTGTCCTTAGCTTCTGTTCCTAATTCCAAATCAGAACTGCCAATATCCATTGCGCCAACTGTTTTGGATTGATTGGCGCCCGGCAAATACTCTTCTAAATCATCTTCAGCAGAAAGTACGCTGAATTCTGATTTAACAACGGGTATATAATCTACTACAAGTTGAGGAGCATCAGCTGGAGATCCATCAAAGGATTCTGCTTCTCTTAACCCGGTTCCTTTAATAAAAAAACTTACTGAATTTCCTTCCACCCATTGATCCTGATCAATCACTTTTTGTAGTAAATTTTTTAAATCAGGAGATCTTTGATCATTTGCTTTTTCCCCAATGGTCTTCCATGTATCTGCATTAATATTCCATAAAACAGAATCCGAAAAAACAATCCTTTTGGTTAATGGAAATGTTTCATTAGGATTGAAGGCTTGCGCGTTAGCAGACTTTTCTACAAATACCTGCAAATTACATGGATCAGTATTTTTATTATTGTTATCCACCGTAAACTGGATATAAGCAGATTTTAGAATAGAACCTTTTGGAACAGTGATTTTATTAAATCGTATGCCCACGTACTGAGGGTCTATATTGTCTTTAGTCTCCATTCCCAATTCCAAATCAGAAGAACCAACATCCACATTTCCGGGAGTTTTAGTTTGATTGGACCCCGGTAAATATTCTTCCAGATCATCTTCAGCAGATTCTACCCGTTGTGAAAAATTCAAGACAGGGATAAATTCGATCACCAAGAGAGGGGCATCTGCAGGAGATCCATCATAAGATTCTGCTTCCCGCAATCCGGTTCCTTTAATGAATAAAGCCAATGCATTTCCACTGTTCCAATTTTCCTGATCCACTATTTTTTGGATCAACTCACTGATATCTGTGCTGGTTTGATCCTGAGCTTTTTGACCAATAGCATCCCAACTTCCATTTTTTATGTTCCATGAAATGGAATCTGTAAATCTTTTTCGCTTGGATAAATTAAAAGCATCATTTGGATTGAATACATTTGAATTTGGGTTTTCCTCAGCAAAAATAAATAGGTTACAAGGGTCTGTATTCTTGTTGGTGTTGTCCACCGTGAATTGCAAATAAGCCTTGGTGATGAATGCACCTTTAGGTATAGCCAAACTGGCAAATCTTAACCCAACCAATTGGGGATCCAGGTTATCTTTCGTCTCCATTCCCAACTCAAGATCCGAACTCCCAACATCCATTGCTCCGGGTGTTTTTGATTGATTTGTTCCTGGCAAATACTCCTCCAAATCATCATCAGGACTACTTATTCTAACAGAAAGAGTTTGTTGCGCACTTAAGGCAATGGACAGTTGAATACCTAAAAACAAAAGTAAAAATCTCTTCATACAGTAAATTTTTCACAAACATAGACACCGTATATGATGTGAAAATGAATACTGTATTATGAAATTTTAATCAAAATATTTCTTAGAAATGAACTTTAAGTAACCAAATTAACAACAACTTCTTTGCGGACATGAATAGAATAAAAGATAGATAGATTACCAATCCTTTTCCTTTTTCGCCTTCTGACGATTCATCCGCTGCAGCTTTTCTTTTACTTTTTTGTCTTTGTCATCTACCATTTTAAGCAGTTGCTCAGCTTCTTCTTTTTTCAAGTCTCCATTATTTGGAGATTGATTTTCTTCCGGAGGAGAATTTTCTTTATTACCTGGATCCTTTTTTTGGGCTTGCTGTTGCTGTCCCTGATTTTGTTTTTGTTGTTCTTGTTTTTGCTCTTGTTGCTGTTGCTTCTGCTGTTGTTGTTGTTGTTGTTGAATTCTTTGCTGCTGCAGTGCCTGAGCCAAATTAATTTTAGTCTCTTTGTCCTGAGGATTTAATTTTAAAGATTGTTTGTAGGCTTCCACACTTTTATCAAATTCCTTTTTGGCAAAGTAGGTGTTCCCAAGATTGTACAAAGCATGTGATTTTTTTATCTCATTACTCCCCTCCTGACCAAGACTCTTCTCGTAGGCAGATTTAGCTTCATCCAATCTTCCTTGTTGGTAAAGACTGTTGCCTATATTGAATTGCTGATCAAAATAAGGTCTGATTCCATTTACTTTCCGGTATTGTTCTTCCGCTTCCAGAAAGTTAGAATCTCTGTATAATTTATCCGCTTTGCGAGATAACATATCCGGATTTTGAGCAAGCACCCATCCACTGTATAACCATATAAAAAAAATCAAGCTTCTCATTTTGCAAAATCTTTTTTATGATTCAAAAATCCATCCAAAATCAATAATACTAAAGCCAGAAACAAAGGCCATTGATAATAAGATTCGTAATCATTAAAGGACTGATAACTCAAATCTTTCTTCATCATATTACCCATTTTCTTTCGAAGCTCTGTATATAGATTTTCACCTTGTTCAATTTCAAGAAGCATTCCACCCCCTGCTTCAGAAATTTCCTGCAGCAATGCTCTGTTTGGTCTGGTCTTGATCAATTCACCAGTTTTATCGCGCTTATATGCTTCGACTGAACCAGGAGGATTTGGCACATAGGACCCTTCTTCTGTGCCTATCGGAATACTTACTATAGTAATTCCTTCCTTTTCTGCTTGCTTTGCAATCTCTAAAGACTCTCCTTCATGGTCTTCCCCATCACTGATCAGGATTAACATTTTATGAAAGCCATCCTTTTTTGGGAAAGACTTTATGGCCATTTTTAAGGCGCTGGATATGGAAGTTCCCTGTGCAGGCATTGCGGATGGGGTCAACATATCCGATAAGAGTTGTATCGTTGCAATGTCGGTGGTGAGTGGAGATTGGAGGTAGGCATCTCCGGCAAAACTGATCAATCCAATTTTATCTGCTGCAAACTTTTCGGTAATTTGTTTAATCAGCAATTTTGCACGCGCAATGCGAGAGGGTTTGATGTCTGACGCTTCCATACTTTGTGAAACATCCAGAGCTATAAATATTTCTGCATTTTGTGATTTCACCTTTTCTCTCTTTTGACCAAATTGAGGATTGGCCAACGTAATTACGATTAAAAATAAGGAGACACATAGAAAAATAAATTTTCTGTACGCTACTTTACTGTCGGAAGATTCTGATTTTTTTAATTGAACCAGGTTACCAAGACTTGACCAAAGTTTCTGAGATCTCCTCTGCATGTATATCTTTAACAGCAGCATTAAAGGCAGTAAAATAATCAAGACACTATACCCGATCTCTTCAATCCTAAACATTTTTCAAGGGCATTAATGGATTTAACAAATTTCCCAGAATCCACTGTAATAAAAGTAACGCAATGCCAAGAATTACAAATGGTCTGAATTCATCAGAATATCTACGGAATGTTTTGACTTCAATTTTTGTTTTTTCCAGTGCATCTATTTCACCATAAATTTCTTTTAACTGTTCTGTATTGGTTGCGCGATAATATTTTCCACCCGTATAAGACGAAATTTTCGATAAAAGTCCTTCATCAATATTTACCGGGGCCATCCCAAAAACAAACTCTCCATTTGCCTGTCGACCTATTGGCGAATAAGCTTCTCCTGTACTTCCCACACCGATAGAATAAATTTTTATCTTGTACACTTTCGCCAATTCTGCCGCGAGATCAGGACTAATTTCTCCGGCATTATTGACACCATCTGTGATCAAAATTATTACTTTACTGCTGGTAAGACTGTCCTCTTTCAATCGATTTACCGCTGTCGATAATCCCATGCCAATCGCCGTCCCATCTTCCAGATAACCACATTCCAACTGGCCCAATAAATGATTTAACACATTATGATCTACAGTTAAGGGACATTGGGTAAATCCTTCTCCTGAAAATCCTACCAATCCTATTCGGTCGTAGGATCTCTTGTCTATAAAATCTTTTGCAACCAGTTTACTCACTTCCAGTCTGTTGGGATTAAAATCCTGCGACAACATGCTTGAAGACAAATCCATCACTAAAAAAATATCAATGCCATCTGCCTCAATTTTTTCTTCACGCAATACCCATTGCGGTCTTGCCATGGCCAGGATAAAAAATGCAAGTGCCGCTATTTTGAAATAGGGTAAGACATTTAACAGGAATACTTTCCAGCTTTTCCTTGCCGGAAAATGCATCAGGGTAGGAAAGATCAATTCTACCTCCTGACTCTGCTGATTTCTTATTCTGCGAAGCCACAAAAATGGCAATATACCCAAGAGTAATAACATCCAGGGATTTTGCCATTCCAATTGACTGAACCAGTTAATCATAATTCCTTATAATTCAGAATGAGTTTGTGTTGTTTACTTATACCGAATATTCCTGATTGAATGAGTCTTTCTTTTTTCCAGAACGCCATGATCAGCAAGAAAGGTAAAAACACTGCAATAAAAGGCAATGCCAGTAAAATGAGCATTACCCTCAGCGTAGGATGCTTCGTCTGATCTACTATACTTCTGTGCCATCTGGATAATTGACCCATCTGCCTTTCATGCAACTGAACCCACTGTGCTGGCAAAGTGAAATAATTTTTCTGAACCATGTTTGAAATTAAAATCAAATCCCTTTGACCATAAGGACCAAATAATTCTAAAAGATTTGCAGGCACTTCTTCTTTCGGATTTTCGAATTGGGCGGCCATCTCCACACCAAGGATTTTTTCAAAGGTATTTTTGTTTTGCACATCCAAAATTCTACCAAGAAAATCATTGGACTCTATAAACAATCGCACAAAATCCAGATGACTTTGATGTTTATTTAATTCAAGATTGAGATTGGCAAATTTAACCAGATCAATTTCTTTAAGTATGGTCTTGAGTTGGTCTAAATTTTTAAAATCCAATTCTGACTGTTGCATTTTTTCAATCAGCTCGGCTGTTGTAGATTCCATCGCCGGCAGATAGAAAGCTTCCGATATATACCTTCGCAAGACATCTGTTAAATAATCGTAATACAGTTTAACCTCGCCTCTTTGCCAAAGCTTTTGAGTACTTAGATCTTCTAATTTTTTCAATGCTTTCTGGAGTGCTGTTTCTCTAACCCTGTACTCTATACTACCGGGTGTAATGCTGTCTGCTTTAAAAAATAAATACAACAGAAAAAGCATCCCCAACAAAACCAAAATACCTCCGATCAAATAATACGGTATATAATCCGGAGCCTCTGTTTCGATAATATCCTTAATGGGTCTTAATTGCTGCAAACTGTCCGGCACAAAGGAAACTTCCAGTTGAAGTGGATTGCTTACGGCAGAATCATTTTTATAATAAACTCTGAAAGCCGGAATTAGATATTGTCCACTGTCAAATACTGTAAACCTAATTCTTCGCTCATAGGATTTATCCGGAAGCTGTTCCCATCTGCCTTTCTCCAGAATTTCCATCCAGGAAATTGTATCCACGTAAGCCAGTGGATCTATTTGAAATTCAAGACTCGTACTTTTTTGTGTAAGTACTTGTTGATCTCCGATAAACATGGAAGTTGAATCGAGTGTCTGCTTAAAACTAAGCTGCGCAAACAGAGATTGAATCAATCCTGTCCATATAAAAATCAATAGCCATAAAATCCTTATCCTCATTTACTCCTCCTTTTGAAAAATTGTAACAAAGTGGATATATATGAATGCCGAATGTCGATCGCAAGAAAATCTGCCTTACTCCGTACAAACGATGATTTTGTTTTCAGCTGATGCTCCCTTTGTGTTTGCTCATGACTCCGTAGCCATTCTCTGTCGGAGGTATCGACAGAAATTCTCGCTCCGCTTTCCGCATCCACCAAATGAATGAGCCCAACTTCCTTTAATTGGATTTCCAATGGATCCAGAATTTGAATACCAATAACATCATGTTTTTTGGCAACAATTCTGAGCGTGGTTTCAGGAATGGAAAGTTGAAAATCAGATAATAAAAAACAGATGCATCGTTTATGCAATACCCCATTCAGATATTGAAGAGGAACATCCAGATTACTTGCAGTTTTTTGATCGCGTGGAACAACAATCTCCCTTATGATTCTCAGTATATGTTGTCTGCCTTTTTTTGGCGGAATATAGAGATGTACCTGATCACTAAATAAAATCAACCCTACTTTATCTTGATTTTGTGTAGCGGAGAAAGCGAGTACTGCTGCAATTTCCGTAATCCATGCAGCCTTGGATTGTTCAGTCGAACCAAAGTAGGTAGATTTGCTCACATCAATCATCAGCATCAGTGTAAGTTCTCTTTCCTCTTCGTACACTTTTACAAAGGTCTGCCCTGCTCTGGCCGTAACATTCCAATCTATATGCCGTACATCATCTCCGGGAACATATTCCCTCACCTCGGAAAACGACATTCCTCTTCCTTTAAAAACGCTGTGATAGGCTCCGGAAAAAATCTGCCTGCTCAAGCCCTTTGTCTTGATTTCAATCTGTCTTACTTTCTTTAAGAGTTCCTGTACTTCCATAAATTACCAAATTCTCTTCAAGGGTCCT
>Ga0075163_10011708_pt1 | contig 11423 bp, 7 predicted proteins | sample JI1023141ADNA_FD_71478 | JGI IMG/M metagenome (GOLD analysis project Ga0075163, IMG submission 71478) | Wastewater effluent complex algal communities from Wisconsin, to seasonally profile nutrient transformation and Carbon sequestration -... | ecosystem: Engineered > WWTP > Effluent > Algae... | reverse complement strand
GGGCTCGGGAGCGCGGAGGAGGCCGCTGGGCTCGTTGCGGGCGGCGGCGGGCTCGGGAGCGCGGAGGAGGCCGCTGGGCTCGTTGCGGGCGGCGGCGGGCTCCGGGGGGCGCAGGAAGCCGCTGGACTCGCCGGAGGGGCGGGGCTCGCTGCGGGCGGGTGTGGCGGGGCCGGGGGCCAGGGGGCGGCGGAACAGGCCGCTGTCGGGGGTCGTGCGGGGCGTGCCGAGCGGGGGGCTGTCGGGGGTCGCGGGCGAGGGGCGACGGAACAGGCCGCTGTCCGGGGGCGGGCGGAAGGTCGGGGACGGTTCGGCTTCCGGGCGGCGGGACACGCCGCTGTCCGGGGTCGTCCGCTGGGTCGGGAGCGGGTCGGGGGTCGTCCGCTGGGTCGGGAGCGGGTCGGGGGTCGGCGGGCTGTGGTCGGCGGGTGACGCGGGGCGGATGAGCTCGGTGTCGTCGTCGTCGTCGGGGCCGGAGCGGATGAGCTCGGTGTCGTCGTGGGGCTCGTCGCGAAAGACCGCGGAGTCGTCGTCCTGGAACGCCAGGGGCTGGGGCGCGCGGGTCGAGTCGTCGCGCCGCCCCGCGGCCCGGGCGCTGCGCAGGGCCGCCATGTCCTCGCGGATCGCGGCGTCGTCGTCCTCCTCGCGGAGGGCGTGGGCCGCGTCGTCCTCGTGCATCGCGGTCGGTCGATCGTCGCGCCGGGGGGCGTCGTGGACGGCGTCGTCGCGGTGGGCGGCCTGGATCGGGCCGGAGCGCTTGCGGGCCTCGCGGAGCTCGGAGATCGGGAAGGGCGAGGTCGGGTCGGCCTCCTCGGAGGGGTCGGCCTCATCGGCGTAATTGGTGTGGTCGGTGTGGCCGCGCGGCGGGGCCGGCTCGTTGATGTCGGAGAAGTCGTCCTCGGCGACGACGGGGCGCGCGGGGCGGGTGACGCGGGCCGCGGGGCGGACCGGCTCGGTGACGATCGGGCGCGAGGCCTCGTGGGCCATCGGGCGCGGGCGGACGCCGTGGCGCGTGGGGGTCGACTTCGCGGCGGGTTTGGCGGCCGCGGCGGGCTCGTCGCTGGGGGCGTCGGGCTCGTCGGCGAGGTCGTCCATCGCGAACGGGAGCGAGGTGGTGACGGCCTTCTGGGCGCCGGTGCGGCCCTCGTCGATCTCGAGGTCGAAGTCGAAGTCGGTCTCGGCGCCGGCGAGGGGCGGGAGCTTCGGCTCCGACACGCGCACGTAGCCGGCCGCGAGCCCGCCCCACAGCGCGTCGAGGCCGGGATAATGGCGCCAGAAGCGGGCGGCGAGGCGCGGGCCGGGGCTCTCGGTGCCCTTGGCGACGTGGACGTTGATCAGGCCGGCGATCACGTTCACCGCGAGCACGTGGCCGGTGTAGTAGGTGTCGATCGCCTCCTTGAGGCGCCAAAACAGCTCCTGCGGGCTGCCGTCCTTGCCGATGACGGCCTTCCACAGGCGCAGCGGGCCGTGCTCGACCACCGGGGCGAACAGGAACTCGCGCCCGCTGGGGAACAGCATCTGGAAGCGCTCCTGCTCGATGACGAAGTCGTCCTCGGCGACGCCGAGCTTGCGGACGATGTCGGCGAGCTGGGGGCCGGTGGGGCGCAGCTCGCGGAGGCGCTCGAGGCGGCGGACGGCGGCGTGGAGGCCGGCGTCGCGGAGGACCTCGGAGAAGATGTCCTCGACCTCGTTCCAGGAGCCGGCGACGGGGAGGGTGGCGAGGATGCGGCCGCCGATGCGATTGATGCGGATCATCTCGGCGAGGGCGGAGCCGAGGTCGCCGGCCTCGCCGAGCACGAGGTTGGCGACGACGAGGTTGTAGCTGTCGTCGGCCATCGCCGTGATGTCGTCGAAGTTGCCGGGCTTGAGGTAGACCCGGTTCTTCCACTCGGGGCGCATGCGGGTGCGCGCGAGCTCGATGAGGGTGTCGTCGGGCTCGAGGGCGAGGACGCGGGCGGCGGGGCCGAGGCGGTGGAGCAGCTCGGCGGTGGTGCGCCCGACGCCGGCGTGGATGTCGAGGGCGATGACGTCGCTGGCGCTCGGGAGGTTGCGGATGATGAGTCGCGCGAAGCGGTCGTGCCAGATGGGCGCGATCTCGCGATCGATGACCCGCGCGACCCGGCGGTCGCGCAGGCTGTTGGCCGCTCCTCCGCGACTATCCTGGCTGCTCAAGGGGCTCAGTTCTTCGGCAGGACGACGAGGCTGAAGTAGTAGTTGCTGCCGCCGCCGTTCATGCGGACCAGGGCGGCGCGCTTCGCCGAGTCGGGCTCGTTGTTGCCGCAGTCGTCGCCGTTGTCGGCGATGCAGTAGTCGTACTGCACGTTGGTCACGAAGGCGCGCCCGCGGAAGCGGTCGATCAGCGAGGGCTCCTTGTCGCCGATGCGCACGCCGTGGGTGAAGCCGTCGAAGCCCTGGGCCGGGAACTTCGCGTTCGGGTTGGCGCTGACCGTCGCGTTGCCCGAGAGCGCGTTGTAGGCGAACACGAACGCGTAGAAGCAGGTGTTGCCGGCGCAGGCGCCGACGTCGTCGGTGACGGTGACCTTCGGGTCCGGCGTGTCGGTGCCGTAGAGGATCTCCGGGGCGGCGCTCGCGTAGTCGACGACCACGACGCCGGGCTTGAACGTGCTCGTCATGCCGGTGTCCTCGCGGAACACGTCGTAGGCGGTCGGGGCCTGGGTCATCTGCGGCGCGCAGTACGGGACGAACGCGTCGAGGCCGCTCTGGCTGTAGGTCGTGATGAACGCGTAGATGCCGAACGGCAGCGAGCTGCTGACCGGCCCGGAGACGGTGCACGAGCCGACGTCGAGCTTGATGCCGGGCGGCATCATGTCCTTGTCGCCGGTGAACTTGCCGCTGCCCATGCCGCGGCCGGTCCGCAGCTCGCAGGTGATCGGGGTGTCGTCGCCGCCGACCAGGATCTTCTTGTCGAGCAGCTCCTGCAGCGAGACGCCGAGGTCGACGCAGCCGTCGGGGAAGGCGGCCAGCAGCGCGTCGGTGTCGACGGAGATCGGGTCGTTGATGACGAGGTCGCCGCAGCTGATCATCGTCACCTCGCCGCCGGCGTCGGTGATCGTGATCTCGACGGGGTAAATGCCGGTCATCGTCGGGACGCCGGCGATCGTGATCTTGGTCGGGTCGCTGGCGTTCTGCGTCCAGGTCAGGCCCGGCGGGAGGCCCTTGACGTCCCACGTGTACGGGGTCGCGCCGCCGGGGGCGGAGACCTCGAAGCTGTAGTCGATGGTCGTGAAGCCGTCCGGGATGCTGCCGCTGTCGTCGACGCAGTCGATGGCCGGGCGGTCGGGCTCGTTGACCGTCAGCGTCGCGCAGTCGAACGGGATCGCGTTGCCGTCGGCGTCGGTGATGATGATGCGCAGGTCGAAGTCGCCGGCCGCCGTCGGGGTCCCGGAGATCAGGCCGGTGTTCGGGTCGATGGTCAGGCCCGGCGGGAGGTTCTCCGCGGCCCACTTCAGCGGCGCCTTGCCGCCCTTCGCCACCGGCTGCCAACTCCACTCCTGGCCGACCGTCAGCGTCATCGGGGTCGCCGACGAGGTGTCGTCGCACTGGAGCGTCAGGTCCTGCGCGAAGCCCCACGGGGCGATCTCGTCGCGGCTACAGGCGCCGAGCGCGGTGGCGGTGAGGAGCCCAGAGGTCAATGAAATGAGGCGGAGGTTCATCGTCGACTCCATCGGGGCGCACGGCTCGCCGCGGCGCACCTGTCAGCTTTAGAGACGCCTGCCGGGCAGGTCGCGGGGCCAGGGTATCATGAGCGTCTAGCGCTTGCTACGCGCCCGAGCAAGGAAGCGGCGCGTTCGTGGGGGCCATGGCGGAGGCCGCGGGCGCGGGGCGTCGGGGGCTTCTCCGGGGGGCAGGCCGGGCTTTGGTGGCGGCGGGCGGGCGGGGTCGCTCAGGCGGCGCCGACGAGGCCGGCGACGGCCTCGGCGGTCTTCGGGATCGCGGCGCTCAGGACCTCGGGGGCGCCGGCGGTGCAGCGCACGTCGTCCTCGATGCGGATGCCGCGGACGTCCGTGAACGCGGCGAGGCGCTCGCGGTCGAGGCTGCCGTCGCGGTCGAACGGCCCGCACAGCTCCGGGTCGCGGAGGATCGCCGGCACGAGGTAGATGCCCGGCTCGATCGTGACGACCATGCCCGCCTGCAGGTCGCGGTCGAGGCGGAGGTACGCGAGCCCGAACTGCTTGCTGCGCGCGCGCCCGGGGGCGTAGCCGGCCCGGTCGCCCAGGTCCTCCATGTCGTGCACGTCGAGCCCCAGCAGGTGGCCGACGCCGTGCGGGAAGAACAGCGCGTGGGCGCCTCGCTCGACCAGGCCGTCGACCTCGCCGCGCAGGACGCCCTCGTCGACGAGCCCGCGGGTCAGCGTGCGGCACGCTTGCAGGTGCACGTCGCGGTAGCGGACGCCGGGGCGCACGCGCTCGATCGCGTCGATGTTGGCCTGTAGGACAATGTCGTACAGGGCGCGCTGGGTCGGGCTGAACTGGCCGGAGACGGGCCAGGTGCGGGTGATGTCGCTGGCCCAGCCGTGGAAGTCGGCGCCGGCGTCGGCGAGCAGGAGATCTCCGGCGGCGAGGGGGTGGTGGCTGTGCTCGTTGTGCAGGACCTCGCCGTGGACGGTGACGATGCTGTTGTAGGCGGTCGCGCAGCCGCGGGCGGTGAATTCGCGCTCGATCGCGGCGCGGACATCGGCCTCGCTGCGGCCGGGCGAGGTCGCGGCCATCCCGGCGAGGTGACCGGCGCGGGCGATCTCCACGGCGGCGCGCTGCAGGTCGGCGGCGGCCGGGTCGTGGATCAGGCGCAGGGCGATCATCGCCTCGGCGAGCGCGGCGTCGTGGCCCTCGAGCGGGACGGCGCCGTGGTGCACGTCGTCGTGGAGCGCCCAGCTGCGGCCGAGCAGCGCGGCCTGGCAGGCGCGGGTGCGCGGGTGGACGGCGGGGAGGGTGGCGACGGCCGCGGCCCCGCCGCTGGCGATCAGGGCGTCGGGCAGGTCGGCGAGCGGGCGGATCGCCTGGACGCCGGTGGCCTCGGCGAGCTGCTCCCAGCCCGGGCTCGGGCCGATCCACAGCGCGTCGTCGGGGGCCGGCGGGGCGGCGTAGATCTCCCACTCGTCGCCCTCGCCGAGCAGCACGGCGCCGGGCCAGTGCGTGCCGGTCAGGTACAGGAAGTGGCTGTGCGCCCGGTACGGGTGCACGTTCGCGGCGTAGTTGCGCGGGCTCAGGTCGCCCGCGAACACGGCGACCGGGACCTCGCCCATCCGGGCCGCCAGCCGGCGGCGACGCGCGCTGAACACCTCGGACCCCTGGAGCGGCAGCAGCACGGACATCGCCTCGTTGTACCGCGGGCCGCTCGAGTCACGAAAGGCCCCCTCCCAGGCAGGCCCGGCCTCGATTACCCTCCCCGGCACCTTGACGACCCCGGCCGAACCCGCGCCCGCACCTCGCACCGAGCCCGGACCTCGGGGGCTCGTGCCCGACCGGCGCGTGCTGCTGTGGTTGACGGGCCTCGCCGTGCTGACCCGGCTGGTCTGGGTGCTCGTGGTCCATCCGCCGGGCAACTACGTGTTCAGCGACATGGCGATGTACGTCAAGCGCGCGACGGACCTCGCGGTGAACGGGCCGCGCAGCGGCGTCCGCGACCTCGCGTGGCAGGCGTTCGGCACGCACTTCCTGCTCGCGCTGCCGCTGAAGCTGTTCGGGCCGGGGGCGCCGTTTCGCGGCGCTGCTGTGCTCTGGGGCACGCTGGGCGCGGCGGCGGTGCCGCTGACGTACCTCATCGCGTGCCGGGTGCTGCCGACCGCGCGCCTGGCCGCGATCGCGGGGGTGCTCGCGCTGCTGTGGTACCCGAACCTGTCGACGACCGGGTTCTTCCTGTCGGAGACCCCGTTCTTGTGCATGCAGCTGCTCGCGGTCTACTGGCTGCTGCGCGTGCTGCAGGAGGGCGCGCGCGCGTGGCCGGCCGGCGTCGCGGCGGCGCTCACCTTCATGCTGCGGCCGCAGTCGGCGCTGTTCTTCGTGCTCGTGTTCGTGCTGTGGCTGGTCAACGCCAGGCGCCTGCCGTGGGTGCGGCCGCGTCAGCTGGTCGGCGTGGCGGCGCCGCTGCTCGCGGCGCTGGCGTTCAGCGTGTGGCGCTACCACGACCACACCGGGCGCTGGGACGGCATCGCCGAGAACGCGAACATGAACCTGACGGCGGGGCGCTGCCACAACATCGTGACGCAGGCGTTTCGCAACAAGGGCGAGCTGCGCAAGAGCGTGAAGAAGAAGAACACCAACGACGGGCGGCGGGTGAGCCTGCCGGGCTACCGCAGCCTCAAGAACACGTTCCCGGACGGCCACCCGCTCGGCCTCAACGCGGCGATGGGCGCGGACACGATCCGCTTCGTCGGCTACATCGGCGACCCGTGGATCCACCGCGAGCTGCGCCAGGAGTGCTACCGGCGCACCGGGCTGCTCGGGCAGCTGCAGTACTCGCTCGTCAACCTCTCGCTGCAGTGGTTCGTGTCGCGGCAGTGGCCCGACAACTCGAAGAACCGGGCCCACTTCCTCCCGGTCTCCGAGGTCTACCGCTACGGCTTCCAGATCTTCGTGCTGCTGCCGTCGCTGCTCGGGGTCGGGATCGGTCTCGCCCGCTGGCGCCGCGACCCGGGCGTGGCGATGGTGGCGCTGTGCCTGCTGACCTCCATGGTCCTGGCCGCGGTGTTCTTCGGCGACGTCCGCCTGCGCACGCCCTACGACCCCTACGCGCTGATCCTCGCGCTTTTGGCGGTCCACTGGGTGGCGGCGCGCTGGCGTCGGCGGCGGCCCGCGCCCGCGTGACCTGCAGGCGGGGCTGTGGTACCCCTGGCGGCGCCAGGGGGAGCCGCGCCATGCCCGTCGCCGACTATCAGACGTACTGCAACATGCTGCACCACGCCAGGACGCACAAGTTCGCGTACCCGGCGATCAACATCACCTCGTCGAGCACGATCAACGCCGCGCTGGCCGCGTTCGCGGAGGCGAAGAGCGACGGCATCCTTCAGGTCAGCACCGGCGGCGGCGAGTTCGCGTCGGGGCAATTCATCAAGGACATGGCGCTCGGCGCGATCGCGCTGGCGGAGTACATCCACCGCGTCGCGGCGCGCTACCCGATCAACGTAGCGATCCACACGGACCACTGCCCGGCCGACAAGCTCGACAAGTTCATGCGCCCGCTGCTCGCGGAGACCCGGCGGCGGCGCGCGGCCGGCCAGGCCAACCTGTTCTCGTCGCACATGTTCGACGGCTCGGAGCTGCCGCTCGCCGACAACATGAAGGTCGCGCGCGAGCTGCTGCGCGAGTGCGCGGAGCTGCAGATCATCCTCGAGGTCGAGGCCGGGGTGGTCGGCGGCGAGGAGGACGGCGTCAACAACGAGGGCGCGCCGGCCGAGAAGCTGTACACCACGCCGGAGGACATGGTGGCGGTGGCGCGGGCGCTCGGCGAGGTCGAGGGCGGGCGCTTCATGTTCGCGGCGACCTTCGGCAACGTGCACGGGGTGTACAAGCCGGGCAACGTCAAGCTCAAGCCGACGATCCTCCGCGATGGTCAGGCCGCGGTGGCGAAGCAGCTCGGCGAGGCCGCGCGCTTCGACCTCGTGTTCCACGGCGGCTCGGGCTCCGAGCTCGCGGAGATCCACGAGACCCTCGAGTACGGCGTCGTCAAGATGAACATCGACACCGACGCGCAGTACACCTACACCCGCCCCATCGCCGACCACATGCTGCGCAACTACGACGGCGTGCTCAAGGTCGACGGCGAGGTCGGCAACAAGAAGCACTACGACCCGCGCAGCTACCTCAAGGCCGCCGAGAAGGGCATGACCGCCCGGGTCAAGCAGGCCTGCGCCGACCTCCGCTCCACGGGCACGAGCCTGATCGATCGCTGATGCGCCTCCACATCGAAGCCGAGCGGCCCAACCCGCGAAAGATCCAGCCGGCCATCGACGCGCTGCGGCGCGGGCTGGTCATCATCTATCCGACCGACACCGGGTACGCGTTCGGCTGCGCGCTGTCGAGCCCGAAGGGCATCGCGGCGATCCGCAAGCTCAAGGGCCTCGACGAGCGCTCGCACAAGCCGCTGACGATGATCGTCAAGGACCTCGCCGAGGTCGGCCGCTTCGGCGTGATGAGCAACTCGCACTTTCGCCTGATCCGCCGGCTGCTGCCCGGGCCCTACACGCTGATCCTCAAGGCCGGCTCCGCCGTGCCGCGCACGATGTACAACCGCCACCATGAGGTCGGCATCCGCATCCCAGACCACGTGATCTGCAAGCTGCTGGTCGACGAGCTCGGCGAGCCGCTGCTCACCGGCTCGGTCACGCCCTACGACGACAACCTCCCCGAGCTCGAGGAGCCGGAGACCTACGAGCAGCGCTACGCCCGCGAGGTCGCGGTCGTCGTCGACGTCGGCCCGGTGTGGCCCGACCCGTCGACGGTGCTGCGCCTGATCGACGACGAGGTCGAGCTGCTGCGCCAGGGGAAGGGCGAGTACGCCCCGTGAGCGCGGAGGGACCTGTCCCCGAGGCCAGGTCCGCCGCGCCATCCGCCGCGCCATCCGCCGCGCCATCCGCCCCGCCCCCCCAGATCTGGCTCGGTGACAACCTCGAGGTGCTGCCGCGCCTGCCGGACGCGAGCTTCGACCTCATCTACATCGACCCGCCGTTCAACACCGGGCACGCGCAGCGGCGCACGCAGATCCAGGTCGTGCCGGACGCGGAGGGCGACCGCACCGGCTTCTCCGGCCGCCGCTACCGCACGATCAAGCTCGGCACGCGCGAGTACGCCGATGTCTTCGACGATTACCTCGAGTTCCTGTGGCCGCGCCTCGAGCACGCGCACCGGCTGCTGGCGCGCGGCGGGAGCTTTTTTTTGCACCTCGACTACCGCGAGGTCCACTACGCGAAGGTCGCGCTCGACCGCATCTTCGGCCGCGCGTCGTTCATGAACGAGATCGTGTGGGCCTACGACTACGGCGGGCGCTCGCGCAGCCGCTGGTCGGCGAAGCACGACAACATCTTGTGGTACGCGCGCGACCCGAACGACTACGTGTTCGAGTACGCGGCGATCGACCGCATCCCGTACATGGCGCCGGGGCTGGTCGGGCCGGAGAAGGCGGCGCGCGGCAAGACGCCGACCGACACGTGGTGGTCGACGATCGTCAGCCCGAGCGGCAAGGAGAAGACCGGGTATCCGACGCAGAAGCCATTAAAAGTGATCGAGCGCATCGTGCGGGTCCACTCGCGGGCGGGGCAGCGGCTGCTGGATTTTTTTGCGGGGTCGGGGACGTTCGGGGAGGCGGCGGCGCGGCTCGGGCGGGAGGTCGTGCTCGTCGACAACAACCCCGAGGCGGTGGCGGTGATGCGGCGCAGGCTCGCGTTCGCGGGGGCGGTCGCGCGGACGGAGGACGGGGTCGAGGTGCCGGAGGTGCAGGCGGTGCCGGTCGTGCCGGAGGCTGCTGCTGGGGGCGATGCGACGGTCGAGGTCGAGTCCGGGGAGCCGGGGCCCGCGGAGGCCTGAGCGGAGCCCTCGGCGACGTGTCGATAGGGGCATGTCCGAAGGGGCATGTCCTCATGGACATGTCCTTTGGGGCATGCTCATGAGGACAGATATGCTCGATCAACGGGGGCGGCGCTGCGGGGGCTTGCCGGCGGGGATCCATACGCCGAGCTCGAGGCCGAGGTGGAGCTCGGCGCCGCCGAGGCTGGTCGCGCCGCCGGAGGGGAGGTGGATCTCCGGGCGGCGCAGGCCGCCGGCCGGCTCGCCGCTGGCCCACAGCTCGACGCGGAGGCCGGCGCGGAGGCGGGCGCCGCGGGTGCCGAGCGGGGCGATGAAGCCGGGGGACAGGCGCAGGCCGAGGCCGAGGAGGGCGCCCGGGCGGCCGGCGTGCGAGCTGATCTTCACCGCGCCGACGTCGCTCGCCAGGCGCCAGGGCTCGACGCCGAGGAGGACGGCGAGGGGGAGCTCGAAGGCGCCGCGGCGCAGGGCGTAGCCGACGGCGACGGCGACGCGCAGGCGCTGGACCTGGAAGCGGTCGACGACGCGGGTCGTGGCCTGGAGGTCGAGGCCGAGGAGCAGGCCCGAGGGGGCGCGGGCGTCGAGGCCGAGGCCGAAGCCGGCGCCGCGCAGGCCGGCGATGCGCGTCAGGCCGAGGCTGGCGCCGCCGCGCAGCATCGGGGCGAGCTCCCAGCGCGGTGCGGGCGGCGGGGGCGGGCCGGGGCACGCGGGGCAGGTCTCGCACGCGGGGCAGCTGGCCGCGGGGACAGGTTGCGGCGCGGGGGCGACGAGCGCGGGCGGGAGCGGGACGTCCTTTTTGTCGGGGACGGCGGTGTCGTCCTCGATGCCGGCGACGAGGTTGGCGAGGGCGCTGGCGGCGGGGCGCGCGGGGGCGTCGGCGTCGACCTCGAGGTCGCGCAGGTAGGCGCGGCCGTCGGCGAGGATGAGCGTGAGCTGGATCTGGGTCGGGGAGGCGCGGTGCAGCTCGATGAAGGCGCGCAGCGAGCCGTCGGCGGCGGGCGGGGCCTCGTCGGCGGCGGCGAGGATCGTCAAGGTCGGGAGGCGCAGCTGCAGCGCGCGGACGAGCTCGGCGCGGTCGAAGCCCTCGGCGCGGAGGATCGCGGCGGAGATGCGGGTGCCGTGCGGGGCGTCCGGGACGATCGCTCGCGGGGCGGTCGATGGCGCGGGGGCCGACGCGGTCGACCCCGCGGGCACGTGGGCGGCGTCCGCGGGGGGCGATGTCAGGGCCAGCAGGGCCAGCGCGGTCGTCGAGGCGAGCGCCACGTCGTCGTCGGGTATAGCCCCGACGCTCGCGTTGCGCGAGCGTCCGCGTGGGGGAGCCGGCGCCTCAGGGCTGCTCGCAGCTCTTGAGCTTCGCCGCGCACGTCTCCTCGGCGATGCCCTGGGCGACGCACTCGGCGTACGCCTCTTGACAATTCACCGGCGGCTCGGGATTGGGCTCACCGCACTGGTCGAGGATGGGGGCGCACTTCTCCTTGGTGCCGCCCTGGTCGAGGCACTGCTGGAACGCGAGCTGGCAGTCGTCGGGCGGCGGGGGCTGGCACTGGTCGAGGATGGGGGCGCACTTCTCCGGGCTGTAGCCCTGCTGGAGGCACTCCTCGTACTGCGTCTTACAGTCGTCGGGCGGCGGGGGCTGGCACTGGTCGAGGAGCGGGGCGCACTCCTCCTTGGTGCCGCCCTGCTCGATGCATTGATTGAAGGCGAGCTGGCAGTCGTCGGGCGGCGGGGGCTGGCACTGGTCGAGGAGCGGCTCGCACTGCTCGACGGGGACGCCCTTCTTCAGGCAGGCCTCGAACTCGAGCTTGCAGTCGTCGCCCGGGGGCGGGGGCTGGCACTTGTCGAGGATCGGTGCGCACTCCTCCTTGGTGCCGCCCTGGTCGAGGCACTGGT
>Ga0075163_10011707_pt1 | contig 11423 bp, 8 predicted proteins | sample JI1023141ADNA_FD_71478 | JGI IMG/M metagenome (GOLD analysis project Ga0075163, IMG submission 71478) | Wastewater effluent complex algal communities from Wisconsin, to seasonally profile nutrient transformation and Carbon sequestration -... | ecosystem: Engineered > WWTP > Effluent > Algae... | reverse complement strand
TCATAAGACTGGAATCGCCAGCCGCAGTAATTCTAGATCAGATGATGCCGATCATGAGCGGTAGCGAGGTTCTTAGACATCTCAAGGCGGAACAAGGTCTTTCCGACCTGAAGGTCCTGATGCTGACGACGCTAAAGAGTGAGGACCAAGTCGTCAGCGCCTTGAAGCTCGGCGCGGCTGATTTCTTGACCAAGCCGTTTAGTCCCGCAGAACTCGTTGCGCGCATTGACAAGCTTGTACCGCTGGCTGCGGCATGAACCGCGCGACTCGATTGCTGGCGCTTTGCTACCTGATTGCGCTCGCGCCGAATGGAGCGGCGGCCGATCCGGTATCGCGCGCCGATGCCATTGCCAGCACAAGTTCGCTCTCACGGAGTCTGCCAGATTGGCGGGAGGTCTCCCTCGCCCTGTCGCATCGGTTTGACGATGGCTGGGCGGGCGTGGCGAGGCTGGACATTCAAGAGCGCTTCGACAAGGAGGACGTCTACGCCGAACTGAGAATCGAGCGGGCACTGCGCGGTGGGACATTCTATTTCGCCGCGGGCGGCGCCGAAGACGCCGACTTTCGGCCCGAATTGGCGATCAAGGCGGGTGGGCAGCTCGATATCTCGGAACGTACTGGAACAACCCTGTTGCTGCTCGACGCTGATGCTTCCAGATTCAATTCGAGCGATGTCTTTGCTTTGAAGGCAGGAATAGATCACCAGCTCACGGCAAACGGATGGCGCGTACGACTTCAAGCGATCTCCGTTTCCGAAACTGGCGGACCGTCGCTGCTCGGGTACGCCCTGCAAAGCCAATTGCCGCTTGGTCAAAGTCTCTCGATGCATTTCGGCTACGCAGATGCCCCCGAGACTTCCGAGGGCGTCGTCGTGCGGGTCAAGGGATGGACGACCGGCCTAATTCTGGATGTCGGTGAGACCTGGATAATTCGCGCCGACGTCACGACTGAGGATCGCGGCGCGTACACGCGAGACGAGATTGCAGTCGGCACTGCGCTGCGGTTCTAGCGCCATGCAGATGCTCAACTCTCTCTGGAACGTGTCACTTTCGCTCGCAGCCGTATCCCTTCTCGGCATGGCGGCGCTGCTCATTGGGCGCCCGATCCGCGCTCGGCGAAATCGGCGAATTGTGCGTTCCCGGATGTGCATCAATCAAGTGCTTATCAAGCAGGATCTTTCTCAACGAGAGCTTCGCAAGCATGTGGCACAGGCCGCTAAACTGAACGCTCTTGCGCTGATTGTTCTCGAGGTTTTGTCCGTTGTTCGCGGCATTACTCGAACGACGTTCATTGCACGATTGACTGACGTAGGCGCCGCCGGCGCGCTTCGTGCAAGTGCCAGGCAGGGTAGGCCTACGGATCGCCAGCGCGCTGTTGAAGCCTTAGCTGGCTTTCCCCGCATGGAATCCGAAGTGACTCTCCAGGAGGCGTGGTGGGATGAAAATCCCGCGGTGCGTTTTGCGGCAATGCGGGCGTCAATCGATCTCGGCGCCCCCCCCGCGTTCGTTGATGTTCTGCGACTTGCAGACTGTGCTGGACCCGCCGAGCGAACGCTGGCCGCTAATGTTCTGGCATCGATGGCGCGCGCTAATCCATCAGCCGCCCGCTTGGCGCTTGCTCAGGCGGAATTGCAATCAAGCACCCGCAAGACGCTGGTCGAAGCATTGGCCTACAGCAACGACCCGGAGACGACTGAGGTATTGTTGGCAATCGCTGCAGACAGCGATCCTTTGGTTCGCGCGTCAGCCGTGGGCGCTATCGGCTTGCACCCGTCGCCCCTTTCCTTCGGCACAATCATCGGCGCGTTCAAGGATGCATCCTGGGAAGTACGGGCAGCCGCCGCCGATGCAGCCGCGAAAGTTCGGAACATCTCCATGGAGCCGTGCCTCAAACTATTGCTCTGTGACGAACACTGGTGGGTCCGTGTCCGGGCGGCCGAAGCGCTTCGAATCCTGAATCCGCCCCAACAACGGGCTGGGGCCGCTTGACCATGCTGCCCGATTTTTTCTATGCCGCTGCCGGAATTCTTGTGATTGGCCTGATCACCATTGGCGCAGCGCAGAATCTGCTACACGTGCTGCAACTCGTGCTGGCTGCCCGCGCCCTGAAAGACGCCCCGCCGGAGCCGACGTCGGGACCGCTCTGGCGGCGAAGCGCCGAGCTCGTCCCGCCGATAAGCATTCTTGCGCCCGCTTACAATGAGGCGGAAACGATCGTGGAGAGCGTCCGCTCACTTCTAGCTCAGCAATATCCGCAATTCGAGATCATCGTCATCAATGACGGATCGACAGACGCCACTCTGAAGGAATTGCAAGCCGCCTTCAAACTTGCGCCTACCCAACGCGACTGCGAAGGAGCGCTGTCCTATGCAAAGGTCCGAGGCGTTTTCGCGGCCGAGATGCACCCCAACCTGCTGGTCATCGACAAGCTCAACGGCGGCAAGGCTGACGCATTAAACGCAGGACTGGACCACGCGCGACATCCGATTTTCTGTTCAATGGACGCAGACTCGATTCTCGAGCCCGACGCACTGTTCCGGGCAGTGCAACCCTTCGTAGCTGATCCTGAGCGCGTTGTGGCTTCCGGCGGGACCGTAAGAATCGTCAATGGTTGCGCGGTTCGCGGCGGACGTGTGGGGGAGTACCGAATACCATCCAACCCGCTGGCCCTGCTCCAGACTGTCGAGTACATGCGTGCATTCCTGATGGCGCGACTTGCCTGGAGCCGTATCGGCGCGCTTACGATCATTTCGGGCGCATTTGGTTTGTTTCGTCGAAGTGTCGTCGTGGAATCCGGCGGGTACGCACATGGCCTTGTGGGGGAGGACATGGAACTTGTCGTCCGCCTCCATAGGTTGCACCGTGAGAGCAAGCGCGACTATCGCATCGCTTTCGTGCCGGAACCCGTTTGTTGGACGGAGGCGCCCGAAACGATCCGTGCGCTATCTCGTCAGCGTCGACGGTGGCAGCGCGGATCCTTGGAAACCTTTGCCCTCCACCGCAAGATGTTGCTCAATCCCCGTTACGGACGTGTCGGCGTCTTGGGGTTTGCGAGCATTCTCCTGATCGATGTGCTAGGGCCGATCGCGGAAATCGCCGGGTACCTGCTTGTCCCTGCCTTTTGGCTGCTTGGCATACTGTCGGTGGAATACCTTTTGGCGTTTCTCGCGGTCAGTTTCGTATTCGGCATCGCCATAAGTGTGGGTTCGCTGGTCCTCGAGGAGCAGCAGCTACAGCGTGTTACCAGAACTCCAGAACTGATTGCTCTCACCATCGCTGCGGTTCTGGAGAACTTCGGATACCGCCAGCTCAATTCGATCTGGCGAGTGCTCGGATGCTGGGACTGGATGAGCGGCGCCCGCGCGTGGGGAGAAATGAAACGCAAGGGCTTTGCCAAGGCCGCAGTCTAAGCTTGAGACGCAGTCCCCCATAAAAGGCCAACTCAAACTCGACGTCGTGCGAGGCATGCGGCACAATCTTGCGCCGCCTCCCCGAAGCCACGCATAGCGCCTCAGCAACAAGATTAAGGCTCCATAGAGACTCAAGAAGGTATGGTATTTCGAACATTCATCGAGCTCTCTCATGTCGCCCAGGCCCCTCCAAATCGTCGTTGCTGATGACGACGTAATGATCCTGGACGTGGTGCGCCACGCACTGCGTTCTGACGGCTATGACGTGATCGCCGTCAAGAATGGCGAGCTCGCCCTGCACCAGGCGCAATTCAAGGGACCGGCACTTGTCATTCTGGATGGCTCGATGCCAGTCATGGACGGCTATGCAGCGCTTGCCGCACTCAAGTCGGACGCCACAACCACGAGCATTCCGGTTCTCATGCTGACTGCCCGGCGCAGCGCCGATGACGTCCGGCGGGCGATCGACCTGGGCGCATCTGGATACATCGCCAAACCCTTCGAGACGCGCGTCTTGTTGCAGCGTGTGCGTTCGATCTTGAACCCAGCCGCAACACATACACCAACGGTGGGCGGTACCGAGTTCATTGACTGAGATCGCAGTCGCTGGCGAATGCCTTGCCCCGTAGTTTCGGTAGATGCCGATGGATTATGTAAGCCTCACCCTATCTGAGACCAGGAATTGGTTCGATCGCGTGCGAGAACACTCCGCCGTTCGCGCGGTGGCGCTTTTTGCAGTTGCGTCCACGATTGTCTATTTGAGCGCTACTTTTAGTCGTGAGGCGGGCCGCGTTGCCGCAATCTGGCCAATGAACGCCGCCCTGCTGGCATTGCTCGCCCGTCAACCTCGTAAGTCCTGGCAGACGCTGATTGCCATCACCTGGTGTGCGAACGTCTGCGTAAACGTGCTGATGGGTGATGACATCCTGCGCGCCGTCATTTTGAGTCTCGCCAACTCTGTCGAAGTAATCATTTGCGCGCGGTTGCTATTCAAACCCGGCACAGCTTTCAATATTTCGCGGACCGCCTCTCTTGCGCGTTTCATCGTGGTGGCGGGCATTGTCGGTCCTGTGGCATCTGCAGTTATCGCAGCGTCCACTCTCGGCAGCTCGTCACCCATACTTTTCGGCGCGGTACAATGGATCATTGCCGACGGTCTGGGCATGCTCGTGTTCGGTCCAGCGTTGCTCGTTCTCAGCTTAGCCCTAGCCGGACCGGTGGCGCGTCCGAGATTTCGGGATCTGGCCATCGGCTCAGCGGTTTTGCTGTCGGCACTGATCATCGTGTTCGCACAAAAATCCTTTCCGCTGTTGTTTTGCGTCCCGCCAGCTCTGATGTTTCTAACTTTCAGGGTAGGCATCATAGGCGCGGCGGGCGGAATTGTTACGACCGCACTCGTCGCAATAGGTTTCACTCTCGGTGGGCTGGGCCCCATCCAGTTGGTGCACGGAGACCAACTTTCGAAGCTCTTCACACTGCAAGCCTTCTTGGCGGTTATTTCGGTAACCACCTTGCCACTTGCGGCCGCCCTTGCAGAAGCACGGCGCACCCTCGCCGCCAAGGACGAGGTCAATTTTCAACTCCGCGCGGCGCAGCAACAAGCCGAGCACGCTTCAGCCGAAGCCGCAATCAGCGCCCTGCGCTATAAGGAACTTACCGACTATTCGACGGATATCTTGGTTCGCTTCGGGCCCGGCGGCGTGATTTCGCATGCCTCACCGGCCGTTCGCATGATCGGCCTTACGCCTGAAGAAGCCATTGGCCTCACCACGAGCGATTTAGTGGTCCCCGAGGATATGGCCTTCGCAAAAAAAGTAACCGCGGCCCTCTTCAGCGGCGCCACGCCCGACCCAGGCATCCGGCGCGAATTCAGAGTGCGTCGGCCGGACGGGTCGATCCTCTGGCTGGAAGGCGGTCCGACCATACTCCGAGACGAGCAAGGCCGACCAACGGAAGTGGTTTCCATTTTTCGCGACGTCACCAAACGGCGCGAATTGGAGGATCGTCTGTTCGAAGCACGCAAGACGGCTGAGGCCGTCACCGAGGCAAAAGCCGCGTTTCTCGCCCACATGAGTCACGAAATCCGTACGCCACTCAATAGCATCATCGGATTTTCGCGCCTGCTCAAAGACGCCGGCGGACTAGCGCCGGCCGTGCAACGCCACGCCGAAATCGTGAATGCATCGAGCATCAGCTTGCTGGCGCTGGTAAACGACGTTTTGGACCTCTCGAAATTCGAGGCGGAAGCGGTTGAAATTGAAAGCCAGCCTATTTGTCTGCGCGACCTCATCAATCAGGCCTGCGACGAAGCGCGCGTACTGTCCGACGCGAAGGGGCTAACCCTAAACAACGAAATTGCAGGTGATGTCGCCGTCACCCACCTCGCCGATGGCGTGCGTCTGCGCCAAGTGGTTCTCAATCTGCTGAACAACGCCATCAAGTTCACAACCGCTGGCGAGATCACAGTTCGCCTCATCGCTGGCGCGACCAAGGCGGCGAAACAATCGCTTCGGTTGGAGGTCCAAGACACCGGCATCGGCATCTCCGAAGAGCATTTGCCGTTGCTGTTCGCGCCTTTCGCGCAAAGCGACAGTTCCATCGCGCGCCGTTATGGCGGCACTGGATTAGGACTTTCGATTGTGCGCGAGATCGCCACGGCAATGGGCGGGCAGTGTGGCGTACATTCTGAAATCGGACGCGGCTCGATCTTCTGGTTTGATCTCAACCTGGAGATCGCCACGTCCGTGACTACCGAAAAGGATCCGCAAAACAGCGATAGGTCGATTGAACCCCGACACATTCTCGTCGTCGATGATGTGGACCTCAACCGGGAACTCGCGGGCTTGCTTCTCACCGGCGCAGGCCATCACGTCGATTTTGCACAAGGCGGCTCGGAGGCGGTGCGCCTCGCCGGAGCATGGCCGTACGATCTGATCTTCATGGATGTGCAGATGCCAGGCATGGACGGCCTCGCAGCGACACGCGCCATCCGCGCACTCGCCGGAGCGGAAAGCATCCCAATCATCGCGATGACGGCCCAGGCCCTGCCCAAACAGATTGCTGCTTGTCTCGCGTGCGGCATGAATGACTATGTGGCGAAACCTCTCGCGCCGAATGCCCTCAACGAGATGGTGAAAAAATGGGGGAGCGCGGGCGACAATGAGAAGCCGTCCAACGCCTTCGATGGTGCGATCGGCGATCTGCAACGCAGGTTTGTCGAGCGTTGCGCTGAGGATATGGCACATATCGCGGCGCTACTGGCCGGTGCCCGGGAAATTGACGATGAGACGCGCACGCGCATTCACCGGCTTGCCGGCACAGCCGGCACGCTCGGGTTTGCCGATGCTGGCGACATCTCAGAAGCGCTCGATAAGAAGCTCGCGCTCGGTGAAGTCCTCAACGGCACGGACTTCGTGCCGCTGCTGAAGGCGCTGGGAGCCCTGAAGGCGGCTTAGGAAAACGCGGCGTTGCGCTCAAAGCGTGAGGCTGCGCCGACCCGAGTATTTGGCAATGCATTTGCAAAGTTCGATGGTTCCAATTGCACTCATACACGGCATGAAAAAATCGACGATCACGAATGATCGCCCGCCACACCTACCGATTGCTCGCTACTGTTTTCATTGCCGGCGTAGGTAGCGACAAAACGCTCTGCCCAGGGACCTTGAGACAAACGGCATAAAAGCACTCGCAACTTCCACAAGGCGTGAGGCCCCCGCAGTACGGCAACGCCTTCAGGTCGAAGCGTTGGCTTTAACTAGACGCATTTCCATGGCGTTTGAAACCATACGCGCGAGATACGTCAAATGCTCGATTTGCCGTTCGGTCAGACGCGTCACCTCGGTATGAATGACGCAAACAGTTCCCACGCGATGGCCATCTGGCGCGCTGATCGGGGCGCCTGCATAGCTCCGGATCCCCGGCGGCCCTAACACTAGCGGGCTGTCGGCAAAGCGTGGGTCTTTCGTCGCGTCTTCCACAATGAACACTTCTTGATTGAGGATTGCGTGAGCGCAAAACGCAATGTTGCGGTGGGTTTCTGAGACAGTCAGACCGATACAGGCTTTGAACCATTGGCGCTCGCGATCCACCAGCGACACGAGCGCGATCGGCGCGGCGCACACGTCCGCCGCGATCGCAGCTATCTCGTTGAATGCGCCCTCGGGAGGCGTATCCAAAAGCCGAAGTGCCTCAAGCGCTTGTAGGCGCTCGCCCTCCCATGCGGGTATCACGGCAGATTGGGCCAAGCATGCCTCCACGGACCTACCCATTATCTTTGGATGGCAAAGGTTAACAACGGAGCTCAAGACGGCGCTTTGCCCTGAATCCGGATTCCCGACTCCGGCCGGGCGATTTGCAGCTCGGAGCGTCCGTGGAACGGCCGATTGGGGCCCCGGTCCGGCCGTAGGTAATGTTTAGTCCGACTGTCCAAAGACGGGGGGTATTCCGGCCATAGGAATGCGGCCCATTTCGCAGGATTTCACCTTGGAATGAGGTAGAGATCGCCGCCTCCACCGCGTCACATGTGAAGGCATCGGCCTTCGGTCTTGCTGCCCCGGCGACGCCAACTCTCCGCAAGGCAGGGGCGTACCAGATGGCCGGCAGCCCCTGTTGGTTGCAGCCTGAGCAATATCTACTCAGCAGCCACCGCAAAGCTTGTGTCAGCCAACTCGAACTTCCCCGCAGGAACAGGCGTCACAAGTAGATCGGGGAGATACCCAGTTTCCGCGAATGCCTCGCCAACCTTGGTAGCGAGGTCGTCTCGCTTTAGCTTTGCATGCGCCTTCAGCGTTGCCTCCTGCGACGCCCTTGATTGATCGATAACATCCGGCGCCTCGGAAAGCGCTGCAAGGAGGCCGGCCTTTGGCAGACGTGTCCAGTAAGACGCATCCGCCTTCCAGAACTCACGCATATCGAGATCGAGGATCTCCGCCAGTCTGTCGGCCAGTGACTGCCGACGAAGATCTGACGGCGCGCCCTTCTCGTGCATGAGATCGACGGCATCCGCCACGATGACCGCCAGTATCGAGAGAAGTGTTTCGGGAGGCTGCATCAGGCACCAGTCGAGCACCTCGTCCTCATCGTCAGGAACTTGGGCCAGAATTGCATTCCGGGTTTCAACGAGCGCTTCCAGGTCCTCGACATGCGCAGCGCTCGCCGACACTCCGACACCAGACAATTCGCTTCGGAACACGGTCCGCATGATCATCGCTGCAACTGTCACGGCAAGTGCAGTCTCCCGATCACGCGCCAGCAGGAGACGGATCGCGCGTGTACGCGCCAGCGACAAATCGCGGATCACAGACTTTGGGAGCCCACAGGCAGTCTCAGGCTCTGGAGATGCGACCGCCTCGTCATCAACGACGGCGTCATCACTGGTCTCTGCCCTCTCCAACCGTTTGCGGATGTCCTTGATCGTCTTCTCGTCGGACTGCCGGACAACGCCCAGTGTGGCATAGGCTTCTCCGTCATGATTGATCGCGATGACCACGCCAGCGTGTGCGATGAGATCCTTGTTCCAGAAGCGGGCTGACTGACGCAGGGTTTCGATCGCGGCGGCGAGCGTGTCACGCGCGTCCCAGCGCGGATCATCCTCGATGCTGTCTTCATCCAGTGCGGCGTCGAGCGCATCCAGTTCGTCGCGCAGGCGGGTCAGTTCGGCCTCTTCGTCATCGGTGTAGTCGCGCCATTCAGGCTGAAGACGCATCACAGCATGGCTGCTATCGGCACGGCCCTGACCAAGGCTCGTCTCGACCCACCCCCAGCCTTGTGCGATCCAGCTGTCGCGTTCGCCTGCGAGCTTCTGTTCAGCCAGCTCCGCCATCAGAGCCGGATTTTCAACATAGACGGCTTCAGCGTCGAAGAGGTCGCGCAAAACGGCGCCGCCCGCCTGCTCATAGGCTTCAAGCCCGACAAACGCCGCGAGACGATCCGACGCCCGCATGCGCCCTTCCATCAACCGGGCGCGAACGGATCCGGCATGCGTCACAGGCCGGCTCATGCTCTTGAACACCGCCTCTTGCTGGGCATGGCTCTCAACGAGGCAGAAGGCCCGAGCCGCTTCCAGGCTGACGTCCCCGCGCTTCCAGGCCGTCTTGATTCTGGGCGACAGTCCCGCGAGTGCGAGGCGCTGGTCGACGTGACGACGGGTTACCCCAAATCGGCGGGCGACATCGTCTGCCGTGGCGCCCTCTGCGACGAGCGCGGCGTAGGCATCAACCTCATCCATGGCGTCCATGGCGACGCGCTGGACATTTTCCACGAGTGAGACCTCGATACCGCGCTCTACCGCCACAACGTGGCAGGGGACCGGATGATCTTTCGACAGCACGCCCTGCTTGGCCAGTTGTTTCAGTGCAGCGAGACGGCGGCCACCGGCATCGACCTCGTATCTGTCTCCCTCGGTCGGAACCACGCAGAGATTCTGGAGCAAGCCGTGAGCGGCAATTGAAGCGGCCAACGCATCGAGATCGGCCTTGCGATCCTGCTTGCGAGCATTACGCGGCGAAGCGACCAGCTTGTTGAGGGCGATCAGCTGGATGGAGTGAGCTTGAGCAGTCATGAATGAGCTCCTTGAGCATGCCCGATGGCGTAACGCCGGATCGGGGCCGCCTGCGCGACCCGCCTCCCCGGCCTGTCGCATGAGGCCCGCCGCTCAAGGGCGAAGAGCGCCAGCGTCCCTTGAACGGCGGACGCGACAGGCCAAGGCGAGGTCTAGCGTGCAGGCGCCGTGGGCCGGCTTCGACATCCATCGGCTCGACGTATCGCCGACTGTCAGAACGTCAGCAGCAGGTCCGCCCGGCCGACGATCTCGCTTGCCCGTGTCACGCCAAAGTAGCGCCCATCATAGGACCCCGCCGTATCACCCAGCAGGAACACCTGGCCCTCGTTCAAGGAGGTGCACCCCTGCCATGAGGGAAGCGTCTCTCCTGTCGAGTCGTTCGATCTGGCTTGTGCAACGGCCTCATCGTTGACGAAGACCGTACGATCAACGCGACAAACGGAAGCCCCGACCACAGCAACAACGCGCTTGATCAGAAGTTTCCCATTCTGGAGAACGCCTCTGGCGGCGAGGTCAACGGCCAGGTCCTTCGACGGGAGAACAGCGACACGGTCGCCGACAGTCCAGTTGCCGCGCTCGATGCGGTAGAGCCCTCCGGGCGCGCTGGGCGAGAGGTTCCACACGAACTCCGCCGAGCCTGCAGTGACCGGGATAGCGAGCAGGACGACTGCAGCGGCGCCGACAACCGCGAGCAGCCTGCGGCGGGACGCGATCGCGCGAATGGACGGCCACGCCCTCGATGCGTGCGCCGCTGCCTTCATCCTTCGGCGCTCGTGGTTTGGGGACCCGGACGTAGCGGCCGGCCTTCGGCATTCAGAAATGGCGCACGCTCCGGTGTTGCCGGGACTGTATCGTTGGCTGCAACACCAGCCGGCAAGCGACGCTGCGGCGGAACATAGACCTCCCGGAAGCACGGATGGCGGACCGGATCGAAGCACGACCGGATCCAGTGGAGGACGGGCTGGCTGGCCTCCATGCTGCGCACCCGCTCGGTGTAGGTGAGCCAGAACCGCAGCGTTGCGAGCGGCTTGATGTGCGTCAGCGGCGTCAGGCGGTCGTCGAACTGCGAGACATAGCTCGGCAGTGCGGCAATGCCCGCGCCCGATGCGCAGGCTTCCATCAGCACGGTGCCAGCGTCGGTCCCGACCGTGTCTGGCAGGATCGCGCCCCAGGCTGCGGCGGCCTGCCGCCAGCTTTCGGGTTGATATTCGGCGCCGGACAGACGCAGGCACTGATGCGCCTGAAGGTCCGACATGGCGTTCGGCTCACCGTACTGCGCAAGGTAGCTGGGCGCCGCGTAGAGGATGTAGTGCAGCCAGCCCAGCTGGCGCGAGACGAGGTTTGCGGCGGCTGGCTTCTCGAACTGGATGGCGATGTCGCCATCGCCGTCAGCAAGATTTGGCGTCGTCGGCATGACTTTCAGGAACACCCTGGCGTCCGGTTGCAGCGACAGCA
>Ga0075163_10011706_pt1 | contig 11423 bp, 5 predicted proteins | sample JI1023141ADNA_FD_71478 | JGI IMG/M metagenome (GOLD analysis project Ga0075163, IMG submission 71478) | Wastewater effluent complex algal communities from Wisconsin, to seasonally profile nutrient transformation and Carbon sequestration -... | ecosystem: Engineered > WWTP > Effluent > Algae... | reverse complement strand
CGGCTCCGTGCTCCTGGGCTTCGGCGCCACCCGCGTCATCTGCGCCGCCACCATCGAGGCCAAGGTGCCCTCCTGGATGAAACAGCAGGGCGTCAAGGGCGGCTGGCTCACCGCCGAGTATTCGATGCTGCCCTACAGCACACTCGACCGGAAACCGCGCGATATCACCAAAGGCAGGATCGACGGCCGCACCGTCGAGATCCAGCGCCTCATCGGCCGCTCCCTCCGCGCCGTCATCGATCTACAGAAGCTCGGGCAAAACACCCTCTGGCTCGACTGCGATGTCCTTCAGGCCGACGGCGGCACGCGCACCGCCTCGATCACCGGCGCCTACCTGGCCGCCCGTCTCGCGATCCAAAAACTCCTCGACGCCAAAAAAATCCCCGAGAATCCCCTCGTCGATTCCGTCGCCGCCATCAGCGCCGGCGTCTACAAAGGCCAGACGCTCCTCGACCTGAACTACGTCGAAGACAAAGACGCCGAGGTCGACGCCAACATCGTCATGACCGGCCGCGGCCAGTTCGTCGAAGTCCAGAGCAGCGGCGAAGAATCCACGTTCACCGGCGACCAACTCCAGTCGCTCCTCGCCGTCTCGCAAAAAGGCCTGAAGGAACTCGCCGCGATGCAGGCCAGTTTCCTCATGAAGCAGCTCCTCGGCGGCTGATTCCCCTTCGCGTTCAAGATGAACCAATGACGGCTCTTTTGTAGGAGCCTGCTTGCAGGCGATTCAGGATGTAAAAATCGCCTGCAAGCAGTCTCCTACCATCGAACCAGTTAATCCCATCGCGAAAGCGAATCGACCTGAGCCGCCCCGCTTCCTTTTTTCACCCCTCAGTCTGCCGACTTTCCATGAAAGCCTTCATTCCACCTGCCCTGTTTAGTCTCGCCACGTTAGCCGCCGCCGTCACCGCGTCCGCCGCTGACGACGCGCGCGCGTGGATCACCGCCAGCAACGCCCACGCGCAAGTCCTCGTCGACACCCTCGCCAAGACCAGCCCCGAGATGGCCGGTCGCCTCGGCGTGCCGGGCTACGATGAGCAGATCGCCGATTTTACCGCCGGCGCCAACGACCGCACCCGCGCGCTCCTCACCGTATCCCGCGCCGAACTCGCCAAACGCCTCACCGTCGAGACCGACCCGCTCGTCCGCCAGGACCTCGCCATCCTCCTCAAATCCGCCGACGACCAGCTCGCCTCCGCCGCGCTCACCCAAAGCCTCACGCTCCCCTACGGCGATCTCCCGCAGCTCGTGTTCTTCGGCGAGTTCAGCCTGCTCGACGATCAGATCGACGCCGCCCGCCGCCCCGCTGCACTCATCCGCCTGCGCCGCTACACCGGCCTCGCGCCCGACACCCGCCCGATCACCGAGCTCGCCAAAGAGCGCTACCGCGAAAAGGCCGCCGATGCCGCCTTGCTCGCGCCCTTCAAAGGCCAGGTCGAGACGCACGCCGCCGCCATGCCGCGCTACGCCGCCGGCATCCGCAAACTCTACGAAAAATTCGGCATCGATAAACTCACCGGCGCCCCCGAGGCCCTTGCCGCCCTCGACGCCCAGTTCAAAGACTACGGCGCCTGGCTCCGCACCACCGTGCTCCCCTCGGCCCGCGCCGATTTCCGCCTCCCGCCCGCGCTCTACGCCGACAATCTCAAAAACATCGGCCTCGATGTCCCGCCCCGCGACCTGATCGCCAAAGCCCAGCTTGCCTACGCCGAGATTCGCAACGAGATGCTCGTCCTCGCCCCCCTCGTCGCGAAAGAACGCGGCTTCGCCGATTCCGACTACCGCGCCGTCATCCGCGCGCTGAAAAAAGAGCAGATCGCCAAAGACCAGGTCGAGCCGCTCTACCGCGAGATCATCGGCAAAATCGAAGAGATCATCCGCCGCGAAAAAATCCTCACGCTCCCCGGCCGCCCCATGCGCATGCGCCTCGCTTCCGAAGCCGAAAACGCCGCCCAGCCCGCCCCTCACTACCAGCCGCCGCCGCTCGTCGGCGCCAAGGGCGAGCAAGGCGTCTTCGTGCTCACCAGCGCGAGCGCCGACGCCTCGGGCAAGACCGCCGCCTTCGACGACTTCACCTACAAAGCCGGCGCCTGGACCCTCACCGCCCACGAAGGCCGCCCCGGCCACGACCTCCAGTTTGCCGCCATGGTCGAGCGCGGCGTTTCCCTCGCCCGCAGCCTCTTCGCCTTCAACAGCGTCAACGTCGAAGGCTGGGCGCTCTACGCCGAAGCCGAGACCAAGCCCTACCTCCCGCTCGACGGCCAACTCATCGCGCTCCAACACCGCCTCATGCGCGCCGCCCGCGCCTACCTCGATCCGATGCTCAACCTCGGCCTCCTCAGCCGCGAGCGCGCCTTCGAAATTCTCACCCGCGAAGTCTGCCTCTCCGAAGGCATGGCCACGCAGGAAGTGGAGCGCTACACCTTCCGCGCCCCCGGCCAGGCGACCGCCTATTTCTACGGCTACACGCGCCTCATGCAGCTCCGCACAGAAACCGAAATCGCCCTCGGCGCCGCCTTCGACCGCCAAACCTTCAACGATTTCGTGGTCAACCAAGGCATGCTCCCGCCCGACCTCCTCGCCGCCGCCGTCCGCGAACAATTCGTCCCCGCCCAGCGCAAAAAATAAGCCCGTCTCCTAGGTGGAGCGCGTTGCCCCCAACGCGCTTTCGCCTTCGCCCCGTTCCTCGGCCCGCGCACCCCACCGACGCCGCACCCACACCGCCCTCGGTCAAAATCCTCCGACACCGCAACGAGACGATTTTTCAAAAACTATCTCAGCGTGATGCTGCGCGATGGAAAACTGACCTCCCTCCGCAAGACTCAGTTTCCTTCCCATCGTCTATGCTGAAATTCATTTCGGTCCGGTTTTTGTCGGTTCTCGGTTTCCTGCTGCTGGCTCTGGACTTGTCCGGGCAAACTCACTGGCGGGCGATGCCCTTCGTGCGCGAAGCGGAATTCCTGCGCGGCTATCCCGGCGGTGAGGGCATGCAGCTTCCGTATTCCACCATCCGCTCGCCCTCGCATCCCGACCGCCTTTATTGGGCGCAGGACTGCGGGCAAATCTGGCGCAGCGATGATGCGGGCCAGAGTTGGCGGCGACCCGCGTGCGACGGGCTGTATGTCATTGGCGGCGTCAGCGTCCAATGTGACCCCAAGAACCCAGACATCGTTTTCGCCCTCGCCGGCAACATGTGGTATTACACCGACGTTAACCTGCAGGGCATCTACCGGTCGGCAGACGGCGGTGAGAAATGGCAGCGCGTCGGCCCCGTGGATTTCGTGATGGACCACAATTCCGCCACCAAGGACCCGGAGCCCAACCGCTATGCCCAGTATCGGTTTTGCTGGGACCCCGCCACGGAAGCCGGGCCGGAAACGCAGCGTCGCTGGTTTTGCGTGGTGAACCGCGAGGTCAACCCGACGCATGATCGCAACGCCGGCCCCAAGCTGGAGGGACGGCTCTACCGCTCGGTAGACGGCGGACGATCCTGGAGCGTAGTGAGCGCGCTGCCATGGGACACCTTCGGGCGGCATGATCTGCTGCGGCACCATCCAAAAGCGCCCGGCGTGCTCTGGCTCGGCTGCGAAAAGGGATTATTCCAGAGCACCGACGGCGGCCAAACCTTCACACGCGACGCCGCTCTGGCCACCGGCCGGGTGCGGACGCTCGACCTCAACCCGGCCGATCCCGACGACCGCTACGTCACCGTGGACGATCAGGGGCTCTACCGCACCCGCGACGGCGGCAAGACGTGGGCCCTCGTTAAAGCGCATCGGGCGCGCGGTGTCGCAGTCCATCCGATACAGCGAAACGTGCTCTACCTCTACGGCGCGAACCCGCCCGGCACGACCGGGGCCACCGCTTCCCCGCTGGTCAGCCATGACGCCGGCAAAACCTGGTTCACCTCTCACATCTCCACCGAGCACAACGAAGCCGCCAAGATCAGCCGCCAATACAAGGAGATCGCCGGGAATCGAACGGTGGTGCTGCCCGATCCCCGGGACCCTCAGATCGCAATCGTGCAATCCGAAATGGCCTTCTATCGGACCGTCGATGGCGGAAAGAATTTCACCGCCGCCCTTCAAGGCATCACCGGGATGCTCCCCAACGCGATCTGGTTCGACCCGTTCGCTCCCGAACGCTTCGCCACCTTCAATGAGGACACATCCATGCAGCTCACCGAGAACGGTGGGCGCTGGTTCGCCTACCGCGGTTTCGCGGACATCAAAGAATATCGCAAACTGGATTGGCAACTGACGTCCCCGGACAAAATCCCGTGGAGTTCCGTCTTCGCCGGCGATTTCGTGCCGGTGCGCGGCTCGCAGACGGCAGTCCTTTCCGCAGGTTGGTCGGGGCGCACCCGCCTCATCAAGACCACCAACGCGGGTCTGAATTGGAAAGTCGTCGACCCGCAGTTCCGCCTCAACCATTTCATCCGCTTTCATCGGCAGGACACGAATGTCGTCTATGCGGATGCGCAGCGTTCCGATGACGCCGGCGAGACGTTCAAGCCGCTCGCCAAACGAGTGGTGGCCATGTTCGAACCGAATGCGGACATCGTCTTTGGCGTCGGCAGCGGCACAGAAGAAAAGAACATCATTTACCGTTCCACTGACCGCGGCGAGACGTGGCACCGGTTCGTCACCGACGCCTTGCCGTCCCCGATGCCGCCGAAGGTGGTGGTGGCGTCCCATCCCACCAATCCCGACGTCCTCTTCACGCCGATGCGAAACGGCGAACCCGGACGCTATGATGCCAAACGCGGAGCCTGGACGGAATTTAAGCTTCTCTCCCGCACCCGGCGTGACGACACGCCGAATCGAAAAAACACGGTCCTCAAAATCGCCGTGGACCCACGCAATCCCGAAATCATTTACGTCGGCGTTTTGGCCATTGGGACGAGCGCCGTGTTTCGCAGCACCGATGGCGGCGGCACCTGGGTGGACATTTCCTTTAATCTGCCGCGCACGCCGCGGAATCTGGCCATCCATCCGCACACGGGCGAGGTGTTCTTCCTGAACACGGGCGGCGGCCTCTACGTGCTGCCCCCGCCGGCCAACTAATCCCGCCCCGGACAAGAGAGGAAAATCTCAGGAAGGGAAAATCGTGGGTGAAGCGGCCCTTTCTAAACAGCTCCTCTTCCATGAGGCATCCCGACTTCACGCAAAATTCATCGCTACCGCATACTCGCTTCACCGGACTGTGCCATTCTCGCCGCCCATCGATTGCACCATGAAAAAAATCTCAGCCTTGTTTCTCCAGGCCGCGACCGTGCTCATCGGCCTCGGCATTCTCGCCTTCTTGCTTGGCGAACCTCACCTCGAAGGCCGCAACGCCCACGCCACGATCTTCGAGATCTACTTCCATGATCCGTTTTTGGCCTACGTGTATGCGGGCTCTGTGCCGTTCTTCTTGGCGCTCTACCAGGCCTTCGGGCTGTTCGGGCACGTCCGGCAGACGGGGACGTTCTCGCAGGTCAGCGTCGAGGCGTTGCGCGCGATCAAGCGGTGCGCCTTCACGCTCCTCGGTTTCGTGGCGGGCGGCATCGTCATCGTCCTTATTTTTGGCGACCACGAAGACCGGCCGGCGGGGCTATTCATGGGTATGCTCGCCGCCCTTGCGTCGGGCATCATCGCTACCGGGGCGGCGCTGTTCGCACGGAATGTGGAAAACGCTTTGAGACTATCCGGGACCGGTCAGGGCTGAGCCGGCGACGCTATGGGCCGGCAAAACGGCATTTAAAATTCGCCGGAAATCCTGTGAACAGCCCGGGCTCCGCCCTCGCGCGCTGGCCCGTTCGCCGTCTCCACCCGCGTCGCCAGCCCGATCACGCGGCCGGCCGGCGGTGCGGCACGCGACCCTCGACTTTACTTGTCCCCGGGCAGTGTGCGCGTGAAAACCTCCGCCGCGTCTTCGCTCCGGAAACCCACTACCATGTCGCTCCCCTCCCAGCCCTTGAGTCCGGACAGCCTCCCGTCCGTGACGACTCGCAAAACGTTTATCGGCGCCCTCGTCGCGGCGCTCGCCGTTTCCGCTGGCGGCGGGCGGACTTCCGCCGCGGCGTCGGCCGGCCGGCGCAAAACCGTGCTGCTCCATTCCGCGTGGGACACGATCAACATCGGCGACATCGGCCATACGCCGGGCACGCTGCGCATCATCGAGCAGTATCTGCCCGAGGTGCACGTCATCCTGTGGGCGTCGAAGATCGATGAGCGCGTCCGCGCGATGATTCTCCGGCGGTTCCCCAAAGTGGAGATCGTGCAGGGTTCACTCGCGGGAAAAGAGCCGGCCGACGACCGGTTGCGGGCCGCCATCGACCGCTGCGATCTTTTCATCCGCAATTCCGGCATGGGCCAGGACACGGCGTTCATGAGTTATTGTCGCGCCCGCGGAAAACCCTACGGCCTCTACGGCCAGTCGTATTTTGCGAGCATGGTGGAGGGCAAAGGCGCGGAAGAACGCATCGCGCTGCTCAACGCCGCGGCCTTCATCTACACGCGGGAGACCAAGACCCTCGCGATCCTCCGGGCTGCCGGCGTGAAGCCCCCCGTGCTCGAGTTTGCGCCCGACGGCTGCTTCGGCATCGACGTGCGCGACGAGGCGCGCGGTCTCGCTTTCCTGCGCCGCACGGGACTCGCGGACCGGAAATTTATCACCGTCGAACTGCGCACCAACACGCCGAAATTTCCGGGTGTCGACGACACCCGCACGCCGAAACTCAATCCGCTGCACCCGACGCCCGCTCAAGTCGCCGACGACGAGCGCCGCGCCGGCGTCTATCGCACGCTCATGGCCGAGTGGATCCGCCGGACCGGCCACAAGGTGTTGATCGCACCGGAAACCATCAAGGAACTCGGCCACAACCGCCGGCTCCTGTTCGACCCGCTGCCCGCCGACCTGAAGCCTCACGTCGTGAACTGCGACGAGTTCTGGAACACCGACGAAGCCGCCTCCGTGTTTGCGCGGGCGCACACCGTCGTCTGCCACGAGCCGCATTCGCCGATCATCGCCCTCGCGAACGGCACTCCGATCGTGCACATCTACTCCGCCTTTCACGGCTCGAAATTCTGGATGTTCGACGACCTCGGGCTCGGCGACTGGCTGCTCGAGTTTGACTCCACGCCGGTGGAGAAGCTCATCGCCACGGTCATGAGCATCCACACGGACTATCCGGCCGCACAGGCGAAGGTGGCCCAAGCGATGAGCTTCGTGCACGAGCGGCAGCGACAAACGATGCTCGCGGCGAAGCAAACGCTGGCGGCGGCCGAGTAGAGACGTGGAACGCGCGCCCCGTGAGCGTTTCGTCCAGAGAAGCGAGGCGCAGTCGCTAAAGCCGAACGGCTTCCGCGACCGGAGGAGACGTTTCTTTCGAAGTCGGCTGATTCCCATTCGCTTTCAACCCGAGTGTTACCGGCTTGGGGTAGGAGCCTGCTTGCAGGCGATTCAGGACGTGAAAATCGCCTGCAAGCAGGCTCCTACCGAAAGCTATCTTTGGGCTCATCTTGAAAGCAACTTGGCATGACCCATGCCGGCCGCCCTACTCCTCGTCTTCCTCGATCTCCGGCGGTTTGATGGCGGTGAGCAGGCGGTCGAGTTCGGCTTGGGTCGGGTTGCGGATGGAGCGCACCGTGAGGAGCGATTCGCCCGCCGGCAGCCGCACTTTCGTCTGCGCGTTGACCGCGAGGCCGATCGCGGCGGTCGCCAGCGGGGAATTGTGCGGCAAGCATTCGATACCCGATTCGGGATCGGTCGCGGTCTCGCCGTGCGTGGTCACGAGAAACGTGAAGCGGTGTATTCGTTTTGTCGCCACGTCCTGTTTCTCGATCGTGGTCACATGCCCGAGGTGCAGCGTGTCGGTCGGCTTCGTGAGCCACGTGGCGGGATCGACTTCGATGAAGGTGTTGCGCGCTACGAAACGGTCGAGCGCCGTCATCTTGCGGTCCACGGCGCGGATCGCGTCTTTGGCCGCCTTGAAGCCGAAGTTCTCGCGCAGGTCTCCCTGGCTGTGCGCCTCGACTTTGTCTTTCACGAGGCCGACGCGCTTCACTTTTAGCGCCTCAAATTCCTCGGCGAGCACGCGATTGTAGCCCGGCCGCACGTAGATCGTGGTGGGCGCGGGCGGCGCGGGGCGGAAAATCTTTTTGCGGTGCAGGGGCATGCGCGGTCGGGCCAACAAAGGGCGCGGCGCCCGAAAAGCAATCCGCCCGCGTGAGGCGCGCCCCCCCCACCCCCTCGCCGCTACCGCGCAAACGTCCGCGCGAGCAGCTCCGCCAGTTCCGCCATCTCGATCGGTTTGCGGATGAGCCCGCGCAGCCCGAGCGCGCGGATTTTTTCGTCCGTCAGATCGCCCGCAAATCCGCTCGCCACGTAGACCGCGAGCTCGGGCCGGCGCGCCAACAACCGCATGGCGAGCGCCACGCCGTTCATCCCCGGCATCTGAAAATCCGTGATGACGAGATCGAAATCACCCGGCGCCGCCTCGAACCGCGCGAGCGCCTCGTCCGGATGATTGCACGCCGTGACCACATAACCGAGCCGCGTCATCACCAACTGCAGGGAGCGCGCGACCATCTTCTCGTCGTCCACGAGGAGTATCCGCTGGCCCGCTCCGCGCGGCATGGCCTCGTTCGCCGGCCGCGCCGCAGGCTCCGGGGCGACGACCGCCGGGAAAAACACCTCGAACGTAGCGCCCTCGCCGGGCCGCGTCCGCACCACGATCGCTCCCTGGTGGCTGCGCACCACGCTCTGCACCACGGCCAGACCGAGCCCGCTGCCTTCGCCCACGCTGCGGGTCGTGAAAAACGGCTCGAAAATTCGGGCGACCACCGCGGGCTCCATGCCGCAGCCCGTATCCTCGACCGTGAGACACACATGGGGGCCGGCTTTGAGTTCGACCAGGTCCGCCGCCTGCGCCGCGTCGAGCTCCCGCGCGCGGAGCTTCACCGTGAGCGTGCCGCCCTGCGCCTTCATCGCCCGGGAGGCATTGATGCCGAGGTTCATCACCACTTGGTGGATCTGGGTGGCCTCTGCGAGGACGAGCGGCGCCCGCGGATCGACATCGGATTTGATTTCCACCGCCGCCGGAATCGTCGCCCGCAGGAGCGACAGCGCTTCGCGCACCACGAGCGCGAGCTGCAACGGCTCCCGCGCCGCGCCTTCGGAACGGCTCAACAGGAGAATTTGCCGCACAAGTTCCTTCGCGCGGTGGCCGCCTTTCAGCACCTCGCCCAAATAGGCGCGCACTTCGGGATGGCTCGGCGGACAGTCGCCCTGCGCCAGCGCCGTGTAGTTCAACATGCCCGCGAGGATATTGTTGAAATCGTGCGCCACGCCGCCGGCGAGCGTGCCGAGCGCCTCAAATTTCTGTTTCTGGAAGAGGCGCGTCTGCAGCTTCTCGCGCTCCGTCTCCGCGCGCCGCCGCTCGGTGATGTCGCGAAATACACTGAGCATCAGCGGGCATCCGGGATCGGTTTCGATGAAGCAACTCGACACTTCGAGCAGCACAACCCGGCCATCCCAGAGCGTCACCTGATGCTCGCGGCCCGCCGAGACATCGCGGGCGGCGAAGCGCTCGCGATAGCGGGTCAACACCCGTTCCCGATCCGCTTCGATATAGGCTTCCGCCAACGAGCGGCCTTCGCTCTCGCCCCGCGTTTTTCCGACCACGCGGCCAAACGCATCGTTCACCGCGATCACGTGCCCATTGCCGTCGGTGAGCCGCATGCCGTCCGTCGCGCTCTCCCACACGAGCCGCAGGCGCTCCTCGCTCGCGCCGAGCGCATCGATCGTTTGGATGCGCACGAGCGCGCCCGCGCAGTGATCCGCCATCGCCTGCAAGGCCTCCAGATCGGCCGCCGTGTAAGCCTGCGGCCGGTAGCTCTGGATCGAAAACACGCCCACCACCCGCGCCCCCTCGCGCAGGGGCACGATCATCAGCGAGGCCGAGAGCCGCGCCGTATCCCCAAACCGCAACGCCCCCGGTTCGGGTGTAAACGGCTCCGCGCGCAGGATGAGTTCCCCGCCGCGATTGATCGCGCGCCTCATCCGCGGTGTCGGCGCGCGCTCCGGAGAACTGGGCGGCACCTCCGTCCGGCGCCCGCCGACCAGATCCATGTTGAGAATAGAGCGACACGAGTCCCGCCCCGCATCGTAGCGGTCCAGCGTCACCGCATCCCAGCCGAACAACTCGTCCGCCATCCCCGCGATGATCTGCCCCGCCGCGTGGTCTTCGTGAGAGGCATTCAGCAGCCGGCCCAGTTTCGCGAAGGCCGCCAGACGCAGCCTGATCCGGTAGCGTTCCGTGATGTCGCGGAAACTCCAGACGCGCCCCGCCGCCTCGCCGTCGACCAACATCGGCCGCGAGACCCGTTCGAACACGCGACCGTCCTTGAAATCCAACTGGTCGAAACTCTCCTCCCGCGGGTGCCGGTAGAGATGCTCCACTTTTTCGATGAACCGCGCCGGCTCGCGCAACTGCTCGAGCACGAAGGCGAGCAACCGCTCGTCGTCGCCGCCGGCCAGCAATGCCGGCGGGATGCGCCACATGTCCGCAAACGGCCGGTTAAACGACTCGATCCGCCGGTCGGCGCCCACCGTCAAAATTCCGTCTGCCGTCGATTCCAACGTGGCCCGCAGCGATGCCACGGAATGCGCGATCATCTCCTCCGCGCGCTTGCGCGCCGTGATGTCGGTGATCGTGCCCGCCATGCGGATCGGTTTTCCCGCGGCATCCCACGCGACGACCTTGCCGCGATCGAGGAACCAACGGTAGTCGCCCGCCTTGGTTTTTAGACGCACCTCGCTCTGTTTGATGGCCGTGTGCCCCGCCAGGTGATCCGCCACCGACTGCTCGACGAGGGCCGCGTCGTCCGGGTGCAAGCGTCCAAGGAAAGACTCGACCCGCGACGGCACTTCGCCCGGTGCGTAGCCGAGCAACCGCCCCCATTGCGGGCTGAAATACACGGCGCCAGTGAGCATATCCCAATCCCACAACCCGTCGTTCGTCGCCTCGAGCGCGAGGCTCAGCCGCTCCTCGCTCGCCCGCAGCGCCGCCTCTGCCTCGCGCCGCGTCGTGATATCCTGGAGCGAATTCAGACTGTAGATCTGCCCCGATATTTTCACGAGACTGCCGCTGTAGATCACCGTAAAAATCTCGCCGTTCTTGCGCCGCATGCGCGCTTCAAACGCCTCCACGTGCCCCTGCGCCCGCAGCTCGCGCAGGTATTGTTCCCGCACCGCCGGATCTTCCCAGAGATTGAGCTCCACCGAGGTGCGACCGATCGCTTCGGCCCGGGAATAACCAAACGCCGCGATCCCCGCCGCGTTAAATTCCACCAACCGCCCCTCCGGCACCGACAACAACCCGATCATGATCGGGCTGCGCTCAAACACGGCCTGAAAGCGCTCGCTGCTCAGCCGCA
>Ga0075163_10011704_pt1 | contig 11424 bp, 13 predicted proteins | sample JI1023141ADNA_FD_71478 | JGI IMG/M metagenome (GOLD analysis project Ga0075163, IMG submission 71478) | Wastewater effluent complex algal communities from Wisconsin, to seasonally profile nutrient transformation and Carbon sequestration -... | ecosystem: Engineered > WWTP > Effluent > Algae... | reverse complement strand
GAGGCCACGGCCAGCATGTCGACGCTGCGCGCCAGCGGCAGCGGCAGGTGCACCCCGGAGACCGACAGCAGCACGCCCGCGGCCAGCGAGAGGATCAGCGGCGAGCGCAGCAGCCGCGTCGCGGTGTCGCGCATCGCGGCCCGCCAGCCTTCGGCGCCGCTGCTGGCCCCTTCGGCCAGTGCCAGCGCGAGCGGAATCACGATCAGGTTCTCGACCAGCATGTTCATCGCCATCGCTGCGGCGGCACCGGGGCCGATGACCAGCGCCGCGAGCGGGTAGCCGAAGTAGCCGGTGTTGGAACAGCTCATGCCCATCGCGGCGATCGCGCCTGCCGCCGCTGGCTGGCTCAGCAGGCGCATCACGCCCAGCCCGGCAACGAACACCGCCAGCGACCCGGCGCCGTAGGCCAGCAGGTAGTTCGGCACGACCATCTCGCCCAGCGACCGCTGGCTGAAGGCCCGCACGATCAGCGCCGGCAGCGCCACGTAGAGCACGAAGCTGCCGAGCGCGCGCATCTCGGGCGCGCCGAACAGCCCCGAGCGCACGGCGGCATAGCCCAGCCCGATGAGGATGAACAGCGGAACGGTGATCGAGAGGATGTCGCTCACCCACCGGCTCCGGCAGGCAGGCGGGGGCGACAGCGGCAGCAGGCAGGGGGCACGAAGGCAGCGCGGGGGTCGACGGACCCCCGATGCTGTCACACCTCGCCGGCAGGGCGACTCACACGTGCCTGCCCGGCACCCGGCGACCCGGCAGCACGTTGGCCACCACGCGGCGGCCCTTTTCTTCGACCACGTAGACCGTGAACGGATGGGCCTCGCCACCGCCGCGCGGCGACAGCCACATGTAGAACGCGTAACCGCTGTTGCCGCCGGCATCGGTGGTGCGAGCCACCGTCACGCTGCGGCCGACCTGCGCGCCCTGCACGAAGAACGGCAGGATCTGCTGCTCCAGCGCACGCCGGATCGCATCGGTGCCGCTGCGGTCGACCATCTGCGCGCTGAGCATCTTCTGTGTGGCGTCGAGGTCGCCGGCCATCGCGCGGGCCACGAAGGCCTCGGCGGTCTGCCGGTAGGCCGCGCTGTCGCTCATCATGCGCAGGTCGGCCGAGACGTCGGGCTGCGGCTGGGCTTGCAGTGGTGGTGTCAGCAGGAACAGGGCGCTGGTCATCAGCAACAGGCGGCGGGCGACGGCATTCGACATGGTGGACCTCGGGGATTCGATGGCCGCCATCGTCGGGGGCCGCCGTTTCAGCCCGCCTTCCTGCCCCGCCCGGGCATGTTTCCTTTGTAGTCCGCCCGGCCTACAGGTCGCGCGCCAGCGGGGTCAGCTGCTCGAACAGGAAGCGCAGGTACTGCGGCACGCAGTCCTTGTGGCCGGAGGGCACGTGCGTGCACTCGGTGAGCACCACGCCGCGCGCGCCACGCGCCGTCATCGCCGCCACGGTGGTGGTGCTGGCGGTGAACGGCACGGTCTGGTCCTCGCGGCCGTGGAACAGCGGGATCGGCAGCGCGGGCAGCCAGTCGTGCACGTTGCTCTGCTGCTCGATGCGGTCACGGTTGTCGGCCAGGTAGGCGTCGATGAAGCGGGTGTCGAAAGCGATGTCCGAGTTGTCCGGGATCAGTTGCCGGATGAGCAGCCGGCGCACCTCGTCACGGATATCGTTGCCGAGGAAGCGCAGGAACCCGGGGTCGATCAAGGCTCCCAGCAGGAAGTTCTCGTCCTTCACGCGGCGCAGCAGCACGTCCAGCGTCTCGGTCAGGTTGTACGGGCCGGCGCCGGGCACGGTCAGGCGCAGCTCGTCGCGGTGCGGCGTGCTGCCGGCCTGCAGCGCTCGGTGCGCAGCCATCGTCACGTAGCCGCCTTCGGAATACCCGGCCAGGAACAGCTGCCCGTTGCTCTGCACGTTGTTCTTCAGGCGCAGCGTGCGCGTCGCCGTGAGCAGGTCGATCACCGCGTCGGCCGAGGGCTTGGACAGCAGGTAAGGATGCGGCGTGCCCTGGCTGACGCCGTAGCCCACGTAGTCGGCGGCCACGGTCAGGTAGCCCTGCGAGGCCAGCACCATCGGCGGCTCGCCCGGCGCGATCGCCCGGCTCGGGGCCTCGGCGTCGGTGAAGATGGTGGCGTGCTGGTAGCTCAGCACCGGGCTGCGCGCGCCGGCCGGCTTCAGCGGCAGGCTGATCAGGCCGGAGACGCGGATCTCCTTGCCGTCGACATCGGTCGTCAGGTACTCGACGCGGTAGTTCGCCACGTCGTAGCGCGGGGTCACCGGCGGTGCATCGGCTCCGGCCGCGGCCAGCGCCTGGCCGATCTGCGCGGCCGTGAGGGTGCCCAGCGGCGTGAGGGCCAGCAGCTGGCCCGGGCCGGTGGGCTCGACGACGCTCCCGGGCGCCGGCGCGTCCAGGCTGGCGCCGCCACCGCAGCCGGCGATGAGCAGCCCGGCCATCAGGCCCGCCAGAAGGGATGCGCGACGGCGCGCGAAGAAGGAAATGGGCATGCCCGCAAACTCCGAAACAGTCTCGATGACAGACTCAACGCACGGCGGGCAAACGCGGCTCGTCCACCCCGCTGGCGCGGTTCAGCAGCATTAGCGTCAGCGGGCCGGCGGCGCCGTCGGGCAGCAGGCCCTGGGCCAGCTGGAAGGCAAAGACGCGCGATTCGAGCGTCGGCGCCGAAGCCGCGCCGGCCGTGGGCGGCGGCTCGACCTGTGCCAGGCGGTCCGACAACCACGGTGCCAGCACGCTACCACCCGCCACCACCTGCCCGGGCCGGTAGCCCGGTGGTGCCCGCCAGAAGGTGCCGAAATCACCGCGCCAGGCACGCGCCAGCTGCGCCAGCGGCACCACCAGCTCGGTGCGGCCGCCGCGCAGCGTGGCGGTCTGGTCGGACAGCGCGACCAGCAGCACATGCACCGTGCGACCGCGCTCGTCCAGCAACGGCAGCACGGCCGGCCGGCCGAGCTGGCGGATCGGCGCGAGGCCGCCGCGCCCGCGGTGGCAGTGCAGCGCCTGCGGCAGCCCCACGCTGCAGGGGTCGCCGGGCGGCAGCGCCACGCCCCAGAGGTCGGCCAGCGACCGCCAAGCCGCGCTCTCGTCGCTGGCGCCGAAGATGAAGACGTTGTCGATGTTCGTCGTGGACGGCTGCGCCGCCGGACCGGCGACGCTGGAAGGCGGAGGCGGCGTTGAAGGCAGCGCCGTGGCCTGTGCACGCGTTGGCGGCGCGGCCGGCGCCACCACGGCCGCCGGCGGCGGCGCGGCGGTCACCACCGGCGCCGCCGCGGGCAGCAGCGCCACCGGCGACTTCTGCATCGCCAGCATCGCCAGCACCACGCCCACCGCCAGCGCACCGCCAGCCACGCCGACGATCGTGAAGGCACTGGCCCCGGTGCGCACCGGAACGGACTCGGGCGCTGGCGGGGGCAAGGGCCGCGGCTCCGGCGTCGTGATCGGCGTCGGCGGCGGCAAAGGCGGCGGGGGGGGCTCCACCGGCGGAGGCGGCGGTGGCTTGGGCGGCCCGAAGACGTCCAGCGCGGCACGGTCGACCACCGCATCGTCGACACGCTTGCGCGTGATCAGCTTGGCCACCAGCAGCGCGCGGTCGCACAGCACGTTGATGCGCCGCGGCACGCCACGGCAGATCTGGTGGATGCGGACGACCGCGCTGTCGTCGAACAGCCCCACGCCCTTCAGGCCGGCCACCGACAGCCGGTGTGCGATGTAGCGGTGGGTCTCCTCCAGCGGCAGTGCCGGCAGATGGAAGCGCGCCACCACCCGCTGCGCCAGCGGCTCCAGCGTCGGCGTCTCGAGCATCGTTCGCAGCTCGGGCTGTCCGATCAGCAGCACCTGCACCAGCTTGCGGTCGCCGGTGACGAGGTTGGTCAGCAGACGCAGCTGCTCCATCACCTCGATCGACAGCGCCTGCGCCTCGTCGACGACGATCAGCGTGCGGCGTCCGCGGGCATGGGCCAGCAGCAGGTGGCCGTGCAGCACGTCGATCGGATCGCTGTGGCCGTCGGTCAGGCTGGCCGGCTCGATGCGCAGGTCCTCGCAGATGCGCGTCAGCAGCGCCTGCACGCCGAGCTTGGGATTGACCACCGAGGCCACGTCGAAGCTCTCGGGCAGACTTTCGAGGAAGTGGCGCCAGACGGTGGTCTTGCCGGCGCCGATCTCGCCGGTCAGCAGCACGAAGCCGCCGCCGCGCTGCAGGCCGTACTCCAGGTGCGCCAGCGCCTTCTTGTGCTGTTCGCTGAGGTACAGGAAGCGCGGGTCGGGGGCGACCGAGAACGGCTCCTGATCCAGCCCGAAGAAGGACTCGTACATGGCCGCGAGGATAACGGCGGCGTCCGCGGGGCGCTTCCTAGAATGCCCCGTGACCTCGCCCCCCGACCTGCCGCAGCGTGTGCTCCTGCACCACGGCGGGCCCGACACCGCGTGGGGCAACCTGGGTTGCTGGCCGGACGCCGGCGCAGCTGCCGTCCACTACACCGCGGCCGCCGAAGCACTGGCCCGGCGGGTCGGCGATGCCGCCGCGCTGCAACCCGGCGAACGTGTGCTCGACATCGCTTGCGGCGGCGGCGACAGCCTGCGGCTGTGGCTGCAGGCCTACGGTGTCCGGTCGGTGCACGGCCTGGAACTCGACACGGCCGCGGTGCAGTCCGCGCTGGCGATGTCCAGGGCTGAAGGCCTGGGCCGCCGCATCCACGTCACCGCCGGCTCGGCGATGGGCCCGTTGCCGAGCGTGCCGCGCGGCTTCGACGCGGTGCTGTGCGTCGACGCCGCCTACCACCTGTCGCCCCGCACGCTCTGGCTCGGCGCCGTGCATGCGGCGCTGCGCCCGGGCGGCCGGCTGGCCTTCACCGACCTGGTGCTCGACCGCGGCCTCGTTGGACGCGTGCTGCTGCGTGGCGCAGCGCGCCTGAGTGGGGTCGTGGTCGACGACCTGGTCGACGTCGACACGCTGGCGCAGCGACTCGCATCACGGGGTTATGTCGACGTGCAGATCGAACGCCTGGACAACGCTGTGCTCGGCGGCTTCGTGCGCTTCGTCCAGCGGCAGCGCGAGGCGCTCGGGGCCCTGGCGCGAGGCGCGGCCTGGCGCCGCATCGCGGTGACGGCGGCGTTGATCCCGCCCTGCCGCGCCGCCGGCCTGGGCTACGCGCTGGTCTCGGCGCGCAGGCCGAGCAAGGGCGCCGGCACCAGCGGCCCCTGATCGGCCACTGGCACGCCGAGCAGCCGCGCGACGCGGTGCGCCGACGACACCGCGCTCTCCAGCAGCGGGATGCCGGCCTGTGCGTAGGAGCCGCAGAACCACACCCGCCGGTCGGCCTCGGCATGCAGCCGCTCCAGGCCCTGCAGTGCCGCGGCGCTGCGCGCATCGACCACCGGGCGCTCGAAGCGCGCGTGGCCGATCACCGCCTCGTCCTTCGGTGCCAGGCAGGGGTGCACGCTCTGGAACACGTCGGGCGCGTGGCGCACCGGCGGCTGCACGGCATTGACCCAGATCGTCGACATCGGCCGGTCGTGGGCCGGCGAGAGGCGCAGGTTCACCGGCGACCAGTCGGCTCGGTGACGCGGCATCAGCGCCACATCGGTGTGCATCAGCACCTCCACCGGTTCGTAGCGGAAGCCGCCGAGCACGCGGCGCTCGTCGGCCGTGGGTGCTTCGAGCATCGGCAGCGCCTGGTTGGCCTGCGTCGCCAGCACGACATGGTCGAAGGCCGCTTCACTGCCGTCGGCGGTGCGCACGGCCAGCGTGCGGCCGCGCCGACGCACGGTTTCGATGGTCACGTTGCAATGCACCCGCTCGATGCCGGCCAGCAACTTCGCCGCGACCGCGTCGGCGCCGTCGCAGGCGCGGCGCACGCTCTGCCGCGTCAGGCCGCGCGCCAGGTAGTCGACGATCACGGCGGCCGGGAACTCGCGCGCCGCTTCCGTGGAGCAGGTGCACACGGTGCACACCGCGGGCAGCAGGAAGCCTTCGACGAAGGCCTCGGAGAAGCCGGCCGCCGCAACGAAATCGCCCAGGCTCCGGCCCGCCAGTTCACCGCGCCGCCAGGCCGGGATGGCCTCGCCGTGGAAGCGCAGCAGACCGGCCGTGATGCGCCGCGCGCGGCGGCCCAGCAGGTCCTGCGGCGCCACCATGCCCCAGCTCGAATCGCCCCAGCGCAGGTTGCGGTACCGGAAGTAGGCCTGGCCGTCATCGCCGGTGAAGGTGGCGGCATAACTCACCGGTTCGCTGGCGACGCCGAGTTCGTCGTACAGCCGCGTCAGCGTCGGGTAGTAGCCGGGGTAGAACACCCGCAGCGGCACGTCCACGCGCGACAGGCCGTCACCGAAGGGCAGCGACACCGAGCTGGCGATGAAACCCGGCTGCGCCTGCCGTTCGTACAGCGTGACGCGGTGCACGCGGCCGAGCAGCCACGCGGCACACAGGCCGGCGATGCCGCCGCCGATGACGGCGATGTTCGAACGAGGCGCAGACAGGGCAGGAGCTCGGGCGGTCGCGGCCAGCGCCGCAGGAGACGCGCAGTATAGGAAGCCGCCCGCTCAGCGGCGGTAGCTCAGCAGCCGGCCCTTGTAGGCCGGCACCCCGTCATGCGCCACCTGGTCGAGCCGCTCCTCGATCACCCCGAAGCCCTGCGCCCGCATCAGGCGGCTGAAGGCCGCGCGGTTGCTGCGGTCGGGGTCGACGATCCAGACCTCGGCGCGCGCCGCGGCATGGCGCTCGACGAAGCCGGCCAGGGCCACGCTGGCGTCTCGGTCGTACAGCAGGTCGCTGCCGAAGATCAGGTCGAAGCGGCCCTCCAGGACCGCCAGCGCCGGCACGCGGTCGGCGTCGGGCAGCGTGCCGTCCCAGTGGCCGTGGCGGTACTTCATCGGCGCCAGCGCGTTCAGCCGCAGGTTCTCGGCCAGGAAGGCCGCCGCCAGCGGGTGGCAGTCGCTGGCGGTGACGTCGCTGCCGCGCCGGTGGCCGATCAGGCTGGCCAGTGCCAGACCGCAGCCCACCTCCAGCAGCCGCTCGCCGTCGACCAGCCCGCGCACCGCGATGCGCGCCGCCAGCTGCGCGCCCGAAGGCCACAGCAGCCCGAACAGCGGCCACGCGGCCGACGAGATGCCCTGCCGTGCCGCTTCGCCGAGCGGGTCGCAGAACTGCTGTCGGTCGAGCAGCGAGCGCATCACCAGGTCGGCGACGCCGGCGACCGCGACATCCTCCTGCTTGGTCAGGAAGGCAGGCAACGCAGCGGGCGGTGGCGAGGTCATGGGAGGCCGGTCATGGACAACCCGCCTGGATACCCGCCGCCGACGCCATCCGTCTGTGCGGCAGCCCACACAGTCGCCGCCGAGGCCTCACCCGCCGGCTCGTCTGGCACGATGGGCCCCATGACGCCCCGTCCTGCACGATGACGCTGCTCGGCCTGCTTTGGGCCATGGCGGCCCCGCTGCTGCTGCTGCTGCCGTGGCTGCTCGTGGTGCGCGTGCTGTCGGCTGTCGCGTTGCCCCAGCGCCTGGGTGTCGGCACGGACCGGGAGCGCCGCGTGCGCTGGGCGATGGCCGCCGCGCTGGTGCTGGCGGTGGTGCTGGCGCTGTGGCTGCCACCGCGCCTGCGTTTCGCGCACCTGTGCGACGAACTCGGTCCGCCGCGCATCGATGCCGTCGTGCAGGCCGACGGCTTCTTCCTCGACGACAGCACCGCCAACAGCTTCGGCATGCGCTACCTGCACGAAGAAGGTTTTGCATGGATCGAGGCGCGCAGCATCTACCGGCGCGACGCCTACACGCGCTTCACCTGGACGCCCGGCGGCATCCAGACGCAGGAGGTCGAGGCGCTGACCGCGCGCTACTCCGTCGTCGCGCTGCACGAACCCAGCGCCGACGGCGATGTCTCGGTGCACCGCCTGCAGGTGCTGGAGCGCGACAGCGGCCGCGTGCTGGCCAGCGCCGCGAATGCGAACTTCCTGGGCGGGCCGGCGAAGTGGGTGCTCGGCGCCTACGGCAGCGCGCACTGCCCCAACCCGATCAGCGCCGCGGGCAGCGAAGCCTTCCAGCGAAACTACCACCTGGCACGCGACACGCTGCGGCCCGCACCGCGGCGCTGAAGTGGAACAATCCGCGCCTCGCCACCGCCGCGCTCACCCCCGAGGAACCGCCATGCCGTACATGCTGTTGATCGTCGAGCCCGTCGGCCAGCGCCTGGAGCGCGGGCGCGAAGCCGGCGAGCAGGTCTACGCCCGCATGCTCGACTACACCGCCGAACTGCAGCGCGAGGGGGTGCTGATGAACAGCAGCTCGCTGGCCTCCACCGCCGAGGCCACGCGGCTGCAGCTGCGCGAGGGCCGCCGCAGCGTCGTCGACGGCCCCTTCGCCGAGGCCAAGGAGATGGTCGGCGGCTTCTTCCTGCTGAACTGCGAAACGCGCGAGCAGGCCCTGGCCTATGCCGAGCGCTGCCCGGCCGCCGAATGGGCCACCGTCGAGGTGCGCGGCGTCGCGGCCTGCTACGAATCGATCTGAGTCGCTGTCGATCCCCGGCCGGCTCGTTCGTCGTCCCGTCAGAAGCCGGCGCGGTGCCGCGCTTCACCCGACCCCGCCAGGAGGGCTCGATGCGGTACATGATCATCGTGAAGGGGAGTGCGGCCAGCGAGGCCGGCACCTGGCCCGAAGCGGCGCTGCAGGCCCGCCTGGCGAGCTACCACGAAGACCTGGCACGCGCCGGCGTGCTGCTCGACGCGCACGCGCTGCAGCCCAGCGCCGCCGGCTGGCGCCTGCGACACCGCGGCGGGCAGGCAGCGCTGGCCGACGGCCCGTTCGACGATGCGGCCTCGCTGATCGCCGGCTACACGCTGATCCAGGTGCGCTCGCGCGACGAGGCGCTGGAATGGGCGCGCCGATTTCCCGCCCCGATGGGCGAGTTCGAGGACGGCGAGATCGAGCTGCGCCCGCTGGTCGAACCCGAGCGGCCCGCCGCCCACCCCTGACCCCCGAGGACCTCCCCATGCTCAAGAGCCTTGCTCTGGTGATCCTGGCCGCACTGCTGCTGTTGCTGGCCTACGCCGCGACGCGCCCCGACACCTTCAGCATCGCGCGCAGCACGCGCATCCAGGCCCCACCCGAGCGGGTGTGGGCCCTGATCCAGGACCTGAAGGGCTTCAACCGCTGGAACCCGTGGGAGCGCAAGGACCCCGGCAAGGGTCAGTACGGCGCCACCACCGCCGGCCCTGGCGCCAGCTATGCCTGGGCCAGCGACAAGCTCGGCGCCGGCTCGATGACCGTGACCGCCGCCACCCCGGCGAAGCAGGTCACCCTGCGGCTGGACTTCGTGGCCCCGATGAAGGCCACCCACATCGCCGAGTTCACGCTGCAGCCCGACGGCACGGCCACCCAGGTCACCTGGGCGATGAGCGGGCAGAACAACTACGTCTCCAAGCTGATGCAGGTCTTCTTCAGCATGGACCGCATGGTCGGCGACGACTTCGCCGCCGGCCTGGCGAACCTGAAGGCGCTGGCCGAAGCGCCCTGAGCCGAAAGCCTCGCCCGCGTGAGCGACCCCACGGCCACCCACCGTGCCATCGAGGCCGTCTGGCGCATCGAATCGGCACGCATCGTCGCCGGCGTCGCGCGGATGGTGCGCGACCTCGGCCTGGCCGAGGAGCTCGCGCAGGACGCGCTGGTCGCCGCGCTCGAACACTGGCCGGTCGACGGCATTCCGCGCAACCCGGGGGCCTGGCTGATGACGGCCGCCAAGCACGGTGCGCTCGACCGGCTGCGCCAGCACAAGATGCACGAGCGCAAGCACGACGAGCTCGGCGCCGACCTGAGCGCGCTGCAGGCCGACGTGACGCCCGACTTCGTCGACGCGCTCGACGCCGCGCGGCAGGACGACATCGGCGACGACCTGCTGCGCCTGATCTTCACCGCCTGCCATCCGCTGCTGAGCCCCGAGGCCCGGGTGGCGCTGACTTTGCGCCTGCTCGGCGGACTCAGCACCGACCAGATCGCACGCGCCTTCCTGCAGCCCGAGGCCACGATCGCGCAGCGCATCGTGCGCGCCAAGCGCACGCTGTCGACAGCCGGCGTGCCCTTCGAGGTGCCGCGCGGCGCCGAGCGCCAGCCGCGCCTGGCGTCAGTGCTGGAAGTGGTCTACCTGATCTTCAACGAAGGTTACGCGGCCACCGCCGGGGACGACTGGATGCGCCCCTCGCTGTGCGACGAAGCGCTGCGCCTGGGCCGCACGCTGACCGGCATCGCACCCGACGAACCCGAGGTGCACGGCTTGCTGGCCCTGATGGAGCTGCAGGCCTCGCGCATCGCGGCGCGCACCGACACGTCGGGCCGCCCGGTGCTGCTGCTCGAGCAGGACCGTTCGCGCTGGGACCCGCTGCTGGTCCACCGCGGCCTGGAAGCGCTGGCTCGGGCCGAAGCGCTCGGCGGCGCCGACGGCCCCTACGCGCTGCAGGCCGCGCTGGCCGCCTGCCACGCCCGCGCCGCCACGGCCGAGGCCACCGATTGGCCGCGCATCGTTTCGCTGTACGACCGGCTGCTGGTGGTGTCGTCGTCGCCGGTGGTCGCGCTCAACCGCGCGGTGGCCGTCGGCATGGCCCGGGGCCCGGCCGCGGCGCTGGCGCTGGTCGACCCGCTGCTGCAGGACGGCGCGCTGGCCGGCTACCCCTGGCTGCACAGCGTGCGCGGCGACCTGCTGGAAAAACTCGGCCGCCGCGACAGCGCGCGTGCGGCCTTCGAACAGGCCGCCGGCCTGACGCGCAACGCGCGCGACCGGGCGCTGCTGCTCGAGCGCGCGCGGGCGCTCGGCCCCGTCCCCCCCACCGCGAACTGAACCAACCCGGAGAGACAACATGCCCCACTACGTCGATGGTTTCGTCGTGCCCGTGCCGCGGGCCCGGCTGGCGGCCTACAAGCGCCTGGCCAGCCAGTCCGGCAAGCTCTGGATCGAGCATGGCGCGCTCGAATTCCGCGAATGCGTGGCCGACGACGTCAAGCCTGGCAAGCGGACCTCGTTCCCGCAGGCCGTGAAGCTGAAGGACGACGAGCTGGTGATCTTCTCGTACATCGTCTTCAAGTCGCGCAAGCACCGCGACAGCGTCAACGCCAAGGTGATGGCCGACCCGCGGCTGGAAGCGCTGATCGCCGGCAAGGAGATGCCCTTCGACGGCAAGCGCATGTTCTGGGGCGGCTTCAAGACGCTGGTGTCGCTGTAGCGCGGCGGCGCTGTCGGGGCGCGGTGTAGATTCCGGCGATGCTGATCACCATCGCCCCCGAAGTCCGCCTGTTCGTCGACGTCGAAGGCCCGGCCTTCGTGCCCGACGGTCCGCAGCTGCGCGAGAAGCCCACGCTGATCCTGCTGCACGGCGGCCCGGGCTACGACCACTCCGGCTTCAAGCCGGCGTTCTCGCGCCTGGCCGACGTGGCGCAG
>Ga0075163_10011703_pt1 | contig 11424 bp, 7 predicted proteins | sample JI1023141ADNA_FD_71478 | JGI IMG/M metagenome (GOLD analysis project Ga0075163, IMG submission 71478) | Wastewater effluent complex algal communities from Wisconsin, to seasonally profile nutrient transformation and Carbon sequestration -... | ecosystem: Engineered > WWTP > Effluent > Algae... | reverse complement strand
CTCGACCCGCGATTGCCCGAGTACCTCACCCACGCCCGCGACCGCGGCATCAGCTCCATCACGCTGGAGACCAACGCCATCCAGTGCGCGCGCAACGACCTCGCGGTGAAGCTCCGCGACGCCGGTCTCACCGACGCCTTCGTCTCGCTGCACAGCGCCGACGCGGCCGTCTCCGACGCCATCACCCGCGCGCCCGGCACGCACGTCCGCACCGTGAAGGGCATCCACGCCCTCCTCGACGCGGGCGTCACGGTGAAGATCAACGCCGTGATGACCCAGGAGGGCCTCGCGCACCTCTCGGGGCTGCCCGACTTCATCCACGACGAGTTCGGCCGGCACGGCAACCTGCTGCGCAAGCTGATGCTCTCGTACCCGACCGACCCCTACGACCAGGCGCTCATCCCGGCCATCGTCCCGGAGCCCGTCGCGCTGCGGAAGGCGCTCAAGGAGACCCTGGAGCGGGCCTTCGCGCTGGGCCTGGTGCCCGAGGGGCTCGACGGTCCCTGCGGGCCGCCGCTGTGCGCGTTCGGCGCCGACCCGCGTGTCACGGAGCTCAAGCCCATCCCCGAGGTGCTGCCGTTTCGCCAGTACCTCTCCGGGTGCGAGGGGTGCAGCGTGCGCGGGTCGTGCTTCGGCTGCCGCACCGCCGACGTGGCGCTCTACGGGGACGCCTGCGCCGAGCCCATTGCCACCACGTAGCCTCCAACCTACCGACGAGCGCTGATGCCGACCCGACCCGACTATGACGTGCTGGTGCTGGGCGGTGGCCCGGCCGGATCCACCGCCGCCGCGCTCCTCGCCCGCGAGGGCCGACGCGTGGCGCTGCTGGAGCGCGAGCACATGCCCCGCTACCACGTGGGCGAGTCGCTGCTGCCGAGCGTGCTGCCCTTCCTCGAAGAGCTCGGCGTCGCGGACGTGGTGGCGAAGCACGGGTTCCAGAAGAAGGTCGGGCAGACCTTCGTGTGGGGCCGCGACCGTACGCCGTGGGTGCTCGATTTCCGCGAGCTCGACGTCTACCCGTACGCGTACTTCGTCGAGCGGGCGCAGTTCGACGAGCTGCTGCTGCGCAACGCCGGTCGCCTCGGGGCGGAGGTTCACGAGGGCGTCTCCGTCGAGGACGTCCTCACCGACGGGGACCGCGTCGTGGGCGTACGCGCGAAGCGAACCGACACCGGTGAGATGTGGTCGCCGACGGCGAGGTACGTCATCGACGCCACCGGGCAAAACGCCCTGCTCGCGAAGCGCGCGGGCGACCGGCAGTACGTCGAGGGGCTGCGCAGCCTGGCGGTGTGGTCGTACTGGGAGGGCGCCGGGCGACTCCCCCCGCCGGCCGACGAGCACATCGTCACCATCTCCACCGAGACCGGCTGGATCTGGTTCATCCCGATGCAGAACGGCCGCACGAGCGTCGGGGTGGTGACCTCCGACGTGGAGGAGCTGCGCGGCGAATCGGGCTCGCGCGCCGACGACATCGCGGCCTTCTACCTGCGCACCATCCGCCGGGCCGAGCTGGTGGGCGAGCTGCTCACCGGGGCCACGCAGGTCGACGGCATGCACACCCAGCGCGACTGGTCGTACTGCGCGCGGCGCTTCACGGGGCCGGGATTCCTGCTGGCGGGTGATGCGGCGTGCTTCATCGACCCCATCCTCTCGACGGGCATGCACCTCGCGATGACCGGCGGGTACAACGCCGCGCTCGCGGTGCACAGCGCGCTCGCCGAGCCCGCGCACGAGCCCGCGTTCATGCGCTACTACCAGCGCAGCTACGCGACCACCTACCGCGAGCTGCTCACGCAGGTGCGGCACTTCTACCAGATGGAGATCCACCGCGACGCGGTGTTCTGGAAGTCGCGGCGCATCCTCCGGGTCGACCCCCGGCTCGACAACTCGCTGGCCTTCGTCTTCCTCACGTCGGGCCTCGCGCGTCACGTCACGGCCGTCGCTCCGCACGACCTCACGGGCCAGTCGCGCGCGGCCTTCTCCCGGCGCCTCGAACAGGACGGCCGCGTCGACTACCGCCCCAACGCACGCGACCGCGACCTCGCCCACGCCGCGCGCCTCGTGGTCACCGGCGCCGACGGATCGCTCATCGCCTTCGAGCAGGAGGGCATGCGGCTACGGCTGCGCCCCACCGCCGAGGCGCCCTTCTCCGCCCGCCCCGCGCGCACGGCCTTCCTGGTGGAGATCGCCCGTGGGTCCGACGGTCTCCCCATCGGGACGCTGCTCATCGAGGCCGCGCGCCCCAACCTCCCGCCCGGCGCCCGCACCGTGCGCGGCTTCGCGGTGCACGCGCGCCCCTACCGCGGCCGCGACGGCGACAGCGCGCTCCTCCGCGACGCGGCGGGCGCGGCGGTGCAGGCCATCCACGAGAGCGCCGAGACCTCGCTCGCGTCGCTGGAGGACGACGTCCGCGCCGCGCTCTCCTCCTCCGACGGGACCACCTGGGACCTCACCACGCCCGCCGACCTGGGCGACGCCGCGGCCGCCACGATGCCCGTCACGGCGGAGTTCGTGCGCGCCTCCGACGGCGAGGGTCTGTGGGTGGTGGTCGACGCGCGTCGCGCGCCCGAGGCGCTGGAGAACCCCTTCTGGCGCGGTCGTCTGGTCGACGCGAGCTACACCAGCGAGGTCGAGCGCGACCCACCGCCCGCCGACGTCATCGCGCTGATGGCGAGGGTCACCGACGCGCTCACCGCCATCGAGTCCGAGTGCCGCACCGTCTCCGAGGCGCTCGCCCGCGCGCCCGAGGCGCTCGCCCGCCTCGCGCCCGACGCGTGGACGCTCAGCGGCGTCCGCCGCATCGAGCTCACCGACTGAGCCTCACAGCAGCGCGTGCAGATCCTCGCGCGTCGTCACCGGAATCCCCCTCTTCCCAAACCCATCCTTCAGCCGCTCGAAGGTCGCCAGCTCCCACTCTTCGGTCGCCGCTTCGGGCCGCCCGATGCTCTCGTACAGCGTCGTCGAGCGACCCTTCTCGTACATCGGCGCGACGCGCACCGCGTGCACCCAGGGCGCGACCTTCTCGACCAGCTTCTCCGGGTCCATCGGCAGCATCGGCTGCACCACCACGAAGGTCCGCAGCCCCGCGCCGTGCATCACCCGCAGCGCCTCCAGCCGCGCCTCGATGCCCTCCGTCCTCGGCTCGAACACCGCCCGCACCGCGTCGTCGTCCGTCGGAACGCTCATCCCCACCAGCGCCCGCGGAAACTCCTTCAGCCGATCGAGGTCATCGAGCACCGACGTCGACCGCGTCAAGATCATCGGAACGAACCCCGTCCCCTTCATCACGTCGAGGCACCCGCGCGTCACGCGGTAGCGCCGCTCGATGGGCTGGTACGGGTCCGTCACGATGGGGCTCATGCGCACCACGCCCGGCGGCCGCTTCGCTACCTCCCTGGCGAGCACCGCGGGCAGGTCGGTCTTCACGTCGACCCAGCGCCCCCACGGCAGCACCGGCTCGCCCTCCAGCGCGCGGCTCGCGTCGGCCCGGTGCATCGCGTAGCAGTACGGGCACGCCAGCAGGCAACCCACGTACGGGTTCAGGTAGTAGACGCCCGGCACCTCCGGCACCAGCGCGTGGTCGGCCGGCAGCTCCCGCACCCGCACCCGCTGCGCCTCTTCCGCCGTCACCGCCACCGGCGCGGGCAGCTCGTGCTCGTGCGCCCGCACCACGCGCACCACCTCGTCGATCACCGCGCGCTCGTCGGCGTCGAGGTCGCGCCGCAGCCGATCGACCACCGAGTAGTAGACGTTGAGACGCGCCGTGCGGGCGTAACAACCCCGCGACGCATCGAGCGTGTCGAGCTCCACCACCAGCCGCCCCTTCGGGCCGCGGAAGCCCAGCGCGAGGCCCTGCTCCACCTCGCGCGAGGTGAGCCGCCACCCCGCTGGCAACACGAGCCCGGTCAGCCAGCGGGCGACCGTCGCGGAGAGCGTCGAGTGCCCCGCGCGAACGATCATCAGCCGAGCACGTTGAGCCGGCGCCGCGAGTCGACCTCTACGAGGGGCCGGTCGAGGTCTTCCGGGTGTACGAGCCACGGCGGCTCCGGGACATCATCGAGCTCGTAGAACCCGCCGCAGAACACGGCGTGCGGACACGCGGCGCAGACGGGCTTCTTCACTCGGCGCGCGGCGAGGTAGTCGCCGAGGTTCACGTCCTCGTTGTTCACGAAGATCATGTGCCGCGAGAGCTTCAGCAGGTCGCCCATCATGAAGCGCTCGTACCCGGGCATGAAGCAGAACGGCAGGTTGATCACCTGGAACTTCATCCGATCGCCCCAGCGATCCATCACGCCCATGGCCTCGTTCGCTGCGGTCTGCGTGTCGGGCGAGATCCACTTCGTCGCGCGCCCGAAGGGCGTCAGGAACTGGATGTTGAGCCACCGCAGCCCGAGGTCCCACGCGAGCTGCGTGACGGCTTCGAGGTGCGCGGTGTTGCTCTTGGTGAGGGTGATGTTCATGCCGAGCTCCACGCCCGGCGGCGCGTGCTTCACGCAGTAGCGGATGCCCTGCACGGTCTGCTCGAATGCCTCCGCCACGCCCACCTGCTGGGCGTGTGATTGCGCGTCGTGGCCGTGCACGCTGAAGAGCAGCGTGGTGAGCCCCGAGCGCACGAGCGAGCGCGCGAACTTCTCGTAGACGCAGAGGCGCCCGTTGGTGGTGACGTTGACCCGCTCGTAGCCGATGCTGCGGGAGTACTGCACCAGCGGGATGAGCTCGGGGTTGAGCGTCGGCTCGCCGCCGTCGAAGTCGACCATGGTGACGCCCTGCGCGCGGTACCGGTCGAGGTGCTCGCGCTGCCGCGTCGGGTGCCCGTCCACCTGCGTGCGCGTGCCCACCGCGCAGAACGTGCAGCGGTTGTTGCACACGTAGGTGACGTTCATGATGACCTTCTGCGGGCCCCCGGCGGCGCGCATGCGCTCCTCGAAGGTCCAGCGGAAGCGGGCGAGCTCCTCGGGCGTGACGCTCATCCCCGGCTGGCTCGGCGTCATCTGGAAGCGCGGCCCCCAGTCGTCCACCACCGGCAGCGAGCGGCCGCGCGCGAGGTCGGTGCCCGGTAGCGGCGTCGCGAACTGCACCGCGGGCCAGGCGCCGTGGTCTTCGTAGAGTTCCATGGCGAAGCGCAGCGTCTCGTTGATCTCCTCGGCGCTCTCCCCGGGCAGCCCGATGATGTAGTGGATCATCAACGGCACGCCCGCGGCCTTCGCCGACTGCGCGGCGCGCACGATGGCCTTGAGGTCGAGGCGCTTCTTCACCACCTCGGTGACCACGCGCTGCGAGCCGCTCTCGGCGCTCACGCTCACGGTGTGTACGAGGCCGCGCATGCGCGCGAAGTGCTCGGGTTCGAGGTAGTCGGCGCGCATCCCGTTGGGAACGTCGAAGCGCACCCCGAGCGCCGTCACGCCGTCGAGAAACCCATCCCAGTGCCGCTCGTTGACGTTGATGAGCTCGTCGAGAACCTCCAGCCGCGAGGCCCGGTGGGTCTTCACCATCGCGTCGAGGTAGGCCCGCAACCGATCGGCCGAGTAGCGCCGCTGGGTCTTCGGCTCGCCCTGCTCACGCCCCGGGTTGGAGCTGCAATGAACGCACGTAAACGGGCACCCGCGCGAGGTCACCATCGGGAGCGTCCGCCCGTCGATGGGGAACGCCCACCCGCCGCGCCCGAGGTCGCCCACCACGCTGGCGCAGAAGCGGTCGTGTGCGGCGAGGTCGACGAGGTCCCACGCGGGGAAGGGGAGGGCGTCGAGCGAGGCGGGGCTCTCGCCGCGATGAACCCCTTGGATGGACTCACCCCGGCCGAGCGCCGCGAGCAGCGCGGGCACCGTGACCTCGGCCTCGTACTTCACCCACGCGTCGGCCTCGGGGTAGCTCGCGAGCACGGCCGCGCCGTCGGCTTCGACGTAGTGCTGGCCCGACTGGTAGGCGTCCGCGAGCACCAGCGCCGCCGTCGGCAGCATCGCGCGCAGCCCCGTGAGCAGCGCCCCGAGCACCTCGTCGCGGCCCGGCGGCCGATGAAACGGCGTGTAGGCCACCACCACCGCCCGTGGTGCTTCTGCCGTCGCGAGGGCGGCCCGCACCGTGGCGAGCAGCGTCTCCACCGGGACGCCCAGCAGCGCCCGATCGTCGGCGCGCCAGCGCAGCGCGGCGCCCGGGGTGGCGAAGGCGTCGACGAGGGTGACGGGGTGGCCGAGGTCGCGCAGCACGGCGGCGAGCTGCACGGCGCCGAGGTCGCTGAAGTAGGGGTAGTCGATGAAGTCCCGCGCCACGCTCACGGGCGGATGCAGCACCAGCGTGGCGACCGGGTGGCTCATGGGCAGTGCCGCGAGTCTAGAACGTTTCCCCTGGGGATGTGCCGCGGCGGCGCCGGGCGTTGCTGCGCGCGAGTCAATGGTGCTAACAACCGGCGAGGCGCTGTTCCTGCGACGCCGGAGAGGATCGCGATGTTCGGCATGGGCGCATCGGAACTGATGATCATCCTGGTGATCGTCCTGTTGTTGTTCGGGGCCTCGAAGCTCCCTGAGCTCGGCCGCAGCCTCGGCTCGGGGCTCAGCAACTTCAAGAAGGGGCTGAAGGAGGGCGACGACGGCCCGACGCTCCCCGCCCCGCCGGCGCGCGTCGTGCGCGTGGAAGAGCCGCCCAAGGCCGCCGTGCCCGCCGAGACTCCCCCGGCGCCGCCGACCTCCAACACCAGTGATTCCTGAGAGGAGCGCTGACTTCGATGGCTGACACCGACCCCACGCCCGACCCCACACCCGAGACCCCCGTGGCCGCGGCCGAGACCCCCGCCGAGCCCGTCCCGCACGGGATGGTGCTGCACCGCTTCGACAGCGGGCTCGTCTGCTGCGAGATGCCGTACGAGCACGGCAAGCTGCAGGGTGAGGGGAAGATGTACTACACGACCGGCGGGCTCTACGCGCGGGAGACCTACGCGGGCGGCGTGCTCAACGGCCCGACGACGCTCTACTACCCCGACGGGGTGCTCCAGGCCGAGCTCCACTACGTCGACGGCCTCCTCGAAGGAACCATCAAGGAGTACTTCGCCACCGGCCGCATCGAGTCCGTCTCCGAGTACCGCAAGGGCAAGAAGAACGGCGTCACCGTCGTCTACAACGAGACCGGCGCCGTCGAGTCGAAGCTCCAGTACCTCGACGACTCCATCACCGTCCCCGAGGCCGCTCTCGTCCCGGCCGAGACCCCCGCCGAGACCCCCGCCGCCGAGGCCGCTCCTCCCACCGCCGAGACCCCGTAAGGTCCCCCTCTCCCCGACGCGCCTTACGGGGCGTTGGGGTTGCGGCCGTCCACCCGGTAGAGCGCGACCCGCACCCTGGGCGCGTCGTACGAGAGGTACGTCATGCTCGGCAACGCGGGCAGCACCACCTCGTGCAGCCGGGTCATCTGGTAGCGCTGCTCGACCCGCTCGCAGCTCGCGCGCCCCTCGGACGTCGAGCAGAGCGACGTGTGCACATAGAACCGCGGCCCGCCGCGCTGGGAGAAGTCCTCGGCGAACTCCCCCGCCCGCAGCAGCACCGGCGACGGCCCGACGCCTGCCATGTCCCGATAGAACGGCAGCATCAGCACGTGCTGCCCCACGCGCTCCAGGTACATGATCTGCCCGGCGGGTAGTTCGCGACGCCACCGCAACAGGGCCTGCTGCTCCAGGGCGTCGGTCGGGGCCTTCGTCCACGAGGGCCACGCGCGCCACGACACCAGCAGCGCGAGCAGCGCCACCGCCGCCGCCATCGCGCGGACCTGCTGCCGGTTGCGGGGCAGCCCCGTGAGCATCGCCGCCGCCAGCACCACCATGATCGGCGCGTACAGCCGGAGGTACGCCTGGTGGACCCACGAGAACGTCGGGCTCGTGGAGCCCACGACGTCCGCCCCGACCAGCGCCACCAGCGCCACCGCCATGACCGAGACGTTGAGGACGCTGCGGAGCTTCGAGCGGGTGCCCGCCACCGCGGCCACGGCGATGAGCGCCGCGTAGGGCAGCGTCGCGTCGATCAGGCGGAAGCGCGCGGCCCCCTGGGAGCCCTCCGTCCACTGCACCCCGAAGGCCGAGCGCAGCACCGCGAGCACGGTGGGCAGCGCCGCGACGGCGAGCACCGCGGCCATGATCAGCGTCCCGACGACCGTGCGGCGCACGCGGCGGCGCCAGTGCCCCGGGCCCAGCAGCAGCACGGCCGGGCAGAGCGACGAGGCGACCCAGCCGACGGGGTGCACGTGCGCGTGCTGCGCGATGATCAGGGCCGCGCCCAGCACGGGGAGCACGAAGCCCGCGCTGCGCACGCGCAGGGAGGTCAGCGACGAGGCGAGCAGGGCCGTCGCGAGGAAGAGCAGCGACGCGCCGAGGCCGTAGTACGACTCGCTGCGCGAGAGCCGACCGAGCAGCGGGTCGATCGCCACCGCGAAGGCCAGCGCGAAGGCCAACCAACGAGACGCCCCCAGCCGGCGCGCGATGAACGCCGCGCAAGGCACCGACAGGCTCGCGAGCACGCCCTGCACGAAGAACAGCGCCCGGTCGGGGTCGTGGGTGCACCAGCGCAGCCACCCGAAGACGGCGCGGAAGCCGGGCCCGTACGGGTGATGCTGCGGCGACAGGAGCACCGACACCCAGAGCGGCCCCTGCCCGTTCTGGTGGAAGAACAACCCCGGAAACAGCAGGTGCCGCAGCGCCAGGACGCCGAGCGCCAGCGCCCCGCCCAGCAGCACGCGACGACGCGCCCGCGACGATCGGCGCGCGGGCCAGAGCGACGCGAGCGCGCACGCCAGGGCGCCCAGCAGCAGCCACGGGACGCTGTTGCCCGTCGTCGGGGCGTTGGGTTGCTGGGCGCGACGCTGCGGCGCCCTCATCGCGCCGCCGCCGAAGTCCCCGCTGGCGCGCACGCACGCGGTGATCTTGTCGAAGCCCTCGCGCATCCGCGGGTCGACCTGCTCCCAGTCCGCGAAGTTGCCCACCGGCGAGAGCGCCCACTGCCCGACCTGGCGGAAGCCGCGGCCCGACCCGTACCGCATCTCCACGCGCAGCTCGGGCGCGCCCCGCAGGTCCACGAGCGCGACGCGCTCCTCGGGGCACTGCACCGACGCGATGGCGAGCCCCTGCTGGGCCGAGCAGCGGGCCGCCCACTCCACCACCGGAGCCCGGCACGTCGGCTCGCTCCTCGGCGTCGCGGGCGCCCCTGCGTCCCCCGCGGGTGCCCGGGCGCCGGCCTGGGACGAAGACCCGCCGCCCCTCGAAGGCGCCGGCGCGCGCTGGCCCGAACCGCAGCTCGCGAGCAGCCAGAGCGCCGCGAACCCGAACCACCGCCACGTCATCGTCATCTCGTCGGCTCCCGGGCGCACGCTACGCACCGCGGTTCCGCAGGGTCAAGCGACGTGTAGTCACGGTACGATGGGGACGACGACCCCGACGATGCCACCACCCCGCGCGACCCTCTCCCTGCTCTCCGACTGCGACAACCGCTGCGTGTTCTGCGCGCCCGACGGCCTTCCCGCGGCCGCCCCGCGCGAGCTCGACGCCATCGCCGCCGACCTCGACGCGCTCCGCCCGCAGCACACCGCGATCACCTTCACGGGCGGTGAGCCCGCGCTGCACCCCGCGCTGCCCGCCGTCGTCGCCGCGGCGCGCGCCCGCGGCTTCACGCGCGTCGGGCTCCAGACCAACGGCCGCCGGCTGCGCGAGCACGACTACGCCAACGCCCTGCGCGACGCGGGCCTCACCGACGTCCACCTCTCGCTGCACGGCCTCGGGTCCATCATCCACGACCACCACACGGGCGTCGAAGGCAGCTTCGCCGAGGCCTTCGACGGGCTCGCCGCCGCTCGCCACGCGGGCCTCACCGTCGTCGTCACCACGGTGCTCACGCGCTCCAACGCGCGCTCCCTCAACGCCCTCGCCCCGTGGCTCGCGGCGCAGTCCGTCGCCGCGTGGTCCGTCGCCGTGCCCCGCACCGCGGGCCGGCTCTTCGCAAACTTCGACCGGGTGTTTCCGCGGCTGGCGATGGCGATGCCGCACGCGCTGCACGCGCTCTCGGTGGCGCAGCAGAAGGGGGTGGTTCCCTTCCTGCGCGGGGCGCCGCTCTGCCTGCTCGGGCCCTTCGCCTCGCGCAGCCTCCCCGACGCGCCCCGCGACTTCCCCCCGCAGCCCTGCGGCGCCTGCCCGGCCCGCGCGCACTGCCCCGGCGTCGACGCCCGCTACCTCCGCCGCTTCGGCGGCGACGAGCTCTCCGCGGCGCGCGCCCCCGCCACCGCCCCGAAGCCCTTCAGCGCCCGCGAAGAGGCGCTGGCGGCGATGTTCGTGGGGGAGGGGCCCGGCGGCCCCGAGCCGGCCGGGGTAGAGTCGCCGCCGACGGGCGCCGCTCGGGTGGCGTTGCCGATCGTGCGCGAGGGCGCGTAGACCAGGAACGCAATGGCGAACATCGGGTACATCCAGGTCGTCCGGCACTGCAACCACTTCTGCGGGTTCTGCTCCAACCCGACGACGCCGTACGTGCACACCTTCGAGACGATGAAGGTGCTCGTCGACGACCTGGTCGACCGCAACTACTTCGGGGTGATCCTGACGGGCGGCGAGCCGTCGCTGCACCCCGAGCTGCCGCGCATCGCGCGCTACGCCACCGACCGCGGGCTGCACGTGCGCATGATCACCAACGGGTGGCGCATGGCCGACCCGGTCTTCGCGAAGGAGATGGCCGAGGCCGGCCTGAAGATCGTGCACGTGTCGGTCTACTCGGTGCGGCCCGACGTCGAGGAGAAGCTCCGCGGCACGCCCGGGACGCTGGAGAAGGCCTTCGCGGCGGTGAGCAACGCCAACCGCTACGGCATCGACGTCAACATCAACTGCGTCATCAACAAGCTCAACGCGAGCCACCTCGACGAAAACATCCGCCACTGGATGACGCACCACCCGTACATCCAGCACTTCGTCTGGAACAACCTCGACCCCTCCATGGGCCGCGCCGAGGTCAACCAGGCCGAGTACACCCCGCGCCTCGCCGACTTCGAGGTGTCGCTCCACCGCGCGCTCAAGCTCCTGCACCAGAGCGGTCGCACGTTCCGCGTGGAGAAGGTCCCGCTCTGCTACATGGCGGAGTTCGCGTGGGCGAGCACCGAGACCCGCAAGATCGTGAAGGGCGAAGAGCGCATCGTGCACTTCCTCGACGCCAAGCAGACGGTCCGGCAGACCGACTGGGAGCACATCTACTCGGACAGCTGCTCGGTCTGCTCGCTACGCACCATCTGCGGGGGACTCTTCGACCGCGGCAACGCCTACGACCCCGGCGAGCTGTACCCCGTGTTCATCGACCGCGACGCCGTCGTCGAGAAGATCATCCACGACCCGCGCGACCCCAGCTACGAGTTCCGCTCCATGGACGCGTGGCGGCAGGACTTCGAGCGCCGCGTCGCCGAGGCCCGCGCCGCCGGCAA
>Ga0075163_10011702_pt1 | contig 11425 bp, 9 predicted proteins | sample JI1023141ADNA_FD_71478 | JGI IMG/M metagenome (GOLD analysis project Ga0075163, IMG submission 71478) | Wastewater effluent complex algal communities from Wisconsin, to seasonally profile nutrient transformation and Carbon sequestration -... | ecosystem: Engineered > WWTP > Effluent > Algae... | reverse complement strand
TGCGAAAAGGTTCAAATTTGGTAAAGCCAGATAACAAACTTGTCCCGCTCTCTTATCAAGACTATAATGATTTTGTACTTGTCTTACAGATAACCCATCCCCGAAAGGCAACACCATGCAATTTACAAAAGAAGAATTGAACACGCTCCTACAGGGAGAAAAGCCGCTGCAACTGGCAGGGCTTGATTTCAGCAAAGCCGTCCTCAGCAGAGCAGACTTGAGCAAGGCAGACCTGCATGAAGCCAATCTGGACGGCGCATTTCTTGATGATGCCCGGCTGCGCTACGCCAACTTGAGCAACGCCAATTTAGACGGCACCAATTTGAACAACGCCAACCTTCACGGAGCCATTCTTACAGAAGCAGATTTGAGCGGCGCTGACTTAAACGAAGCTGACCTAAGCGGCGCCGACTTGAGCGGCGCAAATTTAAGTTATGCAAAATTGATCGAAGCAAATTTGAGCGGGGCTATTTTGAAAGAGGCAAAATATAATATTTACACTCAATGGACACAGGGCTTCGACCCGATAGCCGCTGGCGCGATTCTGGTTAAATAAAACGAATATCCAAACGATATAATTACATACTCGATCAAATTATAGAGGAGACAGACCATGCAGAATAAAGTTGTTATCCCCGGCAAGGCGAAGAAGGTAAATAACAAAAAGTTCAAGATCGACAAAGACAAGAACTCGGAAACAGATATTACTGTTGATATCGTCGATGATGGGGATTATGATGTTGAAAAACTTAGCATTGATGGCCTGCCATCTGAGATGTCTGATGGAAAACCCATTCATTGGTTTAATAATTTTGCCATCAAAAAAGGCGGGCAGTATATTAACCAACGCTATTTTGTCACCATCCCCGGAATCTCAAATGCGAAGCTTGTGATCTTTGATGGCAACGGCAACCCCTACTATTACACCGGCCAGGTCACCGACGATACATTCGAACTAACCGACGGCGACCCCGCCATTGGCAAAACCTAAGATCATCAAGCACGCTGCTGCAATGCGCGCCGCCAGGGGACATTCTCCACAAACATAAGCCGCGCTTCATCTGACCGCAGTTTCAAGACCTGCCCGCTCATCAGTTCCAATGCATTTTGCAAAACGACTGGGGCGCGCAGGTCTTTTGTTTTCTCTAAAAACGAATGCAGCGAAAGGTACATACGCAGCGGTTCTTCGGCTCCTTCAAAGGATGGATCTTTTTCCATGTATAGGAAGACGCGCTCCGCTTCTTTCCCCGCCGAAGCCTGATCCTGCAATCCCATAAAAGCATCGCACAACCCCGCACTTGATTCGACAACAAGGATGGCGGCATTGGTTTCCGTTCGTATCTCAATGCTTTTTTGAAAAGCCTCAACAGCCTGACCAAATTCATTTTGCAGCAAATACGCGTACCCCATATTGAAACAAGCCCAGCCTTCTGCAATATGATCATTGGCAGAGACGGCCAACTCCTGTGCTTTCTGCGCCCACTTGAGCGCATCCGTTGCGTCTGCCTGCCCATACGCAGACGCGCTTAAGTTGACATAGGTGTACATTTCCTCCAGCCGCCTTCCAAGCTCACGCGAGATCTTTAGCGCCTGCTCGTAATAAGACATGGCTGATGCGTAGTCACCAAGAATTCCGGAGACCCAGCCCAAATTAGCAAGGACAAGTCCCTTGCCGCTTTGGTTGCCTTGCTCCTGAAAAATAGCCAAAGATTGCTGAAAATAATCGCGCGCCGCGTGATAATCTCCCTGAGATAACCCCACAGAATTTGCCAGATTATTTAGTACCTTTGCTTCCAGGTTACGATCTTTCGCTTGTTGAGCAAGCCGCAGCGCCTGTTCCTGATATTGCCGCGCAGCGGTGGGACCTTCCTTCTCCAGAATTACCAATCCCAGCGCGGTGAGGGTGTACGCCTCGCTTTGTGGGTTTTTGATCTTTCGCGCATACTCCACTCCCTCCAACGCATATTGCTGTGCTTCTGCCAACCTGCCCGTGTGGGAAAGCGCTTCGGGCAAAATTATGTGAATGGACAATAAAGTTATAGTGTCTTGTGTAGATTGCGCCAATTCCTTCGCCTGAAACGTGTACTGCACCGTTTTTGGATAATCACCCATCACCGAATAACGATATGCCTGACGCGTAAACACACGTGCCAGCAGCCCATCATCTACAAGATCGCGGGCGAGGGCTTCCAGACGTTCGAGATCATCAGTTTGGGTGTCCGTGTCACCGAGGTTATGCACACACTCCACATGTTTGATGAGCAGTTCAAATTGCGTCCGCAGATCATGTGCAGGGACGAATGCCAGCGCATGTTTGAAGTAGTCGGCTGCCTGTTGGTTAAGGTAACTGCTCATGGACAAGTCCCCGGCCAAAGTCAGGTAATGAAGCGCTTTTTCTTTCATCTCCCCTTTTTCAGCATGGAAGGCCAGTTCGCCATAATGCGGCTCAAGGTCATCACGATAGACTTCTTCCATTGCAGAGACAGCCAGTTGATGCAGTTCATGCTGGCGGGCAATTAATTGCATCGAGTAGGCGGCGTCACGCAGCAGCGCGTGGCGGAAAATATATTCGATCTCACTGAGCGGCGCCCAGATATTTGCGCGCTGCGCCTGCCCAACATATTGTGGCAGCTTGGCTTGGTGATGAAGCATGGCGGCAAGCACATCCACTTCAAATTCGCGCCCGAGAGCAGATGCAGTTTGAACAGTCTCGCGCACCTGTTGAGAGAGTTTGTCGAGGCGGGCGATCATCACGGCGCGAACATCCATTGGCAGCGAGTGAGATGCTTTTTCGTCTGTGGTGAAATGCCCCTGTGCATCCTTCTCCAACATTCCGCTTTCCGCAAGGTAGCGCAGAATCTGTTCAACGAAGAACGGGTTACCATCGGCGCGCTCGTTGAGGATATTTTTTAGCGAGATCGAAATTGGCGCATCAAGAATATCATTTGCAAGAGCTTCCAAATTTTCTGCGGTCAACCGACCCAGATTTATGTTTTTTATAGGCGCGGCATCGGTAATCGCAATATCGTATTCGTTGCGCTGCGTGGCGATCAGCGCAATGGGGTATTCCTTATCTGAGTCGGCTTGCAGGGTGCGAAAAAAATAGGAGAGAAAGGCGTTCGTATCATTGTCCAGCCAGTGAATATCTTCGAGGAAGAGGATCAGCGGTTTTTGCAGGCTTTCCGCGCGGAATAGAACGCTCAATGCAATAAAGGTATTTTCGTAGCGTCCTTTTGCATCCAGATTCTCAAATAGAGTATCCGGCTGATTGATGTTGACCAGAGCCGCAAGTACCGAAGCCGTGCGCAGGAGTTCAGAAGCCAGCCATGCGTCAGGCGTAGCCTGTGCCAGGTTTTCGACCACACCCGAAAAGACCTTCCAATTTTCCGCGTCCGATTTTCCATCAACCACGCCAAAATGTTTCTTTATCCAAGCCTTGAACGGATGGAAAGACTGCCGAATCAATTCCTCTGTTTGAAACACAACCCAGTGAACAGGGAAATCATGAAAAATATCTGAATGCTGAAAGGTGTGTACAAAGCGGCTTTTGCCTACTCCGGCTTCTCCGCGCACAAGCATTACACCTGCGAACTTTTTCGCGCGCAGAGGCTCTACAAAGGTTGAAAGAGCTTGTATTTCTTCTTCCCGCCCGATCAAATTTCCCTGATAGATCTTTTCTTCGATCTGTTTCTTATCCACCAATTTCCAAACATGCTGGCTTTCCGCAAAGCCTTTGAAGGGATATTGGTCAAGATAGGCTATGTTGAAAGAATCTCCGGCACGGCGGGCGATCTCTTCGTCCAGCCAGATTTCACCCTGCGCGGCATGTTCCATAATGCGGGCGGCAAGGTTCACGCCCCAGCCATAGGCTGTGTAATCTTCACGCAATGGCGCGCCGATAAAGCCTGTGTAGGCGATACGGTAGGTGATGCCAGCGCGCAAAGAGATGCGGGTACGTTCTGCAAGCTCCAGCACAAAATTCAAGGCATATTCAATGTCCCTTTCGGTTGCGGCGGGTGCGCCCCAGAAAAGCAGCAGGTTGAAGCCTTTATCGCCGAGGTCGGGCCGCAAAAAGAAACCGCCATATTTTTCCTGCAAAACATACACCGTTTCCATGAATGGCGTCACGAGCGCTTCATCTGAAATGTTGACGGGAATATCGATGAACAGATTGACAACCTGTCGAAACTCACCGATGCCGGAGAAGCGAGAAACAACTTCCGGGAAGAAAATTTCTGTAATTGCGGTATCAGGCTCAGGATCCAGAATGGAAGCGGACGCGGGCAAATCAAAACGAATGTTCGTGAGTCGCCAGCATTCGCCCGCGGGCTCCACATCCACAACATCTTTCAACATGCTGAAAGATGTTGTGTCAAGCGTGATATCGCCCGGGCGGGAATTTTTTTCAGCAAGTACTGCGCCGTTCAAGCTCTTACTGCGAAACCAATAGGTTGCCCGCGTGCCATCAATGGATTTGAATATCTGCCATTTTGTTTCGCCAAACCCCATGCCCGCTTTGACGGAGAGGGGAAAATTTCCATACACGGTTTGGATCTGCGGGTGATTGCGGATGTGTTCCTGAATGGCGGTCAGCGCAGCCAGGCAACGCTTCACTTCCTGCCCTGTGAATTGATCGCTGGGAAAAAGAGCATTGAACGCATCCCCAGCGTAGCCCACCACAAAACCGCCATGCTCGTACACGGTGTTGACTAGCGGCTCAAAAATAACACGCATGAGATCTGCGAGAACCTCCGCGCCATGCTGGCCGTGTCTGGCAAGCGTATCGGTTAATTTTGAAAAGCCTGAAATATCCACAAAGATCGCTGCGGCAGGGAATACATCCTTCATGACGTTGGACTTATATTTTTCAAGAATGAAAGTGGGAACCAACCTGCGCATATTATTTCCTCTTTTTAACTTCTGTCTTGTCTGTAAATATAGTTGCTGCCTGGGGCAAAAAAGTGTGGAAGTTCGTTGAAATATTCCTTATAATACCCTATCTAAAAAAGGGAGAGTATGTACCCGAACAAGAATTATTTTATGTCACCTGCCACCCTCTTTTCTCCTTATCGTATCTGCCCCATCGGCGCGCACATTGACCATCAAGGCGGCGTGGTACTTGGGCGTACCATCAACCTTGGCACCATGCTTGAGTATCAGCCGCTTGACTCAAAAGAGATTCACATCACGAGCGATCAATTCGGCGAAGCGAAATTTTCCATCGGCGATCTTGATAAATCTCATTGGGTGCGTTATGCACAGGCAGCGGCGCGTGTGCTGAATCCCGAACGCGGTATGCAGGCGCATGTGACGGGGTCGCTCATTGGCGCGGGCTTGAGTTCGTCCGCTTCGGTGGGGCTGGCGTATCTCAAAGCGCTTGCGGATGTGAACAAAATTGAATTGACCAGCGAACAGCTTGTCCATTTGGATTTTGAATTGGAACACGACCAGCTTGGATTGCAAAACGGATTGCTCGACCCAATGAGCATTATCTACGGAAAGAAGAACGCGCTTCTTTTTATGGACGTGGAAACTGGTTCTGTTTCCTCGATCATTGACCCACCCTCCAGCGACTCGGTGTGGGTCGTGGCGTATTCGGGCGTTTCGCGCGAACTCACCAAAAGCGGATTCAATGTCCGTGTGGCGGAGTGCCACGAAGCGGCGGCGTCTTTGCAAAGCGGCGCAGGGAAGTTGGGCGATGTGCCACGGGAAATTTTTGAGGCGAAGAAAATGTCATTGCCTGAGAATTTGCGACGGCGTGCGGAGCACTTTTTCAGCGAAGTGGAACGTGTCTGTTTGGGCTGGCAGGCTTGGGCGGAGTCTGATGCGGTGCAGTTTGGACAGTTAATGAATCAGTCTTGCGAATCGTCTATTAAGAATTACGAAGTTGGCAGCGAAGTATTAATTCAACTGCATGAAATTATCAGCAGCACGAACGGCATGTATGGCAGCCGATTCAGCGGCGGCGGATATGGCGGCTGTGTGGTTGCGCTGGCAAAGAGTGACCTGGCTCAAAATGCCTGCGGTGAAATTGCAGAGAAGTTTTCGGCGCTTCATCCTGAGTTACCTTCACAAGTTTTTGTGGTGGAAACTGCGGACGGTTTGCAATGATTAAATCTGCTGTACTCCTCGCGGCAGGGCGTGGCAAACGTCAACACCCATACACAGATATGACGCCGAAACCATTGCTCGAAGTGAAAGGACGCCCCACGCTGGATTTCGTTTTGCACGCGGTGGCAAATGCGGGCGTGGAACGGGTTTGCATTGTGACGAATCATTTGGAAGAAAAAATATTTGAGTACGTGGGAGATGGCTCGAAGTGGAATCTTTCTGCGAGCTTTGCTCATCAATCCGAATTGCGCGGGAATGGCGATGCGCTGCTGTCTGTGCCGCAGAGTTGGATCCGTGACGAGCCTGTGATGGTCGTGGCAACGGATTATCTTTTGGGAGAAGACTCTTTGCTTGAGCTTGTGCAAGCGCAAGAGAAACATGCAGCAGAGATTGTGATGAGCCTAAAGGAATGTCCCGTTGAAGAACTCGCCGCCCGCTCCAGCGTGGATGTGGATTCAGATTGGCGTGTAAAACGAATTATCGAAAAGCCGAAACGTGAGGAAATCATGAGTCCATACGCGGCTTCAATTCTGTTTATCCTTCCCCCGCAAATTTGGAACTACTTGCCGAACATTCAACCTTCGGAACGCGGCGAGATCGAAATGCAAGCCGCAATTGACCGGATGATCCGAGACGGATTCAAAGCTGTCGGCGTATTGCAGCCCGCACCGGAAGAATGGAAGCCTTCTTTACTTTAATTGTTCCTTCAACCAATCAAATGCAGCGGCCTGCATCTCCAGATCAAATTTGTGATGGCCCGGGTAGAACTGTCCGGTGTAGGCGTCGGGCTTGCCAATGCTCCAATAATGGTCTTGCAAACGCATGTGCGCATCCCGCATTCCATCTTCGGTAAACAAATCATCTTCCAGATCGTATTGAACCAGCAATGGAGATGGCGCGCGAGATGCGGCGATATCGGGCCAATCTCCATGACGAGCCCAGCCGAAGGGGAACAACATCCAGGTGTGGGACATATTGTGATCGAGCAACGCTGCATAGGTGGTCATCAACCCGATGATGGTTGTAGCGCGGATTCCCTCGTGGGTGGCAGTTAGCAGGGCAGCGCGATTCCCTCCCCCAGACAAGCCAATACAGCCGACATGCTCCGCGTCCACATCTGCGCGGGAGAGTAGGTAATTCAAAGCAACGCGGTCTTCAAAGGAAACTACGCCAGCCATATTGGTGCCGAGAATGTTGCAATATTTTGAAACCCAATGCTCGTGGAAATATGCCGCATTGTTGTAATTTTCAATTTCGTCGGAAGTTTGTTGCGTTCGCAGCATGGTGACGGTTTTGCTGCCCATTGTTTCCATCATCGTTTCAAAAGGAAATCGGCGGCTGCCCCATAAAAACACATCATGAACCAGCACTACAAATCCTTCACGCGCCAACGCGTTGGCATATGCCCGCCCGCCATAGGGAAGTTTGCGGAATTCATTTAATAAAGGCAGGGTTTCGTGCGGGCCATCGGCAATTTTTTCTTTCCCATAAAATTTGAAGTCACTATGGTCGTGCAGTGCAACGATTCCCGGAAGTGTTCCTTTTGACTTTGCGGGCTTGAGCACATACGCATGGGTGCGCGGTCCATACCCCACAGACCAAGAAACTTCCTCTCCGCTCACCCCATCTTTTTCCCATGTGCTTTCTATTTTTACATCTATTGGATTTTCATCTGTATGGCAAAAGCCCAACGATTCACGAATGAGATCCTGGGTCTTTGGCCCGGGAGCTGCAACAGGGTAAAGAGTTTCCTGACGGTGTGCGGCAGGAACCCAGTCACTGAAAATACCAAGGTGATGATAATGTTCAGACATGATTTCTCCTTCAAAAGCTGGCGTTAATTGGAAGATTATACAACCAGCGTTTGAAGGTTACCGTTAGGTTTCATAACAATTTTTTCTGAATATTATTGATGCCCAATCACCCGATGAGGCACATACGGCTCTTCGAGATATGCGACATCTTCCGCAGTTAACTTCACCGATAAAGCGCCAACCGCCTCTTCCAAATGCGACAGTTTGGTTGCGCCAATGATTGGAGCCGTCACTGGAGCTTTTTGCAGCAACCAAGCCAGCGCAATCTGCGTGCGCGAAACCCCAAGTTTCAGCGCAAGTTCCGCAACCCGCTCGACCACTTTCTGGTCGGCTTCGGCAGTGGAATCATATTTGCCTTTGGCAATTACATCGCTCTCAGAGCGCGCTGTTTTTTCTGCTGACCAATCGCGGGTTAATCGTCCCGAAGCCAGCGGACTATACGGGGTCGTGCCGATTTTCTGGTCACGGCAGAGCGGCAGCATTTCTCGCTCTTCTTCGCGGTAGATCAGGTTCATGTGATTCTGCATGGACACAAAACGCGCCCAGCCGTTTTTCTCTGAGGTGTGCAGCGCTTTTTGAAATTGCCAGGCAAACATGGCAGACGCGCCGATGTATCGCGCCTTGCCTGCGCGGACAACATCGTTCAATGCTTCCATTGTTTCTTCGATGGGAGTTTCGTAATCCCAGCGGTGAGTGATGTACAGATCAACATAGTCCATGCCGAGGCGGCGCAGGCTGTTATCTATTTCCGCGAGGATGGCTTTGCGTGAAAGTCCGCCGCCGTTTGGCTTGTCATTCATTTTGCCATGCAGCTTGGTGGCGATCACCACTTCATCGCGCTTCGCAAAATCTTTCAATGCGCGACCCAGAAATTCTTCGCTCGCGCCATAGGCATAGACGTTGGCAGTATCAAAGAAATTGATTCCCAACTCAAGGGCATTCTTGACAATGGTGCGGCTGTCATCTTCGTTCAATGCCCATGTGTTGTGAGCCCAACCTTCGGCGGTGCCAAATCCCATGCAGCCGAGGCAGATGCGCGAGACTTTCATCCCTGTATTTCCCAAGCGGGTGTATTTCATGACTTTCTCCTTTTAGATTTTAGGTTTGCGATCCAGATACAAAATGAACATACCGCTTGCCAAAGTCAATGCCGCGCCTGCGATGGTGAGCGCTGTGGGAATTTCACGCCAGAAGAGAAACCCCCATAGAATACTGATGGGAAGCGAAACATATTCAAATGGCGCAATGACCGAAGCCTGCGAAATGCTGTAGGCGCGGGTCATAAAATATGCCCACAAACTCCAAATGAGTCCCAAGCCAGCCATGATGGAAAAATCCAACACGGTGGGCATTGTCCACGCGTGGAACAGGAAGGCAATGCTGGGGTGTGCGTTGGGAATTTCTCCCACGGCGGCGGCAAGCGGCGAAAAAACAAAAGCCGAAATCAAATAGACCCACACGCTGAAATATGCCATCGTGGCGCTACTATCAGCGGCGTTCATCTTTCTGGTTAGGATCACGGTCAGGGCGTAGAAAAGAACCGAGATCAAAACGAAGATCGAACCTTCGTTGAATTGAGTCGAACCGGGTTGAATGATCAGAAGAATGCCAGCAAATCCAACCAGCAGAGCCAGCCAGCGCTGCCATCCCACTTTTTCGGCGAGCATGAAAACCGACAGGATGGTAATCATCAGCGGCGCGGAAAAACGAAGCGACTCGACACTTGCCAGCGGCAGGGCGGCGAGACCCATCATGTAGGTGGTGTAGGAGAGGAAGAGGAAAAATCCGCGCACATATTGGGTGGTGCGGTGATTGGTGGTGGGCAAGCCTTTGCCGCCTTCGAGCCGAAAGAAGATGAGGGTGATGGGCAAAGCCACCAGACTGCGCAAGGTGACGATCTCCAGCACGGAATAATTGCCGCCGATCCATTTGACGGCGGCGGCTTGTGTGGATCCAATGAGCATTGCCAGCAAAAGAAAGCCGATGCCTTTGAGGTTGGAAGTGGTGGTCATGATTTAATAACGGTAACCAATCACCGTAATCTGTGACATGGTTTTTTCGATTTCGCTGAAATTTCCAAACCACCGTTGCCAAGTTTTCGTGTTTGCATGTTTTACTCCTCTATTTTGATTTTCTTTTCTTTGTCCAACATCTTGCTCTCGTACACCTGAATTTTATAATTCAAAATTTCGAGAGTCTTTTTCATTTCTGCTATCCGCGCATTCAGCTGCTCGCGCTGTTCCAACAAAATATCCTTGCGCGCCTCAATGGTCGAATCACCCTGCTGCACCAGCGCCACGTATTCGATCAGCACTTCGATGGGCAGCCCCGCACTACGCATACATTTGACAAAGTCCACGCGCCGCACATCGAGTTCGCTGTAATCGCGGATTCCGCTCAAGGTACGCGTCACATGCGGAATCAAGCCCACGCGCTCGTAATAACGCAGGGTATCGGTGGAAAGGGAAAATTTTTCGCTGACTTCTTGAATTTTCATGGGTCACCTCGATAAGCAGTGTAATCCCTGGAGTTGACTCCAAGTCAAGGGGCAAATCAGAAAAAAAGAAACAGAGAAAATGTTAATCTCTGTTTCTTCATAGAAAATGGCACGGCTAATCGGCGTTGAAATTTACGCCGTCACTTCAAATTCAGCGTGGAGAGAGGCTTGGGAATCTGAACCAGCCCAAAGATCGAAGGAGGCGGGGTCTTGAATCCATTTGCCCGCGTTGCTGCTCCAGTAGGTCAATTCATTCGCGCCGAGGGTGAAGGTCACCGTCTTCTTCTCACCAGGTTGGAGGGTGATTCGCTCGAAGCCTTTCAGTTCGCGGATGGGACGGGTATCGGTTCCATATTGTTGGTGGATGTAAAGTTGCGCCACTTCGTCGCCTGCGACTTTGCCTGTGTTGGTCACATCCACACTGACGGTGAGGCTCGCGCCCACTTTGATTTTTTCGGCGGACACTTTGAGATTGGAAAATTCAAAGGTCGTGTAACTTAAACCGAAGCCGAAGGGATAAAGCGGCACGGGCAGACCGTCCCAATAGCGCGGGTTGTACAAGGGGCTGCTTTCGGGCGAGTGGGTCATGTTGCGGGCGTAGTAGAGCGGCGCGTGGCTGCCTTTGCGCGGGAAGGTGACGGGAAGTTTGCCGCCCGGGTTCGCGTCGCCAAAGAGGATGTCTGCCACGGCGTTTCCGCCTTCGGTGCCAGGCTCCCAAGCTTCGAGAATGGCGGGGATGTTTTCGGCTGCCCAGTTAATGCTGAGCGGGCGACCATTTAATAAAACCAAGACAACGGGCTTACCAAGCGCAGACACGGCTTTGAGCAATTCTTCCTGTCGCCCAGGTAGATCGAGCGAGGCGCGGGATGCGGCTTCGCCTGCCATGATGTCGGTTTCGCCGAGCACCATGATGATTTGGTCGGCGGCTTTGGCAACTTCCAATGCGGATTGAAAAGCCGCTTCAGACTCCGCTGGAGTTTGCTCGGGCTTCCTTTCCTGACCA
>Ga0075163_10011701_pt1 | contig 11426 bp, 12 predicted proteins | sample JI1023141ADNA_FD_71478 | JGI IMG/M metagenome (GOLD analysis project Ga0075163, IMG submission 71478) | Wastewater effluent complex algal communities from Wisconsin, to seasonally profile nutrient transformation and Carbon sequestration -... | ecosystem: Engineered > WWTP > Effluent > Algae... | reverse complement strand
CACGCGCTGCTCGTGCTGCTCGCGGGCCTCGCGCCCCTGGCCGGCGCCGAGCCCCTCAGCGCGTCGGCGCAGATCGTCGGAGGCGACGTGGGCACGGCGCGTTCCGACGCCGTGCGGGAGATCCTGTGGGAGGCCGGCATCCGGCGAAATGCCGTCATCCAAACGCAGTCGGCACTGATCGGCGGCGATCTCCATGAAACCACTCTGGTCCGCTCCACGTTCCGGCTCAAGAAGTTCCAGATCACCCACGAAGAGATCGCCAACGATCGCCTGCGGCTCACCGCCGACATCGAGCAGGAAGACACCGGCGCCGCCGCCTGCACCGCCGCGCTGCCGCTCCAGAACATCGCCTATGCCTGGGAAGGCATCGTCGGCGACCGCAGATCCGAAGCCGACGACCAGGCCGGCCTGGTGCTCGGCGCCGCGGTCGGGCGCGAACTGCGGGCCAAAGCGGCGTCTTATCTGCAGGCCCCCGGCGCGCCGCAAGCCGACGCCATGTACCGCATCGGCGCAGCCCTCGAACTTCCCGGCCCGGACACGGGCGGTGGCGCGCTGCGGCTCCAGCTGCGGAGCGCAACGGTGGACCGCCTGATCAGGGAGATCCGCCTTCCCGTCGGCCAATCGCCGCTGGCCCGACAGGACGAGACCCACCTCGGCTACGCGCTGCTGCGCCAATGGGTGCCTACCGCCGCGGGCGCACAACTGGCCGGCGAGGCGGCGCGGCAACTGGCCGAGGCGATCCGCTGCCTCCCGGCCGTGCTGCGGACCCCGCGCCTGGAGGCGGACGGCGGCTTCAACCTGAAAACGCCTTTCCCGCTGGACCTGGGCCAGCGCGGGCTGGTGCTGTTCTTTGCGGCCTGGCCCGTGGCGGAGGGCGGCCGGGTGAATCTGCTGCAGGCCGACGGCTACCTCCAGCCGCAACAGGTCGATGAGCACAGCCTGCGCTTTGCCGGCGGGGCACGCCAGGCGGGCAAGAAATACCCGCTCGCCGGCGGCTACCTCCTCGTCCCGTAGCCGCCGCCCCGCCATCGCTGCGGCACCCTCAGCGGATGAAGACGGTGTTGGGCTTGAGCGGCGGCACCACATTGCGCTCGACCACCACCTTCTCGACCGCGCCGCGGTTGGCATCGCTCAAAATGTAGTTGAGGTCGCGGTTGTTGAGAAAAGCCTGGCCCGACGACACGATCACCCCGCTGTCGGCCTGGATCAGGCGCGCGTTGATGACGACCCCGTCGCCGTTGCGGGCGATCGTGCCGGCCAGGAAATAATGGATGTTGTGGTTCCGGCGCAGCTCGGCCACGTCGCGGCTGAACACGAAATCGCCATTGCCGCGCACCTTGACGTGGTCGCGGGCCTTGAAGTCGACGACCCCGAAGCCGCGCACATACATCTCGTGCATCAGGTTCTCGGCCAGCGTCATGCCCAGCCTGTCGGTCTCGTCGAGCGTACTCATGTTAACGAAGGAGGCCACCGCGATGCGGCTCTCGGAGACATTCTTGATGTCCCGGTTGCGCGCCAGCTGGGTGGCCAGGAAGCTGCTGACCTGATTGAGGGTGTTCGATGCCGAACCCCCACCGATCTGCACCGTGGCCGGAAACACCGGGAAATCGGCCATCACGTTGGAGCACAGAAGGGCCGTGCCCAGCGCCAGAATGATCTTTCGCATGCGTGTTCTCCCTGTTTATCGCGCGCAGGCGCTGTCGGCACGAACGGACACCTGGAAGCGCGAGCACACCTGGCACGGCGACACCTGGGTGACGTCCTGGACGTTGCGGGTGCATTCGGCGACGGGCCGGTCTACATAAACGACTTCCTTTGGGGCGCCACAGCAGTCGTCCTGCCTGGCAACCGTGCCGCAGCCGGACAGCAAGGCGGAGAGCAACAAGGCGGTGGTCAGGATTTTCATGTTGTTTTTTCCTTTACGATGGATTCGAAGCCCCGGACTGCACCAGATCGCCCGGGGCAGGTCAGTCAATACCGGACGTCGAGTTCGGCGACGGCCTGGTAGATTCCGGGCTCCAGGGGCTCGACCCTGATGAAGCGGACGCCCTTGAGCGTCGCCCCCGACTCCACCACGATGCTGTCCGCGCCCATCTCGGATTTCTCCGTCTGGCTGCGCGACTGCAGCGTGACGCCGTGGGCCTGCTCGGCCAGCGAGCGCAGCGCCTCGAGCTTGGCGGCACGGATGGCGGCGAGTTGCTTGAGGTTGTGCGGGCGTTCGTCGTCCGGCCGCACCGCGGCGAGGCCCACGCCGGTGATCCGGACGCAACGCTCGTCCGCCCAGCACGGCCCGTCGGCGGCGGCACCGTTCGCAAACAGCGCCGCTGCCAGACCGAGCATCAAGAGTCGAAAGTTCATATGCTTGCTGCAGAACCCAGATGCATGAGTTTCGGCAGCAGAATGTCGATCTTGAGCTTTTTGATGAATTTAGTGTTTTTTGGTCGTCATCGCGGCCATGCTGCGCCCGGCGAAAGGCCGGCTACGCCCCCGCGGCAGCTCACCGCACGGCGCGACGCTTCAACCAGCCGATGACCTCATGCAGCTCGTCGTCCTCATGCACCTGCGCAGCAAAGGCGGCGCAGGCCGGCTCATCCACCAGCACGCGCTCCGCCAGCAGCAGGAAATCGGCGAGCCTCTCCGGGTCGTGGAGCAGCCGGACGGCAAGCCGGAAAGCCAGCCGGCTCGGCACGCAGTACCAGATGTCGTAGTACAGGTCGACGAGCCCCGCACACGGGACGATCGGCAGCAGGGCGGCAAGCTGCGGGAGGAACGCGGGGTCCGGCCCATAGCTGAGGAGATTGTCCAGCTCGGCGCGGACGGCGGGCGGCTGGTCATCCAGCCAGGCGGTGGTGGAGGCGGTCATGATGCGTGGAGTGAAGGTGGCTGGACGCAAGGATACCGGGCCCGGCTGCCGGCAATTCAACTGCTGCCGGTAGCGCGGCAGCCTGACGCACACCGCGACGATGAGGCGCATTGCACGGAATCGCAGCCAACCGGCCAGTCGCGTATCCGCATTCAACCTGGAAACGGCAGTGAACCGCTTTCCTCTGCCTCAAAAACCGCATGAACACTTGCAACAGTGCCTTCGCCGACGCCCACCCGAAAGGTGAGCGCGCTACACGCCCGCTGGCACGCCTGCGCGAGCGCCTGGCTTTGTCGCTCCGCCTCGCAGGCATGAGCCTGCCGCGTTGTCGCTTCGCGCCAGACACCCGCCCAGACGCACCATCGGGCGTGTCCAACTGCCGTTTCTCGGTTCAAGCCGCCCCAGCGCTCGAGAGCTTCAGTCGTGCGCCCCGCCACCGGCCAGCACCCGAAGCTTGACACGGGCATTTCCAGAAATGACGAGCGGCGTCCGGCAGGCTCTCCCCGAACCGGCGCTGCCACGACGCTGCGCATGGCGGGCACAGCGTTCTGGCGGCACAATCCAAAAATGAGACGTATTCACGATCATCACCCTGCCATCCCTCTTTTCTTGAAATGTGCAAAATGCACATTTACAATAAGGTCAATCATGTTGCACAAAGATCATCCATGAGTGCGCCGATGCAGCCCCCCCAAGCGGGCGATCTGCAGGTCGATCCGGCGCTCGCTGACGCTCTGCGGGCCCTGCTGGCACCGCTCGCGCGGCTGGCTCTGGCGCACGGCGTGCCTTGCGGAGCGGTAGAGGAAATAATGAAGGAGGCTTTCGTGGACGAAGCGTTGCGCTCTCAACCGTCGTTGTCGCCGGCGCGTGCCGTGAGCCGTCTCAGCGTGGCGACGGGCTTGAGCCGGCGTGAAGTGACGCGCCTGACACGCCGCGAAGCAGACGTGCGCCCGGTGCGCCCGTCGCCCGCCAGCGAACTCTTCACGCGCTGGGTGACCGACCCTGCCTGGTGCGATCCTTCGGGCGTGCCGCTCACCCTTCCCCGCGCCGCGTCGTCTGGCGAGCCCTGCTTCGAAGCCCTGGCCCACTCCGTCACACGCGACGTTCACCCCCGCAGTTTTCTGGAAGAGATGTGCCGCCTGGGCACCGCCACCCACGACGAGAGCACCGACACCGTGCGCCTGATCCGCAATGCGTTTGTGCCGAGCGGCCAGCGCGCGACGATGCTCGGCTTCCTCGGCGAGAACGTCGGCGATCACATCGCCGCCGCTGTCGCCAACGTGATTGCCGACGACGAACCCCCACATTTCGAGCAGGCGGTTTTCGCCGATGAGCTGTCGGCCGAGTCCGAGCAGCAGGTGCGTCAGTTCGTGCTGGGCCAGTGGAAGCAGCTGATGCGCGAAGCCGTGCCGCTGCTCGAAGGGCTGATCGACATCGACCGGAAGACCGCCCGCCCCCAGAACCGCCGGTTGCGCATCGGCCTGTACAGCTACGCGACGGACATGACGCCGCACGCCACCAAAGAGGAGTCACAAGAATGAGAACACTGTTGCATCGCATGGTGTCAGGCTGGCCCGCGGCCACCTGCCTGACCCTGCTCCTTACCGCCTGTGGCGGCGGCGGGGGCGGAGGTGACATCGCCGGCGTCGGCTCCGGTGGAACCGGCACGATCTCGAGCACCGTCACCGTCGGCTCGATCTCCGGTTTCGGCTCGATCATCGTGGCGGGCGTGCGCTACGACGACACGAACGCCACCGTCACGGACGAGGACGGGGCAGCTCGCAGCCGCAGCGACCTCAAGCTGGGCATGGTCACGGCGATCACCGGCAGCGCCGACTTCACCGCAGCCACCGGCGTCGCGGCCGCCATCCGCTACGGCAGCGAGATCGTCGGCCCGATCACCGGCATCGACGTCGCCGGCGCGCAGCTGCGCGTGCTGGGTGCGGTGGTGAACATCAAGACCAGCACCGTCTTCGCCGACGGCCTGAGCGGGCTCGCGTCCCTTCACACCGGCGACCTGGTCGAGGTGTTCGGCTTTTACACAAACGGCGCCTTCACGGCCACCCGCATCGAGCCGAAGACCGGCGTACAGCGCTACAAGCTGCGCGCCCCGATCGAGGCGCTCGACACATCGACCAAACGCTTCACCCTCGCCGGTGTGCGCATCGATTACAGCGGCGTGCCGCTGGCGGCCCGTCCGACGCTCGCCAACGGCACGATCGTGCGCGCCTCGGCCAGCGCCGGGCTGTCCGGCGGGCTATGGGAGGTGGACTCCCTTGGCACGGCGCCGCGTGCCACGCTCGCCGATGGCGAGGCGAAGATCGAGGGCGACATCTCTGCGATGCTCACCGCCACCCGCTTCGTGGTGGACGGTGTCACCGTCGACGCTTCCAGCGCTCGCCTGAATGGCACGCCGGGCGTCGGCAAGCGGGTCGAGGCCGAAGGGCGGGCAAGCGGCGGCATGCTGGTGGCCAAGGAGGTCGAGGTCGACGACGAGGGCACCACGGACGAGGAGGCGATCGAGATCACCGCGCTCATCACCGACTTCGATCCGCTCACCCTGCGCTTCCGGCTTCGATCACAGCTCATCGATGCCAGCCGCCCGGGCATCACCTTCGAGAGCGGCTCCGCGGCCGACCTCGCCAACGGCAGGAAGATCGAGCTGAAGGGCTACTACGACGCCGCCAGCGGCGCGGTGATCGCCCGGAAGATCCACTTCGAGGACTGAGCGCTCCGTCGCTCCCGCCGCTGCGGCCCCCAGCCGCAGCGGCGGCCCTCCCGATTTCACCACCGCCCGTCAGGGCACACCTGCTTCGGACCTCCCACCGGATGCCCGCGGCCCTCGCACGTCCATTCGCTCAAGAAAGGCGCCACCATGAACCCCCTCACCTCCGGGATCCGGCCACGCTGGCCTGGAATCCTCGCCTGTACGCTCACCCTTTCACTCACCGCCTGTGGTGGTGGCGGCGGAGGCGGAGGCGGCACGACAAGCGCCGCCCCGGCCTCGGCCACCCTGTCCGGCACCGCCGTCGATGGCTACCTCAAGGGTGCCACGGTGTTCCTCGACGTGAACGGCAACGGCCTTGCCGACACCGGCGAGCCCAGCGCCCTGACCGACGACACGGGCCGCTACGTACTGGATGTCAGCGCCGTGGCGCGTCCGGTGAGCGGGCTGCGCATCGTCGCCACCGGCGGCGTGGACACCGACACCGGCTACGCCTTCACTGGCAAGCTGTCGAGCCGTGCCGACGACGCCACCAGCGGGCAGCTTGTCTCACCGCTCACCAGCCTGATCGACGCGCTGGTATCGCAGGGGCTCACCGTCACGGCCGCCCGCGACAAGGTCGCCCAGGCGCTGGGCATGACGGTGGCTGATCTCGGCTCCGACCCGGTCGCCGCCGTCGCCAGCCAGCCGGTGATCTACACCCGCCAGGTCGCCCTGCAGCGCGCCGTCCAGCTGCTGGCGAGCGCGAACATCCGGGACAACGAATCGGCCCACGACGCCCAGGAGCGGATCTACCGCGCGCTCGCCCAGGTCGTCGTCGCACAGAACACCCCCGCAACGGTCGGCGAGCTCGTCGCCAAGCTGGGCGAAAGCCAGAGCGCCTCCGGCCGCGAGCTGGCCGACACCATTGAAAGCACCATCGACACCGCCCTGCGGAGCCCCGGCGGCCTCGCGAGCGCCAAGGCCACGCTGCAGGCGATGGACCAGATCCGCAACGAGATGGAGAACGCCCAGCACTACGACCTGAAACAGGCCGCCCGCCGCCTCGACGAGCGCGGCAAGGGCAGTGCGTACACCAAACTCGCCGACCGCTCCGACAAGGCCGGGCAATCCGACGCGATCAACACCGTGACCCGCACGACCGGCACCACGACGACCCTGACCCAGCCGGCCAACACCAAGGGCCGCCTGCTCGCGTCGAACTGCTTCCAGTGCCACGGCACCGGCGGCGTCGGCGGCTTCGAGCGCATCCGTGGCGGCGACGCCAGCGAGGTGAAGGAGTTCCTGCGCAAGCCGGCCGGCAGCGGAATCATGGCCGCCCACGCCCAGGGCTACACCAACAGCCAGCTCGATCTGATCATTGCCTACCTCAAGCAGTAAGGACAGGAGACCGACATGCCCAACGAATTCATCCCCTCCCGCCGCCGCCTGGTCATGCTGGCCAGCGCCGCGCTGGGCACCAGCCTGCTCGGCGGAATCGGACGCCTGGCCCTCGCGGACAGCGACGAAGACGACACGCACTTCAAGGAAAGCGCCAACACCAGCTTCACCCTCGCCAACACCGGCCTCAAGGCGCGGGTCGTCGTCGTCGGTGGCGGCATGGCCGGCGCCAGCGTTGCCAAGTATCTCCGCCTGTGGGGCGGCACCGGCGTGCAGGTGACGCTGGTCGAGCCCAACCCCCGCTACACCTCCAACATCATGAGCAACCTGGTGCTCAACGGCTCGCGCAGCATCACGACCCTGGGCTACACCTACAGCAACCTCTCCGCCAAGTACGGCGTGACCGTCAAGGAGGCGCGGGTGATGTCCATCAACAGCGCGGCCCGATCGGTCACGCTGTCGGACGGCAGCAGCCTGGCCTACGACCGGCTGGTGCTCGCGCCGGGCGTGGAGTTCATGGACGCCTACGGCCTCACCCAGAACGACTACGCCACCGCCACGCCCCACGCCTGGCAGGCCGGCCCGCAGACCTCGCTGCTGGCCAGCCAGCTGGCGGCGATGCAGGACGGCACCTTCGTGATGACCATCCCCAAGGCACCCTACCGCTGCCCGCCGGGGCCCTACGAGCGCGCCTGCCTGGTCGCCGACTACCTGAAGACCTACCGGGGCAGCGCCTCCCGTGTCATCGTCCTCGACGAGAACACCTCGATCCAGGCCGAGAAGGAAACCTTCAACCATGCCTTCACGTCGATCCACGCCGGCGTGATCACCTACGTGCCCGGCGCCACGAACATCCGCATCGACCCGCTCACCCGGCAGGTCAGCTACCTCGACACCGTGGGCAACCCGCAAAGCGTCAATGCGCAGGTCGTCGCGCCGATTCCGCCCCACCGCAGCACGGGCTCTGCCGCCGGTGGCTGGCTGGCGGCGACGGGCGTCAACAACAGCCCGGACGGCCGCTGGTGCGTCGTGGATGTGTTGAGCTACGAATCGACGGCCGTGAGCGGCATCCATGTGATCGGCGACGCCGCCAGCTGCGGCCTGCCCAAGGCCGGCCATGTCGCCAACCAGGAAGCCAAGATCTGCGCCGACGCGATCGTCCGCCTCCTCGGCGGCCAGCAGCCCGACCCGGCGCCGGTGGCCAACTCTGCGTGCTACTCGCCGATCACCGGCAGCACCGCATCGTGGCTCACCGCGGTTTACCAGTACGACAGCACCAACAGGAAGATGGCCGTCGCCGCCAACAACGGCATCACCAGCGGCGCCACCGCCATCGAATCGGCCACGATCAGCAACGAGAACTTCCGCGAGATGAGCACATGGTTTAACACTCTGATGGGCGACAGCTTCGGCTGACCAGCACTGCAGCGGGATAGGATCCGGGAGGCTGCCCCGCGCTGCAGCTGCACGGGCAGCGCCCGGATCTCCCCTTCCGCTCCCACCTCACCGACACCGACCTACCCCAGGAGACACACCCATGATTCGCAGGCCACGCGTTGCCATCTTGCTGACCGCCTCACCGCATCCCTCGCCTGCACGGCAGAAGCTGCGCCGTCCCTCCACTTCGCCACCGTAAACGGCACCCTCCAGCTCGCAGGGATTGACGCTCTCCAGATAGTCGACAGCATCTATGACGTGCGCTGGGACACAACCCTTAACTACTACGACACTTTCTCGCTGGCCGACCCGCTGTCGCCCACCTTCATGAACAACGCCCCCGCGGGCACCGCGGCTGCGGCAGCCATTGCGGCCTTCATCAACTCCATCCCCAGCCTGCCGGCGAGCACCGGCTTCCAACCCGTCTATCCCAACGCGGGCATCAGCACGACCAACCCGCGACACTTCATCGGGATGATCCCGACGAGCTACACCTTCAACACCCAGTACAGCCGCTGGGAATCGCACGGCCCTTCCGTGCAGTTCAACGAAAGCCAGGTGCTGGACGCCAGCGGCAGCATCGACCCCGCCGTGTACCACCTTACTGCCCTGACTGGCGGCTTCGGCGCCATCAACAACGAAACCGGCGCCGGCGGACGCGGCATCATCACCGCCAACCCGGGCTGGGCCTTCATCGACTTCAACATCGTCGGCACTGCCACCCTCGACGCACCGCTCAACGCGGTTCCCGAGCCGGCGCTTGCGACGCTGCTCGCCTCCGGCCTGTCGGCCCTCGGCTTCCTGCGCCGCCGCCGGAAATAATGGCGCCCTGGGCCGCGCGTCCGGCGACAGCCGGCGATGCAGAGCCCCACCGGCACGTGGCCTTGCACTCACCGGCAGAGGTCGATGAAGCCCTCGTTGGGTGCCGTCAGGCTGGCGAATGACGCGGCGCGCCAAGACGTCGCCGTCGCCGCAGGAGCCACCGCCGCATCACCGAAAGCCAAAGGGCGACATCTCAAGCTTCTGGCTCAGCCATTTCGAGAATTTTGGAGAATCTGCATGAAAATCGTATTTCTGGCCGCGGCCTTGAGCCTCATGACGGCGGGCAGCGCTTCGGCCGCAGCGATCAACCTCATCTCGAACGGAGATTTTGCGTTATCGCATCCCGGCACCACGCTGAGCGGCAACCCCGCCATCCCTGACAGCTGGAACGGCATCCAGACCCAGACCACCAACGCCCGCGTGCTGGATGGCGCCATGATGTTCTCCACGGCGCACCCCACCACCAACGTCAATCTCTACAAGGATTACATCTTCCAGAGCTTCACCGCGCCCACTGCAGGCCTCTACACGCTGGCCTTCGACTACAAGCTTGAGAACGCCCAGCGAGGCAAGTCCACCAACGGTGCGATGGTCTATCTCGACCAGTTCTATGCTTCGGCGCCCGGCGTGACACCCGTCGTCGTGCCAAACCGGCTGTTCAAGCAGACCTACGCCGACGAACTGATGGACTTCCGCGACAACTTCGCAGGGCTCGACAAATGGCACCTGAGCCAGACCCTCACCCTCGACCTGACGGCCGGGACGCACACGCTGTACCTCTCGTCGGGCTCGGGCGATTTCATCAACCAGTACGGTGCGCGGGTCTGGTTCGACAACGTCAGCATCTCCGCGTCGGACATTCCGGAGCCGAACACCAAGACGCTGCTGGCTGCGGCACTCTTCAGCGTGGCGCTTGCCGGCCGCTTGCCCCCGCTACAGCGCAATCGGATGCGCTGACACGCCCCTCCTCAACCGCCGATGCCGATGCCGGCTTGCAGCAGTCGCCAAGGCATCGAAAATGGCACCAAGCGCACGGCACGGTATCATTCGGGGACAGCCACGCCGGGAGCAAACATGGCACACCTGACAGTGACCCTCAGCGAGCAGGACAAAGCCCTGTTGCACAGCATCGCCACCGAGACGCACCGCAGCGACGAAGACATCGCATCCGCCGCGCTGAGGAGCTACGTTCGCTGGCAGGCCGAGTACCTGCGACGGGTTAAAGCCGGCCTTGAGGCCGCGAAGCAAGGCCAGGTCATGACCTCCGACGACGTTGATGCGCTGTTCGACCGGCTCGACCAGGAAGAAGGCTTGGCGCCTTGACCCGGATCCTCTGGACGCTCCCCGCAGTCGAACACCTGAAAGAAATTCGAGCGTTCATAAGCAAGGACAACCCTGCTGCGGCCAGTCGCGTAGTGAAGGCGATCCGGGAGCAGGTGAAACCCCTTGCCGACCATCCGCAGATGGGACGATCGGGAATCCTCGAAGGAACCCGCGAACTGTTGATAAGCCGTCTGCCATATTTGGTCGTGTATCAACAGCAAGATGGGATCGTGACAGTGCTTGCGGTTGTCCATACGGCCCGGAACTGGCCAGACACCATTTGACCGCAACGGCTGCAGCCTTGTGAATGAAGAGCTTCCAGCCGCTCTCAAGACTTCAACCTGCCGCCCCGGATGCACCGGAAGGGCGAAACCTTCTATTACTTGACTTCGACGAAGCCGCGGAAGTGGATCAAGCTGGGCAAGGATCTGCACCAGACTCGGCTACAGTGGGCCGAACTCGAACGGGAAGCCCCCAGCCCCGACGACCAAACCTTTGCGGTCATCGCCAAGCGCTACGAAAGGGAGAAGATCCCCGGCAAGGCGATCCGCACCCAGCGGGACAACCTGGCCGAACTCGCCAAGCTGCTGGAAGTCTTCGCCGCCGCGCCCATCGACACAATCCGTCCCCAGGACGTGCGCACTTATCTGGATCTGCGCGGCCAGACCGCGAAAGTTCGCGCCAAACGGGAGCGCGCCCTGCTATCCCACATCTTCAACCAGGCGCGGGCATGGGGTTACACCGACGCCCCGAACCCCAGGGCAATCGTACCGACCCGACATACCCCACCGCAAAACATCGTTCACCTTCATAGCCTTACACGCCCCCTGTTCACAGCCGCAGAAAGTGTGTAGTTTCCTGGCTTTTTGGGCTTCC
>Ga0075163_10011700_pt1 | contig 11426 bp, 8 predicted proteins | sample JI1023141ADNA_FD_71478 | JGI IMG/M metagenome (GOLD analysis project Ga0075163, IMG submission 71478) | Wastewater effluent complex algal communities from Wisconsin, to seasonally profile nutrient transformation and Carbon sequestration -... | ecosystem: Engineered > WWTP > Effluent > Algae... | reverse complement strand
GAGCGTCGGACGGATCTGGGCCGCGATCTCGACCACCGCGCGGGGCTTGAGGTCCACGTCCTGCACGAAGCGTCCCGCGGCGTGGCGGACCTCGACGCGGCGGATGCCGGCGCAGACGGAGCGCAGCGTCTTCGGGGCAACCCCTTGCGACTCGCCGTCGATAAAGATCTGGCCGCCGGGCGGCTCGGACGTGAGGGAGATCGTGCCGATCGAGGGCTCGAGCCGCACGGGCGGGATGTCGTAGTCCTGAGGCTCGGGGACCTCGAGGCTCACGGAGAGGGGTTCGTAGCAGGGCTTGCGGAACTCGAGGGTGTGCGAACCCGAGGGCAGATCCTGGATCTCGAGGCGGCTCGAGGCGCGGGCGGGATCGAGGCCGCGCGCCGCGGCAATGGCCGCCATTGCGGGATCGAGCACGCCCGAGGTCAGGCCCTTCCGCACCCCGTCGATGAGCACCTCGACGTCGGCCGGTTCAGTGATGACGTAACCCGTGGCGGAGGTCCGCACGAGATCGAACTGGAGACTCAGGGTTTCCCCGGCGATCACGGTGACGGGCCGGCTCTCTGGCCGATAGCCGTTCTTCGTGATGTCGAGCGTGTAATCGCCGGCCACGACTTCGATGGGGAAGAAGTCGGTCACCGAGAGGCCTTTGCCGTTCAGGAGGACCGTGGCCCCCTGGGGCATCGACTGCACGGTCACGAAGCCCACCATCTGCGTCTTGATCCGCTTGAAGAACTCGACCACCTTGGGCGAGATCAGGGCCTGATCGAGGCTGCGCTCGGGGTCGAGAGCGATGAGCGCGCGGAAGCTCTCGGTCGCCTTGTCGGTGTTGCCGAGGTTGAAGAAGAGGCGTGCCCGGTACTCGTAGGCGCTCACGAGAAGCTGCTCGCCGGCCTCGGTGAGCGTGTTCTGGCGGCGCTCGCCTTCGAGGCGCGCGACGATCTCGTCGAAGCGGACCAGAGACTGGCCCTGCTGGGGGCCGTTGAACTCGGCCTCGCCGAGCGCGAAGGTCGCGCGCAGAGCCGCGAGGTCGGCCTCGGGCTGCGCCCGTCCCGACGTCGCGGCCAGGATCAGCGCGAAGGCAAGGCCGAGGACGCGCACGGGCTTCACTTGAACCTCACGATCGTCTCGGTGCGGTCATCGTAGACGAGGACCGCGCCCGAGGCATCCACCGCGAGGGCCTTCGCCTTCTTCACATCGGGAAGCCCGAACACCGTCAGCAGATCGCCTTTCGGGGAGAGCACGAAGACGCCCTGGTCCTCGTCCGCGACATAGATGTTCGAGAACGCGTCGAGGGCGATGTCCACCGGCTTCTTCCATTCGTAGCCCACGCCGCGGGGGCCGATCTTCGCGACGAGGCGGCCCGAGTCGTCGACGATCTCGAGGCTCTTGTCGTCCTTGCGCAGCATGAGGGCCTCGCCCCTGGCAGTGGTGAGGAGGCGAATGACTTCACGCTCGGTGCGGTCGGGGAAGACGTTGACGAAGGCGCCGTTCCGGAACCGCAGCACGCGCTTGCGCTTGAGGTCGGAAACGAGGGTGTCGCCGGAGACGAGCACCGTGGCCGCGCCGATGCGCTCGATCGGCTCCATCTCGCCCGGTTTTTCGGACGGCACCGAGAACGAAACCACCGCCGAGGCGCCGATTTTCACCGCGAGACGCGAGGCGAAAACGATGCTGCCCGAGGGCGACACCGTGAGGGTTTGCGGATCCTCCGCAGGGAGCGAGGCGCCGAGGGCGAGCGACGCGTCGAACGAGAGCGCCGACTTCGTGCGGTTGGACGCGAGCCACGTCACGCCCTCGGGCGTGATCGCGAGCGCCCGCACGTCCTTCAAGGCCTCGCCTGCGGGCAGGGCGAACGTCGCGTCCCGCGTGAACGACGGGCGGTCGCTGCCGCGCAGCCGATAGAGCGCCGTCGCCGCATCGAGGGCCCGCGCGGCCTCGGGAGACGCGGGGTACAAGGAGCGCACGCGCTGGAACTCCTCGAGCGCCGTCCCGGCGTCGCCCGCGAGGGCAAGACTGAGGGCCAGTTCGAACTGGGCGGCAGGGGCGGCGACGCTCGAGGGGTGGTCGAGGACGGCGCGGCGAGCCGCGTCGATCGCCGCGTCGTAGCGGGCGCCGCGGCGGAACACCGCGGCCGATGACGCGAGTGCTTCCGGCACGAACCGGCTGCCGGGGTAGAGCCTTATGACGCGCTGGAAGTTCGTGAGCGCGTCGTCGAGGGTTCCTGAAGACGCCGCAGTCGCAAGCGAAAGGCGTCCCATCTGCAGGTAGGCCCCCGGGGCGGAGTCGCTCTGCGGGTACTTCTTGGCGATCTGGTCGTAGATCTCGCGCGCCTTCGCGGCGTTCTTCTCGACGTCTTCGGTGTAGCGGCCGATCTCGAACAGGGCGTCGTCCGCGAACGACGAAGCAGGGAAGCCGGTGACGATCGTCTGCAGCGCGTCGAGACCCTGGCGAGCCCGTCCGGCGGCGATGTCGGCCCGGCCGTCTTCGAAGAGGCGGCGCGCCTGGTCCTCGGGCTTCGGTTGCGCGGTCGCGAACGCGGCGGAAGCGAGGAGCAGGACGGTGGCGACCCGGAGACGGCGAGGCAAGGCCATGGAACCCCTCACGGACGCCGCCCCTGGACATAGGCGGGGCGGCCCGCCTGGATCTGGATCGTCTGCTCCGAACGGACGCCGTCCGGCCATTCAAACGACACGACATGGGCGCCCGCCGCGATCGGCCGATCGAGGATCGGGGGGTAGTCCGCGAAGATGCCATCGACGAACACCTTGCAGTTGTCCGGAGAGGCCCGCACGCTGAACTTCCCGGCGCCGGGGGTCTGGATCGTGGCCGTCGTCTCGGGATCGAGACGGAGAGTTTCGCGCTGCTTGAGGAACACCGTGGCTGATTCGATCACGACTTCGTGGGTTCCCGAAGGCACTCGGAAGCGAGCGGGCGATCCTTCACCCTGGATCACGCGTCCCGCCACGGTCACGGTGACCGGATACCCGCTCTCGACTTGCAGCGTCGCCTCGGCCGCGGGCGCCACCACGGGCGCTGCGGGCGAGGTCGAAGGGCGTTCGAGCGTCGGCGGCGCCGGGTTCAAGGCGGTGGCGGCGGACGGGCCCGGCCGCGCCGCGCCCGGCTTTGGAGCCGCGGTTCGGGATCGGGACGAGGCGGTGGCGGTGGCGACCGAGGAGGCAGATTGAGGGCTGCTCGAGGCCGTGGCCTCTCCCGCTGCCCGAGTCACGCGCGCAGGCTCGTCGGCGGACCGCGTTGCGTACAGGAAGGCCGCGATCGCACCCGTGACGATGGCGAGCAGGACAGCGCCGTACAGGAGGGCCTTCGGCATCCCCGACGAATCCGCGGGGGCGGGCGCGGGACCGGGCGCGAGTCCGGTGACGGTGGCCGCGTTGCCTTGAATCGTGGCCCCGGAGACCACGGTCTCGGCGGCCGGACTGGACGCGCGTCCGAAACTCTCGTCGAGTTCCGGAAAACGAGCCGTCTCCGCCATCGCGACCATGTCGGCGGGCTGACGTCGGAAGCGGCGCCAGGCCCGCTGCGCCTCGGGCGACTCGGGATGGAGGCGGGCGATGCGCTCGAGCGTGGACTCGGTCTCGGCGTCCGCAGCCTCCCTCCGCGCCCGCTGCGCGCGCGCGAGCGTGGCCGCATCGTCCGGGGGCAGGAGGGTAGCGGGCACGCGCTCACGGATTCGCGCGAGCGCATCCGCCATGGCCGCGGCGGACGGGTAGCGCGCGTCCGCATCCTTCTCGAGGGCGCGGTCGATCACGCCCTGCACGTCGGCGGTGAGGAAGCCCGCGGCTTCGGGCGGGAGGCGGGGGTGGGGCTCGCTCACGATGCGGAACATCGTGCGTGCCGCGTCCTCGGCGGAGAAGGGCCGCCGGGCCGCGAAGAGTTCGTGGAGGATCACGCCGACCGCGAACACGTCGCTCCGCCCGTCGAGAGCGCCGCTGCGGATGTGCTCGGGACTCATGTAGTGGGGCGTGCCCACCACCATGCCCGCGCGGGTGACCGAGGTCGTCTCCACCTTGGCGATGCCGAAGTCGAGGATCTTGACCGAGCCGTCGTCGAGCACGCGGATGTTCGAGGGCTTCATGTCCCGGTGCACGATGCGATGCGCATGCGCGAACTCGAGCCCGCGCAGGGTCTGGATCGCGATCTCGAGGCGTTCGACGAGGGTCAGCCGCTGGCCCGCGCGGAGAAGGGTCTCGAGGTCGTCGCCCCCGAGCAGCTCCATGGCGATGAAGGGGAGACCGCGGTCCTCTCCGAGTTCGAAGACCGTGACGATGTTCGGATGCTGGAGGCGCGCGGCGGCGCGGGCTTCGATCGCGAAGCGGCCCCGGCGCTCCTCGTCTTCGGCTCCTTCTCCGCGCAGCGTCTTGACCGCGACATCGCGATCGAGCGCGTCGTCGTGCCCGAGATAGACGACGCCCATCCCGCCCTTGCCCAGCCTGGCGCGGATCCGATAACGACCGATCCGGTATTCGGGCGGGGCCTGGGTTCGGGGGGCCGTGTTACCAGCTCTCGCCACGGTCATCGCATCCGATCCCGTGAAACGAACCCTTCAAGGCGGTTCTCAATCCTCGCGCTTGACGATGAGGACGGTGATGTTGTCCTCGCCCCCGTGCGCGTTCGCTTCCGCGATGAGGCGGTCGACCGCCTCCTGGGGCCCGTCCGAGGCGCGCACGATGCGTTCGATGTCGGCGTCAAGGACCATGCCCGACAGGCCGTCGGAGCACATCAGGAGCGCGTCTCCGGGAGCCATCTCGTGGGACGTCACGTCTACGAGCAGATCGGGCGCGGCGCCGATCGCGCGCGTAACGACGTTGCGCAGCGGGTGGGCGCGGGCCTGCTCGGGCGTGAGCACGCCGAGAGCCACCTGCTCCAGAACCCAGGAGTGGTCGACGGTGATCTGACGGATGCCGCCGTCGTTGAGGAGATAGAGCCGCGAGTCGCCGACGTGGGCGATGTGCGCGGTGGTCCCTTCGATGAGCGTGCCCACGATCGTCGTGGCCATCCCCTCGTAGTCCGCCTGGGTCAGGGAAAGGTCGAGGACCTTCTGGTTTCCGAAGCGGATGGAGGTCTTGAGGCGGTTCGCGGCGAGCGACAGGTTGGGGTCGACGCCCCACGGCCACGTGATGTCGGATTCTTCCGCGGTCAGGGCCACGAACTCGGCGACGGCCTGCACCGCGGTGCTCGACGCGATCTCGCCCGCGGCGTGTCCGCCCATGCCATCGGCGACCACGAAGAGCTGATCGGACTCGAAGATCCCGAAGTAATCCTCGTTGTTCTTGCGCCGCCGTCCGACGTCCGTGTTGCCGAAGAAGTTGAGTTTCAAAGGTCGGGGCTTTCCGGCGCGCGGCGTGCGGGTTGGGCGGGCGGACGCGTCATGGGATCAGTGCAAGTAGACATCAAAGGAAGAAGGGTTGGCAAACCTTGAAGGCGTCAGCGTCCCCGCAGGCGGTCGAAGAGTCCGCGCGACGTCTCGGCCGTGGACGCTGCGCTTTCCGGCTCCGGGGCGGCGGCCGGGATCTCGCGCTGGGCCCGCAGCACGTCCGGGTGCTCGGCATTGATGGCGATGGCCGCGTCGAGGGTCCGCCGCGCGCGCAGCTTCAGGCCCTGGCTGTGAAGGTAGAGCGCGAGTTCGGCCAGAAAGGCCGCATTCTTCGGCTCGAGGCGCACCGCCGTCTCCATGTGGGTGATGGCGTTGCGCACCCAGTTCGGATTCTTGGCAAGGGCCATGCTCAGCGCGGCATGCGCGCGGGCGTTCGTCTCGTCGTTGCTCACGGCGAGGTTCAGGAGCTGGACGGCCGCGTGGTAGTCCTGCTTCTTCAGGGCTTCGAGGCCCTGGCCGAACGCGTCGAAATTGATTCGCCCGCTGCTCGGCATGGCCTGGACGCGCGCGACGGGGGGAATAGTCTTGTCCGCCTTCGCCCGGGTCGCGGGCGTCCCCGCGGGTGAGGGGGGAGGCGCCGACGGCGCGGGGGCCGCGGGTTTCGTGGCGGGAGCATTCGGCAGACGCACCGTGTACTCCTTCCGCAGGCGTTCGCGCGACAGGGTGTCGTAAGCCGCGGTGACGTTCTTGAAGGCGTCCTCGGCCTTCTTTCGCTCCACCAGATCCTTGACCTTGTCGGGGTGCGTCTCCCGGGCGAGGCGCAGATAGGCGTCGCGGATCTCGAGTTGGGTGGCCGTCCGGGGGACGCCGAGAATTGCGTAGTAGTCGGGCATGGTCGGGGTTCCGGACTGGGCCGCGGAAGAATAACCGATCGACGCGGGCCTTCAGGCCTGGCCCCCCTTCTGCCTACTCCTTGGTGCCGCCCTGGACGGCCGCCTTCACGAAGCGCTGCGCGCTGCGCCTGATGGCCTCGGGCACGTTGCGATCGACCGAGATCGCCTTGAGGTCGCGCGGCTGCAGGCGGGATATGAAGCCCATGGCGATAGGCAGGGGCGTGCGCGGGTTCTTCACGAGCGAGTTGATGACCGTGTACTTCTTCGTCCAGTCGCGGTTGGTGCCGATCCGGCGCAGCACTTCGTCGGAAACGTTCTTCATGGCCGAGAAGCCTTCGATCTCGGCCTCGGTGATCTTGGGCGACCCGAGGACGGCGAGGGCGACGAGACGGTTCGGGTCGCGGATCAGGAAGGTGCGGGTCTGAGCGTCCTCGGTGAGAGCGGCCTTGATCTTCTTGCCCGTGGTGAGCGTGAAGAGACGCCGCAGGCCCGTGACCGCCTGCTCGTCACTCTTCTCGCTTTCGGTCAGCATGCTCTCCGCCTCTTCGGGCGGGATCTCGACTGCGTTCTCCTCGGCCACGATGGGCGGCGTGGGCGGGGCGACGGGAGGCGCCACGGAAACCGCCGGCACGGGCGCGGGCGACGGTTCGGGCTCGGCCTCGACCCCGATCGAGAAGGTCTCCCGCAGTTCGGCGAGGCGCCGGCGCTGGTCGCGCGACAGGGCGGGGTTCGTCTCGAGTTTCTCGAGCAGGGGCAGATGCCGCAGCAGACGGGTCTGGTTGATGACCACGAGTTCGGCCTGCGACTCTGGGAGACGGGCGACCTCGGCGGCGATGGCTTCGTCGGAGGTCGCAGGATTCTGGAGCACCGCATCGATGAGCCGGGATTCGGTGCGCGCCGAGAGTGCCCAGGCGAGCACGGCCGGGGGAGCCTCGCGGGAGGTGAGGATTGGATGCAGCATCGCCGCATCCATCTCCGAGAAGGTCCGATTCGCGATCTGCGCCACCGAAGGCTCGGGATCGCGGCTCATCACTTCGAGCAGGTCGACGAGGTCGAACGGCTTGAGGGGGAGAGCCCCCTCCGCGGCCATGATCCGCACTTCGAGCGGCACACCGCCGCGACGGATCTGGTCGACGAGCGGGTTGCCTTCGCGTTCAGCCATGGATGTCCGTGTCCGAGTTCCCTGGGACCGCGCGCGAGCCCCTGCCTCAGCCGATCGGCTTGGCGGGAACGGCCTCGGGCAGCGCGGAGAGGGCGCTGATGGCTTCGGGCGAAAGCGGGATGTTCCGCTTCACCTCGCCGCGGTTCCCGAGCGGGCGCGGCGGGCCGGAGTCGATGGCGACGAGGAGGCCGCCCGCGTTGCCGACGGCCAGCGACGCATTCTGGCGCGCCGTGATCTGAAACGACTCGCCCTTCTTGAGCACGCGGTTCTCGACGCGGTCGCCGCCGACATCGAGGCCTATCCAACAGTCCTCGGTTGCGGTCAGGGTGAGCTGAAGGGGCTGGGGCAGCACCGAGGACGAGTTCACCTCCACGGCTTGGGCGGTGCCCGGACTCGCTGGGGTGAAGCCCCCCGTGGTGATCATCTGCGGCGCCGCCTCGGCCGTCGGCTCGACTGCGTCTACGGGCGGGAGTGGCGGCGGCGGGGTGCGGCGGGTGAGACTCGGGCTCAGGATCATCATGGCCACGAGCGCGACGACGCCCCCGGCCACTGCGAAGTTCGCGAGGCGAGCCGCAACGTGGTTCGAGGGGTGGTCCTCGGATGAGCGGGCGATCACGCTGCCGGTGGGCCCATGCGCGACGTGGATGCTCAGTTCATTGAGCATCTTCTCCTCGTCGAGGGCCAGGAAGCGCGCGTACTCGCGCACGAAGCCCCGCACGAAGGCGCCCTGGGGCAGGCGGTCGAAACGGTCCTCTTCGATGGCATTCAGAAAGGAGATGCCGATCTTCGTGGCGGAGGCGATCTCCTGAAGCGAGACTCCACGGAGTTCCCGTTCACGACGGAGAGATGCGCCGAAGGACGTCATGATGTTCTCAGTTGCTTCCGCTCTTCCGAATGTGGGATTGCCCCGACCCTTGAGGATGGATTCTAGGCTGGGATGACCGCCGGTGTGAAGATTCTTTCCAGGTTCCCGGGAGAAAGTACGCGGCGAAGCCCGTCTGCTACTCTCCCCCTGGACCTCATGACCGGGAAAATGCCTGCGCGCGATGTGAAATGGATCCTTTACGGTGCCAATGGGTACACGGGCACCCTCGTCGCGGAAGAGGCGGCGCGGCGCGGATTGCGCCCTGTGCTCTCCGGACGGAACCGCGAAGCGGTCGAGGCGCTCGCGGATCGGCTGGGGCTCGCGGCCCGGCCCTGCGGGCTCCACGACCCGACGGCCCTCCGCGAACTCGTGCGCGGCGCCACGCTGGTCCTGCACTGCGCCGGGCCTTTCTCCGCGACCTCGGGCCCCATGCTCGACGCCTGCCTCGCCGAGGGGGCTCACTACCTCGACATCACCGGTGAGATCGACGTCTTTGCGGCCTGCCATGCGCGCTCGGGCACCGGAGAGGCGCGCCGCGTCTGCATCGCGCCGGGCGTCGGCTTCGATGTGGTTCCGACCGACGGGGCCGCGGCCATGCTCAAGCAGGCGCTGCCCGACGCCACATCCCTGGTCCTCGCGTTCGAGGCGGGCGGGGGACCGAGTGTCGGCACCGCGAAGACGGGTGCCCAGGGCCTCGGGAAAGGGGGGCGCGTGCGGCGCGGCGGGGAACTCGTCACCGTCCCTCTCGCCTATCGGACGCGCACGTTCCTGCGCGGGAACACCCCGCGGACCGCGATGACCATTCCCTGGGGCGATGTCTTCACCGCCTTCATCACGACCGGGATCCCGGACATCGAGGCCTACATCACGGCCTCGCCGAAGGCCATCGCCAACGCGCGTCGCCTCAACTGGATCCGGCCGCTGCTCGGGATTCCTGCGGTTACCCGCTTCATCCAGAGCCGCCTCGAGGGTTCGGTGAAGCCGCCGTCCTCGGCCACCCGCGCGCGCACGAACGCGCACATCTGGGGCGAGGCCACGGCCGCGGATGGCCGGGTCGCGCGGTTGGAGCTCGAGACCCCCAACGGCTACGAACTCACGGTGACCGCGTCGCTCGGCGTGGTCGAGCGGCTGCTGAACCGCAACCCCGAACCGCCACGCCACGGCTACGTGACACCCTCGCAGCTCATGGGCGCGGATTACGTCCTCGGTCTGCCCGGCGTGACCTTGGTCTCCCGCTCGTGACCGGCCCCGCCTCCGCCCGCGCCGACCGTTTTCTCGACGCTCTCGAAGAGCGCCACTTCCGTGATCTCAAGTTCGCCGAAGTAACCAAGGGTCTGCGCGCGGTCTCGGCGGGCTACGTGGAGCGTCGCGACGAAGGCGGCATCGAGAAGTCGCTCGACGGCCGCGGCAAGCGCGCGGCGTTCGCCTTGTACTACGGGGCCGTGCACTTCCTCGTCACGCGCGAGATCGTCCGCGAGTCGGGGCTCGGCTTCGGGGCGGGAGCGGGGAAGCCCACGATCCTCGACCTCGGCTGCGGCACCGGCGTGTGCAGTGCGGCGTGGGCCGCGGAGAGCGCCGTTCCCACGAAGGTGATCGGGGCGGATCGGTCCTCGTTTGCGCTCCACGAGGCGCGCTGGACCTGGCAGACCCTCCAACTGAAGGCGGAGACGTTCCGGTCGATCCGCGATGCCTTCGACTCCGTTTCGAGGCCGGACGGCGTCGTCCTTGGCTGGACCCTCAACGAACTCGACGACACCCTGCGCGAACTCGTGGCTTCCCGTGTCGCTGCGTGGGTGGCCCGCGGATCACGGTTGCTCGTCATCGAGCCCGTTTCGAAGCGGGTGACGCCCTGGTGGGATTCGTGGGCGGCGCATCTTCCGGAGGGGGCCTGCGTGTCCTCCGAGCGTCGGGTGCGCGTGCCGCTGTCGCCGAAACTCGCGCTGCTCGCACGATCCGCCGGCCTCATCGCGGGCTCGTCGATCGTGCGAGTTCTCGCCACGACGCATTCCGCTGGCTCAACTCGCGCCGAGCCGTGATAACCTCCCGGCTCTTCCCGTCCAGCGTGCCGGAGTGGCGGAATTGGCAGACGCGCACGGTTCAGGGCCGTGTTCGCTCCGGCGAGTGTGGGTTCGACCCCCACCTCCGGCATTTGCCTGGATCTTTCCTCGACTTTCGGGGGAAGCACGGAAGACCCAAAACGGAGGCCGGGCCCTCGTAAGGGCCTCGCCCTTCCTGCCTCGCCCTTCCTGGTTGATGAGAGGCGCGCGTATCCTGCCCGTCGACCCAAGAGAAATCGAGAAGCATGAAAAGAACAGTTCCCCAGGACGCCTTCCTCGGCCGCGTTGTCGGTCATCCCGCGGGCTTCGCCTTCGTCAATCCGATCCCGACCGGGACGGAGGTGTCGCCCAATCCCACCCTCAAGATCGATCTGGCTCTGCTGAATGGCGCCTCGCATGGCGACACCGTCATGGCCCGCGTCGTCGGCCGTGGTGAGAAGGGCTTCTCCGGCGAGGTCGTGAAGATCGTCGAGCACGCGGTGAAGCGCGTCGTCGGCCGCTACGAGGTCTACCGCGGCCACGGGCACGTGGTGCCCTTCGATCGCCGGCTCTTCCAGAACGTGCAGGCCCAGACGCCCGCCGCGGGCATGAGCGTGCTGCCCGGCGACATGGTCGTCCTCAAGGTCACGAAGCCCGCCACCGCCGCGCGTCCCGCGTCGGGCGAGATCGTCGAGCGTCTCGGCCCCATCGAGGATCCGGGCGTCGACTTGAAGGTCATCCTCGCTCAGTACGAACTCACCGCCGAGTTTCCCGCGACCGTCGTGGCCGAAACCGAAGCCGCGGCGAGTGTGGTCTCCGAAGAGGAGATCGCGAAGCGCGCCGACTTCCGGCCGTGGACCACGGTCACCATCGACCCCGAGACCGCGAAGGACCATGACGACGCGATCAGCGTCGCCCGCCATTCGAACGGCAACTACGTCCTCGCGGTTCACATCGCCGACGTGGCCCACTACGTCCGCGAGGGCTCGGCCCTCGACGCGTGCGCATACGACCGCGGCAACTCGGTCTACTTCCCGGGCTTCGTCGTGCCGATGTTGCCGCACGCGCTTTCGAGCCGCATCTGCAGCCTCGTGGAAGGGGAGAACCGTCTCACCCAGACCGCGGTGATGGAGATCGA
>Ga0075163_10011699_pt1 | contig 11427 bp, 7 predicted proteins | sample JI1023141ADNA_FD_71478 | JGI IMG/M metagenome (GOLD analysis project Ga0075163, IMG submission 71478) | Wastewater effluent complex algal communities from Wisconsin, to seasonally profile nutrient transformation and Carbon sequestration -... | ecosystem: Engineered > WWTP > Effluent > Algae... | reverse complement strand
ACCTGGCTCGACCTCCTCGGCGCCGCCCTGCGCGGCCGCCTCGCCCTCGACCGCGACTGGCGAGCCACCGCCACCCCGACCGACCCCGAGGCCCTCACCATGCTCCTCCACCAGCTCGCCGCCGAGCTCCCGGGCTGGACCGCCGCCGATATCCTCGCCGCCACCGAGGGCGAGGCCCCCGACGCGCCCGACCCGTGACCCGGTCGACGCCCACGCCGCGCGCCGCCTGGGCCCGAGGGCGTGGCTCGTGCTCGGGGTCGCGTTGATGATCGCCTGCGCGGCGAACCCCGACCGCGGCCAGCACACCTCTACTGTGAGCGTCGCTATCGAGCGTCGCTCGCGGCGCCGGGGGTCGGCCACGCCCCCTCATTCACAGCGCGGGAAGTTCTCCGAAACGTAGTAACCAGGCACGGCCGGGTTGGCCTGCGCCGGGTCGTCCGGGTCGATCCCTGGGTCGCTCACGTGCTGGGCCTGCGGCAGCGAGTCGTCCACGATCACGACGTTCTGCATCATCCCCAGGTCCTCGTGGTTGATGATATGGCAGTGCAGGACCATCGCCCCGACGAAGTCGTCGATCCGCATCCGCGCCGTCACGGAGCCCATCGGCGGCACCTTGACGGTGTCGTGCCAGATCGGGGGATCGAGGGCCACATCGTTGACCGCGAGCACCTGGAAGCTGTTGGTGTGGATGTGAAATGGGTGCGGATCTTCGCTGGTGTTCTCGAAGGTCCATTCGACGAGGTCGCCCCGCTGGAGCACGTGATCGTAACAGTCGGGCCGATACAGCTTGCCGTCGAGCTGAAACGCGTTGAGCCCGCTGGGCAGGACGCTAAACTCGGTCTTGCGGTAGTCGTCCGGCACGAGGCCGCGGGTGTCCGGCAGGAGGTCGTCGGGCTGCGGGAGTTCGACCGGCAGCGCCATCTCCACGGGCTCCCCCTCGATGACCACCGTGGCGAGCACCAGCGGATCCGGGAATTTGCCGGTCGGGGCGGTCAGAGGGGCGGTCATGAGCGAATACTCGCCGGGCGCGCCGGCCTTCACCAGCGCCTCGAAGCGGCCGCCCGCGGCGATCTCGTAATTCCCGACCTCCCTGACCGCGTCGAGCGTGACCCCGTCGGTGGCGATATGCAGCCAGGTGTGGTCCTCCATCGAGACGTTTAGGAAGCGACCGCGTGTCGCGTTGATCATGCGCAGACGCGACACCTCGCCCGGCCGCATCCGCAAGATCGGGTTCACGATCCCGTTGATCGCGAAGTACGTCTGCGTCACCTTGTAGAGCTCCTCCGCCGCCTCGGCCTCCGGGTCGGGATCCGGCACCTGACCGGCGTCGTCGACCCCGATCTCCTGGATCAGCATGACCCGCTCCGTGGCCGCCGCGATCTCCGGCACCTCGTCGAGGTCCCCCTCGATGATCACCGCGCCGGACATCCCGCTCAAGAATTGGACCATCGCGGCGCCGTGCTTGTGCGGGTGGTACCAGAACAGCCCGGCGTTGTGATCCGTCGGGACCTCGAGGTCGACCCGGGCGCGCGTCTGGGGCCGGAGCTCGCGCAGCACGTTGTCCGCGGCGCCGGTCGGGTCGACGTGCAGGCCGTGGAGGTGAAAGTTCCACGAGTTCAAGTTGTGGGGAAAATTCACCCCGGCGCCCCCGTGCTCGTGCTCGTGCTCGTGCGGGAGGGAGTTGACGAGCTCGAGGTCCAGCCGCTGCCCCGCCCTGAGCCGCAGGGTGGGCCCGGGGACCGTCCCGTTGAACGTGCGCGTGTGGATCGGGACCAGCTTGACCTCGCCGGTGACGGCGTCATGAACGACGAGTTCGTTGTCGGCGAACCTCGTCTCGATGGTCCCGTTCACCACGCCGTCCACCGGCGTGAGCTCCGGCGGCGCCACGAATTCAGCGGACGGCCCCGCCCCCGGGCACCCGCCCAGGACCGGAGCGGCCCCGGCGATGAGGTAGGACAGAAGATTGCACGACGGAACGATCCTGGTCTTCATTTCGCCTCCTGATGGCCATGAGATTCAATCCACACACCCGAACATCACACCGGCACTTCGGCCGCGGTCTCACGGCACGGCCTTGCGCCCCTCGTAGATGCCGTTATTGAGCCAGTGCACCAGGCCCGCCTTGTGGGCCCGAAGGCCGCAGCGAGATCGCCGTAGCGGCTCAGCTAATACTTCGCGTCGAACGCCGGGCTGGCGCCGCGCCCCTCGCTGAGCCCGCTGTCGCGCCAGTGCCTCACACCGGCACCGCGGCCGCGAACGGGCGCAGCACGGTGTCATGAGCGCTCTCTTGCCGACGCAGAGCGTTCAGAGGGTCGGCAGAACGAGCACGCGAAACGGCCCGGGAGGCCCGGGATCGACCTTGAACAGGTGGCCGAACTGCGACTCGTTCACGAACAGGTAGCCAGTATCCTGGACCGTCGCGAACGCGACCCCGGAGCAGTCCGTGAGGTCCTGCGCGAACGGCGTCACCGTGCCCGCGTCGCCGCCGGTCAGGGCCAGCTTGAACACCACCCCGTGTGCACCCGCCGCGAAGACGTCGTTTTGCGCGAAGTAGATCGTGGACGGGTCGGCCATCGCCATGCCGTCGGCCTTCACGTCGGTCAGGACCACGTCGTCTCCGTCGACCAGGGCGAGCTTCACGGGCTCCCCGGCGTCGCCGTTCGGCTCCACGGGGACGCGCCAGATCCCGCCCTGGACGGTCGCGTACAGCGAGTCCTCGCCGTCGAAAACCATCCCGCCGATGCCGAACTGGCCCTGGCCCCAGTCGCTGTTGTCCTTCCACACGGTGACGGCGTCGGTCTCCGGATCGACCTTGACGATCCGGCCCGCCTGGGTCACGTCACCGACATAGATGTTCCCCTGCAGATCGACGTCGATCGAGTTCCCGACCGTGCCGACCGGCAACGTCCACGCCGCCACCTCCGCGCCGGTCTCGATGTCGTATGCGTGCACCACACCGGGCTCGGAGACCATGTTGTCGAGCGCATAATTGATGTTCGCGACCGCCAGGAGCCAGCCCTTGGCCGGCACCGGACGCAGGCCCCAGAACGACTTGAGATTGCCCTCGACCGGCCCGGGGACGAACACCTCGGCGACACCCGCCCGCATCTCGAGGTCGTAAGTCTGGATCCCTCCCGACACGAAGTTGGTCACGAAGACCCGGTTCCCGAACACCGCGACATCCTCCGGCCACGCCTCGCCCGCGAGCGGGAGCTCGCCCGGGACCTGAAACCCAGGGGTCGACGTGGTCGTGCCGCCCGTCGTCGTCGGCGGATCGGTCGGCTCGCTCGTCGAGGTCGTCACCGACGGCTCGCCCGTCGTCGTCTCCGCAGACTCCGAGGTCGAGGTCCCGGACGGCCCGGAGGCGCCCGTTTCGGTCGTCGGGACGTCGAGGCTCCCCCCGGTCGTGCTGGACCCACCAGGACCCCCGGCTCCGCTGGAGTCCCCGTCGCCTGCGTCGCCTCCGCCGCAGCCGTTGAGGGCCAACACAACCGTAATAACACCGTGAATGGTGGCTGCTTTCATGGCTATTGCTCCTCTGCCGATCGCCCGGTCGACTCCGAGGCTCGATGGCCCACCGAACCTGCCGCGCTCGCCAGCGATCGATAAGCCACCAATCTCCGATCATACGGTTCGCTCTGAACGAACATCGCTTCGCCACCGGCGCCCCCTTGCGAATATGCCGGGTAGCAATGGGGGGCGAGCGCCCCGGGCTCTGAGACCCCAATTGACGTTGCACATCTCTCTCTGCGACGCTGCACCATTCCGTCATGACAGACCTGCGGACCCAACTTAGCCGCATGCTTGTCTTCACCCGCGTGGTTCAGCATGCCTCGTTCGCCGCCGCGGCGCGCTCCCTCGGCCTGTCGCGTTCACTCGTGAGCGAGACGGTGTCGGAGCTCGAGGACAGCGTCGGAGTTCGCCTGCTCGAGCGGACCACGAGGAAGCTGCGCCTCACCCAGTGCGGCCAGGCGTTCTTCGCTCGCTGCGAGCTTGTCACGCAGGAGGCCGAGGCGGCCCTCGCCGAGGCCACCAGCACCTCCGTGGGCACCGGCGGCGTGTTGCGGGTCACCAGCACCTCGGTGCTGATCGAGTCCATCGTCGGTCCGACGCTCGCCGAGCTGTTCATCAGCTCCGGCATACGCTCCGAATTGACGGTCGACGATCAGCGCCGCGACATCATCGCCGAGGGCTTCGACGCCGGCGTCCGGATCGGCGTACCGAGCGACAGCCAGCTGATCGCTCGCTTCGTCGGGACGACGACCGACGTGATCGTGGCGGCGCCGGCGCTGGTCGGCTCGCTCGATCCCGACGACCTGGAGGGGGTGCGGCGCCTGCCGTGGATCGTGCATTGCGCGCTGCCGAGCCGCGTCAACCTCGTCGATCCCGGCGGACACGAGCGCGTGCTGCACCTCGATCCATCGCTGACGGTCAACACCACCGTGGCGCAGCGCACCCTGCTCCTGGCCGGGGCCGGCGCCAGCGTGGCCATCCGAACGCTCGTGGCCGAGGACATCGCCGCGGGCCGCCTCGTCTGTCTGCTCGCGCGTCACCGCCTGCCCGCGCTGCAGCTGTTCATCTTGATGCCGTCCAAACATGTGCCCGTGCGCACGCGCCTGTTCATCGAGGCGTTCCTGGCGCGCGCGCGCACGCTGCTGTGACCCGCAGCCGCGCGCCCAGGAGCGCCTCAGACGGCGTCAATTCGCGGCCGGGATCGATTTTCACGATCGGGCCGCCCCGCGCCCGGACTATCCACCCATGCTCCGCAATCCGCAATTCCCCACCGCGGCCGCCCTGGTCTGCGCCCTGCACCTGGCGATCGCCTGCGGCGAAACCACGCCCGACAACACCGACGATTCCACCTCGACGACGGGCTCCACCAGCGTCCCCACGACGGGCTCCTCCACGTCGGGGCAGGACGCCGAGCCGACCAGCACCACACTGACCACCGGCACCACCTCGCTGACCTCCACCACCGAAACCACCGACACTATCGACACCACCGGTAGCTCCACCACAAGTACCTCCACCACCGAGGCCACGACCGGTGCGATGGGCACCAGCACCGGAGAGCTCCCCGTACCGCCCGTGTGTGTCAGCGTCTGCGAGAAGTTCAGCGCTTGCGGCGAGCCGGACATGGCATGCGAGCCGGATTGCGCCGAGGAGCTCGCCGCGACCGACCCCACGTGCAAGCAGGCGCTCGAGGACTTCGGCGCCTGCATCGTCACACTGACCTGCGAGCAGCTCGCCAACGACTACGAGGGCTGCGCGCCGCCGCCGCGGCGCTGCCCGTGAGCGGGCCCCTTCCGGTCGCCCAGCGCCGGATACTCGAGCGCCGCCCGGTCGTGGACCCGACGCGCCCACTCGTCGAGCACCTCGACGGTCGTCTCGACCGTGATCACACCGGACGAGAGCGCGCGAAACGCCGCCAGCAGCTGCTCTTTGGCCCGCTGCAGGCGGCTGCGCACGGTCCCCTGCGGCAGGTCGAGGATCTCGGCGAGCTCGGGGCCGGACAGCGACTCCCAATAGTAGAGCTCGAGCAGGATCTGCGAGTCGACCGGCACCCGCCGCAACGCCGCCAGCAAGATGCGATGCTCCTGCCGCTGCACCACCAGCTCGGACGGCGATGCGCCGAGATCGACGAGCGAGATCGCGGTGAAATCGACGTCGCCCCGGCTCCGCCGCAGCGCCTCCCACCGCTTATACAGCGTCAGCTGGGCGATGCGAAACAGGTAGGTGCGAAAGCTCGAGTCGCCGCGAAACCGCGTGTGGCCCTGCACACACGCCAGCAGCGTCTGCTGCACGAGATCCTCGATGTCGCCGACCTCGATCTTGTTCCAAAAGAATCGGTAGAGGCCGTCGAAGTGCCGCTCGAACAGCTCCCGTCCGGCCTGCGCGTCGCCTCCCTGCCAGAGTCGCAGACGCGTGAGATCCTCGTCGATGCTGACTGTCACGGCGGCTCAGGCTAACATGGGCGCGCGCTGGCGTTCAATTCGCGCGCCGCAGAGCGGCGAGCGCCAGGCCCCTCGCAGGCCCGGCATGACCGACCCTCCCGCCACCCAGGCCGCGCCGACCCCCGCCGCTACAGCGAACGAGCCGTCCCTGGGCGACGCACCCGCACGCCTCCGCGACCTCATCGACCCCATCGAATATGCCCGCGCCCGCGCTGGGGTGCTCAGCAACCTGTTCGGCGACAAGCCGGAGCCGGTCACGCTCGGGCGCTTCATCGTGCTGCGGCGCATCGGCGCCGGCGGCATGGGCGTCGTCTATCTCGCCCGCGACCCCGAGCTCGAGCGCGAGGTCGCCGTCAAGCTCGTGCACTGCGGCGGCGCCCGCGACGACCCGACGGCGATCGCCGTGCTCCTCGCAGAGGCGCGCGCCATGGCTCGCTTGACCCACCCCAACGTCGTCTTCGTGCACGAGGTCGGCGTCGCCGACGGCGGCATGTTCATCGTCATGGAGTACGTCCCCGGCGGTAACGTGCGCGCGTGGCTGCGCGAGCGCCCGCGCGCGGTCGAGGCGGTCTTGCCGGTGTTCCTCGCCGCGGGGCAGGGCCTGGCGGCGGCCCACCGCGCCGGGCTGGCGCACCACGACTTCAAGCCCGACAACATCCTGATCGACGCGGACGGCCGCGTGCGCGTCGCCGATTTCGGGCTGGCCAGGATCGTCGAGGGCGGCGGACGGAGCGGGGCGAGCGAGGCCCTGGGCACGGTGCGCGGCACGCCGGCGTACATGGCCCCGGAGCAGCACCTCGGGCGACCGAGCGACGCGCGCGCGGACCAGTTCGCGTTCTGCGTCGCGTTGCACGAGGCGCTGTACGGCCGTCGCCCCTGGGACGAGGTCCCGCCGCAACACCAGGTGGAGGCGATGCTCCAGCGCGACCTGACAGCGCTGCCCCGCCGCCCGAAGGTCCCACCGCGCGTCCAGCGGGCGCTGCTCCGCGGCCTGGCCCGCGACCCCGCCCGCCGGCACCCGACGATGCACGCGCTGCTCGCGGCCTTGCAGGAGCCGGCCGGAGCGCGCCGCCGTCCGCTCGCGCTCGCGGCCCTGGCCGGGGCCGCGCTGGTCGGCGTGATGTGGAGCGGCGGCGGTGGCGAGGCCCCCTGCGCAGCCGCGGCGCACGCCCTCGACGAGGTGTGGTCCGCGGCCGACGGCCCGGCGATCGAACGGCGCCTCGCGAGCGACGCCGCCAGCGCGATCATCTGGGGTCATGTCGTCGCTCGACTCGACGCCTACGCGAGCGCCTGGACGGCCATGCGCGGCGAGGCGTGCGAGTCGGGGCTCGTCCGCCGCGAGCAGTCGGCGGAGCTGCTCGACCGTCGCATGGCCTGCCTCGACGACGCGCGCCGGCAGCTCGCCGCCACCAGCGAGTTCCTGCGCGCCGCGGAGCCGGCCGACATCGGCCACGCCACCGCGCTCGCCGACGGCCTCCCCCGCCTCGAGCGTTGCGTCGACAGCGAGGCCCTGCGCACCGGTGCCGCCCGCTCGCACGACCCCGGCACCCGCGTGCGCAGCGAGGCGATCGCTACCCAGCTCACCCGCGCCCAGGTCGCGCTGGCCGTCGGCCGCCATCGCGGGCTGCGCGGGCCGCTGCTGCGCCTGCAGGCCGAGGTCGACGCGCTCGGCGACGCCGCGCTCGCCGGCCGCTACTGGCGACTGCAGGCCCACTTCGAGAACGCCGAGGGCAAGCTCGCGGACGAGACCGCGGCCCTCGACCGGGCGCTCGCCGCCAGCTGGGAGGCGCGCGACGACGAGGCCCTGGCGCGCACCTGGAAGGACCTCGCGTGGGCCGTCGGGGTCTCGGGAGCTCGCCCCGGCGAGGGGTTGCCGCTGCTGCGCCCGGCCGAGCTGGCCGCCGCCAACCTCCGCGGCCCGGTGGCGACCGACGTGCACATGAGCCTGCTCGGCACCCGCGGCAACATCCTCGTCAAGCAGCAAGACTTCGCCGGCGCGGCCGCGGCGTTCTCGGCCGCGCTGACGCTCGCGCGCGCGGAGCAGTGGCCCGGCGACACCTCGCGGATCCGCGGCTACCTCGCCTCGGCGCTGCTCGGCCAGCGGCGGCTCGGCGAAGCCATCGCCGAGATGCGCCAGGCGCTGGCCGAGGCCGGGGCGCTGCACGGCGACCAGCACCCGCGGGTGGCCCACCTCCACTACAACCTCGCCCTCGCGCTCAAGGACAGCGACGACTACATGGCGGCGCGGCGTCACCTCGACCAGGCCGAGGCCATCTTCACGGCGATCCACGGCAGCGAACACGCCAAGCTGGCAGCCGTTCACGAGCTCCGGGCCATCATCGCGGCCGACCTCGGCGAGCTCGAGGCCGCTCACCGGGCCCACACGCGCGTCCGCGACATCCGCCAGCGCGTGCTGCCGCCGGAGCACCCCGAGCAGACCGTGGCCACCTACAACCTCGGCGCCGTCGCCTTCGAGCTCGGGCGAGTCGACGAGGCGCGCACCCTGCTGCGTCAGGCGCTCGGCGACTACGAGCGCATGTCCGGCGCCACCCACCCGGACGCGGGCATGGTGCTGACCCTGCTCGGAGCGCTCTCCGCCCAGGACGGAGACCCCGCCGGCGCGCTGCGCCTGCTCGACCGCGCCGTGGCGATCCTCGACCGCGAGCTGCCCGCCGTCGATCCGCGGCGGATCGACGGTCACGTCCACCGCGCCCACGCCCTGCTCGCCGTACACCAGCCCGCGGCGGTGCTCGTCGCCCTCGACGGCCTGCTCGCGGCGATCGCCGGCGGCGAGGTCGACGCGGTGCGACGGCTCTCGCTGGAGTATCTGCGCGCCCGGGCGCTGTACGACACCGGTCAGCGTGCGCAGGCGCGACGCCTCGTCAGCGAGGTGCAGGCCGCCAGCGCGTCGGGCGAGCAATTCGGCGGGCTGCGTGCGGAGGTCCAGGACTGGCTCTCCCGCGCCCGCTGAGGCGCGCCGCGCCTCAATTCGCCGCTCCACGCCAGATCGGCGATCGATCGCGCCGGCGCCAGAACTACAGCGGGAGCGCATGCCCGGCGAGATGCCGCGGCGGCGCGGAGACCCACCATGCCGCTTCAACCAGCCCACCTCCCGCGCCGGCTCACGCTGGTCGCCAGCCTCCTCACCGCCTGCCCCGAACCGGGAGCCGCCATCGACGGCGACACCGACGCCGCCACCACGACCGACCCACCGCCGAGCACGGGCACGAGCGACGCTGACTCGAGCACGGGCGCCGCGACGCCGACCAGCACCGGCGAAACCACCACCGCCGCACCGGACGACTGCCTGCCGGTCACCCTCGACGACGTCCCGGTCAGCGTCGTCGCGCTCGGGACTCACCCGCCCGGGACCGAGCTGTGCTTCGACCTGCCGGCCGGCGTCCTCGGCTTCACCGTGATCGCGAGCAGCCCGGCCGGCGAGTTCGGGCTCGCGTCGCTGGTCGGCCCGCAGGGGGAGGCGGAGATCGACGACTACACGCTGGGCGCGACCTCCCTGAGGTACCACAGCGAGGAGCTGAAGCCGCTGCTCGCCGCCGTCCCGCAGCGCAGCGCGAAGCAGGCGCTGCCACCAGTACCGGGGCCTTGGCGGCTCCACCTCGGCGAGGGCAGCGCGATCGTGCCGGCGACGGAGATCGAGCTCGAGTTGTGGCTACGTCGCGCCGCGGGCGACCTGCCGGACCGGCTCAACGTCAACGTGTTCGCCGCCCCGGCGACGATCGCCGCCAAGGACGCGGAGGCGCTGGTCGCCCTCGCCTTCGCCGAATTCGCCGGGCTCGAGCTCGGCACCGTCGAGGTCTTCGCGCTGCCCGAGACCGCGACCGTCATCGACGAGGCCCAGTTGGCCCAGCTGTGGTCCGACACGGCCGCCGTGGCTCCCGCGCCGGCCTTGAACGTGATCATGGCCGCCGAGCTGAGCACCGGGTCCTTCTCGCTGCTGGGCATCACCCCCTCGATCCCCGGCCCCGCGCGGCGCCACGGGACCAGAGCCAGCGGCATCGCCATCCAGGTGTCGGGCGACCCGGCCTTCGACGCGATCGTCCTCGCCCACGAGAGCGGCCACTACGCCGGCCTCCTGCACACCACTGAAAGCGGGATCCTCGGCACCTTTGACGCGCTCGACGATACGCCCGAATGCCTCACCCCCGGCAATATTATGTTCTGTCCCGATCACGACAATGTAATGTTCTACGCCGCGGCCAACGTCGATACGCCTGGCAAGACGCTGTCCCCCCAGCAGCAGGCGGTCATTCAGGCCAGCGCCCTGTACGACGGCGACGCCCCGGGTCCGGTCGGGCGTCTGCCGCGTCCGCCGGCCCGCCCGGGCCCGGCCACCGACGAACTCCAGGCCCTCTCCCCCGCGACACGGACCGCGCTGCTCGCCTGTGCTCGCGTACCCGCCCGCCCGGAGCGCTCGCCCGGCGAGAGCCGGACGCTGCTGCGGCTCGCCGACCAGCCCTGGCGCCCGCTCGCATTCCGACGCCAGGCCCTCGCGCTCGCCGGCCTCGCTGCCGACGCGGCCGGGATCGTGCATTTGCAAGCGATCGCCGCGGACCTCGACGCCCCCCGCGCGCTGCGCCTCGGCGCGACGCAGGGCCTGTGGGTGGCCGGCCAGCGGCGCCTCGTCGCCGCCCTCGCGGACGATGCGGATCCAGCGGTGGCCCAGGCCGCCCGCAGCCGGCTCGAGCGGTGACAGGTCGCTGGGCCCCATTCGACCCGGACGATTCGGACGAATCCACGGTCCGCGGGCCTCACCCCCAGGTGAGCGCTGCGTGGCCGTACGATCCCGGTGAACATATTGTTCGTGGGCCCTATCCCCCAGACGAGCGCTGCACCGGTGAAGATCCGGCGAGACGTTGTTCGCGGCCCCTCCGGCGCGCGAGCGATCCGCCGCTGTAAGGTCCGGGCGAACGCATTGTTCTGTCCACGAATCTTCTCGCCCGACCGGCCGCGATCCATGCTGGCGCGGTCGACGTCGGGCTGACCCCGGCAAAACCTGTAGCTCTCATACCCCGGGGGGACCAGCCATGATTGAGAACACCGGAGACAATCAGCGGACGCTACATGACAGCGGAGGCTCCCCGCGGGGCGAGGCGACGACCCCCGACGGCGACGGCCCGCGAGCGGCCTGGCGGATCGGGCAGTTCACCGTGCTGCGCCGGCTCGGCGCGGGCGGAATGGGCGTGGTCTTCGCGGCCTACGACGATGAGCTCGACCGCCGAGTCGCCCTCAAATTGCTGCGACCCGACCTGCGCCGCGGGCATGAAGCCGGCGCTCGCCTGCTGCGCGAGGCGCAGGCCCTCGCCCGCCTGTCCCACCCCAATGTCGTTCAGGTCTACGAAGTCGGCAAGCTCGACGGCCAGGTCTTCATCGCCATGGAGTACATCGCCGGCGCGGACGGTCGGGCCTGGATGGCCGCCTCGCCGCGAGGCTGGCAGGAGACGCTCGCGGCGTA
>Ga0075163_10011698_pt1 | contig 11427 bp, 11 predicted proteins | sample JI1023141ADNA_FD_71478 | JGI IMG/M metagenome (GOLD analysis project Ga0075163, IMG submission 71478) | Wastewater effluent complex algal communities from Wisconsin, to seasonally profile nutrient transformation and Carbon sequestration -... | ecosystem: Engineered > WWTP > Effluent > Algae... | reverse complement strand
AGCAGTCCTGTTGTGACAGCTATTAGAGTTGTCGTAGACAAAATGCCGTTATCTAAAATAATTGCACTTATGTCGATGGGTGGCATTGCTTTGTCTGGTAAAACACTTTTTGATAACATAGAGTCTCAAGTCGGGAAGCTCGCTATCTTGGGAGCTTATGCATGTCTTGGAGAGTTATATGCTGATGTAGTTCCTTTAAAAACTGCGGATTTTTGGAGCAAATTTCCTCCTATTAAGCTACTGACTTATTTTGGCTTAAGCTTATATTTGAGAAAAGTCTGTTTTGAAAAAGGGGTGCATCCTGTTTATACAGAGCTTTTCTTTGCTACAGTTGATGGGGGAACAGATTGGATTAATTTTCTTACTAAACTATGGGTCAAAAAATTAGGATGAAAATATGACGTTGACCGCAAAGCTTCTTACAAGAATGGGTGAATTCGTCCGTTCAGAAGTCGATACAGAACTCGGAAAGGTTTGTGTAAAATATTTGTGTAGTGATGCGTATAAGGTCGTGAATCCAAGTATTTGGCGAATTTGGCAAACGCAAATCACGCAAAATCATTCTTTTTTTGAGAGTTTGGTTCCTGGTGCTAAAGCATTCGGTTGCGCAACACCCCTTCTATTAGGAGTGGCTTACTTAGAGTCTGTAAGAGAAATCATTTGTAAAAAATCAGGGTTATCCGACAAAGACAGCACGTTGTTGTTGATGGGATGCACTGCCTTAGCTGGTCGAGCATTGTTTGAAAAGGTAGATTCTCCGACGTGGAAGTTAGCAATCATCATCGGATCATTTGTATCTGGATCGGGAATTTTAGCTAAGAGATTTCCTTTTGAAAATATACGTAATTTTAGGAAACTTCATCATGTTGTGAAATTGTGTTTTACAGCTTGGGCCTTAAGCTCCTTATACTTAAGAACAGTATTTTTTAAAAACGGGGTGCACCCTGTTCCTGCCATGCTTCTTTTAGGCGTCATTGCGAGTGCCCCATACAAAGAATGGTCCTAGTGAAAGGTCTCCTTCGGGTCCACGTCGATGAGGAGCTTGAGGTGGGGCGGAGCCTTCAGGCGCGAGACGAGTGCTTGTAGGTCGGCGAACCGCTTTGCTTTGAGGAGGAGGTGGCCTCGGTGGAGCCCTTTGGCTTTTGTAAGGCCGCAGGGGCTGTAGGGGAGTAGGTCCACGGCAGCGGGCTTGGTTTGCTCGATGTGGTGGGTGAGGAAGGCGCCGAATTTTTCGAGCAGCAGTGGGTCGGTTGATTGGAGGATGAGGCGGACGATCTTCTTGAAGGGGGGGTAGCCAAATTGTTCACGCGTTGCGAGCTCTTGCGTAAAGAAGGCTTCGAAGGCCTCCTTGGAGGCTTGGTGGATCACATCAAAGTCGGGAAGGCGCGTTTGCAAGATCACTTCGCCTGGAAAATCGCCGCGCCCTGCACGCCCTGCAACTTGGCTTAAAAGCTGGAAGGTCGTTTCAGAGGAGCGAAAGTCAGGGACGTGGAGCATCGAATCGGCGTTCAAAATCCCCACAAGAGTGACCGCTGGAAAATCGAGCCCTTTGGCAATCATCTGTGTTCCAATTAAAATGTCAGCTTTTTGTGATTTGAACTGCCGGTAAAGATCATCGTGACTCCCTTTATGACGCGTCGTATCTCGATCCATCCGCAAAACGCGCGACTCTTTGAAAATTGCCTTGATTGCTCGCTCCACTTGCTCGGTTCCGGGCCCCTTGAAGCGCATCGTTTCGTTCGAATGACATTTGGGGCAGACGACCCGCTTTGGGTCAAGGGTGTAGCCGCAAAGGTGGCATGCAAGGATATTCTCCCCTTTATGGAAGGTGAGGGAGACATCACACTGGATGCACTTGACCGTCTCTTTGCAGTTCGTGCAGACTTGACACTTAAAAAAGCCGCGCCGATTGAGAAAGAGGAGAATCTGTTCCCCTTTTTTTAATCGGTCTTCGATTTTCGAAAGAAGAATATCACTAAAAAGAGCCATACATTTTTGTTTGTCATCTTCAAGCTTCATGTCAACAATCGTCACATCAGGCAACGGGTTGTCTTGAGCCCGTTTCTTTAAAATGCTCAATCCATATTTACCGTTTTTGGCATTCCAGTAGGTTTCAAAGCTCGGGGTCGCGCTCCCAAGAAGGCAGACTGCTTGGCAAAATTTCGCTCGCACGATCGCAACATCTTTGGCATTGTAGCAGGGCATCTCTTCAGTCTGCTTAAACGAGCCATCTTGCTCCTCATCCACGATGATGAGTCCCAAATTTTGGACGGGGGCAAAGATTGCAGAGCGAGCCCCGATCACAATGGCGGTTTTTCCAGAACGGATGTTGCGATAGGCATCGAATCGCTCCCCATCAGAGAGGCGGTAGTGGAGCACCGCGATCGGTTCTTTAAAGCGGGAGCGGACCCGCTCGATCGTTTGGGTCGTCAACGCAATTTCAGGTACCAAGAAAATCACCCCGAGCCCCTTGGAGCGAGCCTCTTGCATTGCTTGGAGGTAGACTTCGGTTTTACCACTTCCTGTTACCCCAAACAAAAGCTCTGTGTGAAATGTTTTCTCTTCCAGTCGGCTGACGATTTTGGTGAGAGCCACCTGCTGCTCAGGATTCAATTTTTTTGGCGGGACGGGTAAAAAATCTTCGTGAGAGAAAAAGGAGCGGTCCACTTCAATTTTGTGAAGAGTCAAGAGCCCTTTTTTCACAAGCGTTTCGACTGGGCTTTTAGAAACATCAGCTAACTCCAAAAGCTTGGAAAGATAGAGTCCTTTAGGGTGCATGAGTAACGTGTCGAGCACCTTTTTTTGTGGGTGATCCGGATTTGAAAAATTGCTTGAGACAGTCGTTAAATGGTCGATGGAACCTTTTCGTTCCACAAAGTATTGCTCCTCTTTTTGCGTCTTTTTCTTTAACGACGCTGGAAGGAGCGTGGTAAGCACTTTTTGGTAAGGGGTCGAGTAGTAGTGGCTCATCCACTTGGCCAATTCCATCAGGTTGGGTGTCAACGATTCTTCCTCTAGGACAGCGTGGACTTTGGCCATTTTTGCAAAAGAGGGATGGCTCAACGATTGGATAACGGTCGCTTTCACCATTTTATTGCGCAAAGGGACGAGGACACGCGATCCCACGTCAAGCGCTAGTCCGATATTCTCATAGCATAAAGGTTTATCGACCCTTTGATCGACCAGAACTTCTACAAACGGGGGAGTGATAAGAGCGCTTTCCATAAACGTTGTTTCCCTTCGGCTGTTTGTAAGATTGGCAGCGGCTCGAGGTAGAGGATAGGGGTGCCGTGCAGAGTGTCAGAGGAAGCATCGCGTTGGATCCACTCTTTATAGGGCTCGATCCAGCTCGGGTCTGTAATGATGAGGCCTGTTTTTACAGCCAATTCTTTGGAGAATTGCTCAGGAGGTAAAAGGGTGCAGTGACTTAGGTAGAGGTGAATGGCTGTTTGAATGTTTTTGTAAAGTGAAGCGCCAGCTGCTATTTTTTTAGGGAGTAAAAGGACGAACGGAGCCTCTTGCGTCCCATCGAGGAACCTTTTTCTCGCATCAGCTGCTCGTCTATCATTGAGTGGCGCTAAAATAGGTGTCTTAAACCGCTTTTGGACCCAATCGCAAAGATCTGTTAACGAAAGCTCAGAATTTCTAACCGGTTTTCTCTCATGCACGACAACTTTTTCTGCGATTTCCCGCACTTGCGGGACCTTTAGTGGTTGTGGTAGTGGTTGCGGGGCAGACGCCAAGTGTTCAACTTTATCTGCTTTTTTTGCGTGTCGAGCCGCCCCCTGAACGCGCCGCTTTTTCGGGGCGATCAGCTTGAGCAAATCTTGCGTGAGTGAGAGCAGTTCAGTTTCCATGTATTTCTAAAATAACGATTCCACATAATTTTGGGCATCAAAAGGTTGCAAATCTTCGATTCCTTCTCCCAAACCAATCCAAAGAATCGGGATTTTTAACTCTTTTTGGACCCGCAAAGCGACGCCCCCCTTCGCTGTTCCATCCATTTTTGTGAGGCAGATCCCCGAAACGGGGCAAACTTGACAAAAAGCTTTCAGCTGATCGATCCCATTTTGTCCAAGCGTTGCATCTAAAATATAGAGCACCTCATGCGGGGCGCTTGGGTCGAGTTTTTTGACGGTCCGGATCACTTTTTCAAGTTCGCGCATCAGCTCAACTTTGGCATCCAAGCGACCCGCAGTGTCGGCAATCACTAAATCATAGTCCCCATTTTGCCCTTTCTGCAGCGCTTCGTAAATAACACCGGCTGGATCTTTCGATGGGCTCTCAACAATGTCGACTTTCGCCCGATGGGCCCAGATCGCAAGCTGCTCTTTCGCTGCTGCTCGAAAAGTATCTGCGGGTGCCAAAATGATTTGCAGACCTTGCCCTTTATAGTAATGGGCGAGCCGGCCAATCGTGGTCGTTTTCCCCGACCCGTTGATCCCCACCACAAGCAAAAGGGCCGCCTTCGGGTAAGAACGGGGGAGGGTTTCGGAGCAACCGTCGAAGATCGATAGCATAAACTGCTTCATCCAGTTGATGTAGTCGATCTCGACCGCATCAGGGTGGCGGCGATGAAACTCTTTCACTCCTGCGAGGATCTCTTCGACTAACGGGGTACCCAGATCTTGGCGATAAAGAAGCTCTTCTAAACGATCGAGCTGTTCTTGGTTTAATTTGCCAGAAAAGATCGAAAAAAATGAATTAGTAAAGAATTTTTTTATCTTCTTGTACTTGTCTTTCAATAAGCTAAACAAAATAGGACTCATTCGGTGTTGATGAATATTGAATTCTAGCAGATAAAGAGGGAAAGGGCAAGGTATGAATATTCACGAATTTCAGGCGAAAGAGCTTTTGAAGAGGTATCATATACCTGTTCCTGAGTCTATTCTGATTCGCCACCTCGATGATTTGCACGGTGTGGACTATCAAGAGGCGGTCGTCAAGATTCAGGTGCATGCTGGTGGGCGAGGAAAAGCTGGGGGAGTCAAGTTTGCTAAGTCGCCTCAAGAGATCAAGGACTTGGTGAAGCGTCTTTTAGGGATGAAGATGGTGAATAACCAGACAGGTCCGCAAGGGATCATTGCGCACTCATTGATTTTGAGTAAGCCAGTGGACATTGCCAAAGAGTATTATTTAGGGGCGATCATTGATCGAGCTAAAAGACAGATGACGTTGATTGCTTCCACCGAGGGGGGGATGGATATTGAGGAGGTGGCCGAAAAATATCCAGAGAAGATCTTCACGTTGCCTATCTTGCTCGGTGGAAGATTGCGCCTTTATGAAATTGTAGCCTTTAATAAGTTCATGGGATTCAAGGGGGATGTGGCCAAACAGGCCGCAAAGCTGGTCCAAAATTTAGTGAAGGCTTTTTATGAACTCGATGCTTCGATTTTAGAGATCAATCCATTGGTTTTGACGCCAAGTCACCATTTGATTGCTCTGGATGCGAAGTTTGCGATTGACGATAACGCCCTTTTTCGCCACCCAGACATTTTACAGATGCGTGATCCGACACAGTCGAGCGACGCCGAGAATGCAGCTTTTGACAATGATCTTTCTTACGTGTCGCTGGAGGGGAATATCGGCTGTATGGTGAATGGGGCCGGTCTTGCGATGGCAACCATGGATATTATCCAGCATGAGGGGGGTAAGCCTGCGAACTTTCTCGATGTGGGGGGGAGTGCGACGAAAGAGCGGATTGCCTTTGGATTCCAGATGATTTTGAGTGATCCGAACGTGAAAGGGATCTTGGTGAATATTTTTGGTGGGATCGTCAGTTGCAAGATGATTGCAGAAGGGATTATTCATGTGGTCAAAGAAAACAATATTCAGATACCGATCGTCGTTCGTCTAGAGGGGACCCATGTGAAAGAAGGGGAGCATCTTTTAGAAAATTCAGGGTTAGAGATCATTGCGGCAGTCGATCTACTCGATGCTGCGAAAAAGATTGTCGCTCAAGTGGAGAAGGTCTTCTAATGTCAGTTTTAGTGAATAAAGATACGAAGATCATTACGCAAGGGATCACGGGGAAGGCGGGAGCTTTTCATACGGAGCAGTGCATTGCGTATGGTTCAAAATTTGTTGCTGGGGTGACTCCTGGTAAGGGGGGAGAGACTATTTTTCATCTTCCTATTTTCGATACAGTCCAAGAAGTTGTCAGGGAGTTGGAGGTCGATGCATCGATGATCTTCGTTCCTCCTCCCTTTGCGGCCGACGCCATTATCGAGGCGATTGAGGCACATATTGGGCTCATTGTGTGTATTACCGAAGGGATTCCGGTAAGGGATATGCTTGAGGTGCAAGCGGCGTTGAGGTATTCGGGGAGTCGTCTGATCGGACCGAACTGTCCTGGAATCATCACGCCAGACGAATGTAAAATTGGGATTATGCCCGGATATATCCATCAAAAAGGGCATGTGGGGATTGTTTCTCGCTCTGGGACGTTGACCTATGAGGCGGTGCATCAGACGACAGCGCTCCATTTAGGGCAATCGACCTGTATCGGAATTGGTGGAGACCCGTTGAACGGGACGAATTTCATCGATGCGATCAAGTTATTTGAGAAAGATCCACACACACATGCGATCTTGATGATCGGGGAGATCGGGGGATCACAAGAGGAAGAAGCGGCAGCCTATATCAAAGAGCATGTGAAAAAGCCGGTAGCGGCCTTTATCGCAGGGGCAACAGCTCCCGAGGGGAGACGTATGGGTCATGCGGGTGCGATTGTTTCGAATGGTTCGGGTAAAGCTGCGGATAAAATTCGTGTATTAAAAGAGTGCGGAGTGGTCGTAGCAGAAACCCCTGCAAAAATGGGGATCGCTGTACAAAAGGCGATGAGAAGGTAAGGTTTCATGTTTGAATTTGGTAAAAGTATCCCTGTAAAGGTCACCTGGCCTTTTTTTCTAGTTGCCGCTCTGATCGGTTTTTTAAACTCGATGAGTCTGATCGGGACATTGTTTTGGATTGTAGTGATCTTTGTTTCGGTGTTGTTGCATGAATATGGCCATGCGTTGATGTCGAAAGCCTTTGGGCAAAAACCGCGCATCGAGCTTGTTGCGTTTGGAGGACTTACCTACCCAGAAGGGAAAAAAATCCGAGGTTACCAAGAATTTTTCGTTGTGTTAGCGGGGCCGCTGGCGAGTTTAGCTCTCTGTTTTCTCGGATTTTGGATCTTTAGCCTCCCTGCCGTGCGCACCTCTCCTTATGCAGTCTACCCATTTCTTTTTGGATTTGTGAACGGCTTTTGGACCGTGTTGAATATGTTGCCGATCTTGCCACTTGATGGAGGCCAGCTGATGCGAGTCATCTGTCAGGGGATTTTTGGGTTTAAGGGGTATAAAATTGCAGCGGTTATCTCGATCATCTTTGCAATACTGCTTGTCGTAGGGTTTTTTCTGATAGGGCAGCTTTTTTTGGGGATCATTTTCATGTTCCTCCTCTTTCAAGGGGTGGAGATCTTCAAACAAGTGCGCAATATGGGCGAGTCGGACATGTCTGAGGACGTGCGTAAAGACTTAGCGCAAGCAGAGCTTTTTGAAGCCGAGCACAACGTAAGTGATGCGGAAAAGATGTATCGGAAAGTGCGTGATGAGGCCAAAGAGGGCTTTTGTTTTGTGAAGGCAAGTCAAGCGCTTGCGAAGCTTGTCCTCTTGCGCCAAGATCACAAAGAGGCCTACCAGATCTTGCAGCCCATTCGGACGCAGTTGACCCTTGAGGGGAAAAAGCATCTATTGAAAGCCTCTTACGAGGAGAAGGATTTTCCGCTGACGATTGAGATGGCCTCGATGGTGTTTCAAGAAGAGCCAAGTCCCATCGAAGCGCTCCTTGCAGCCAAGGCGGGAGCGCAGTTGAGAGAGGATGAGCTTGCGATTCAGTTCCTTCGTGTGGCGCTCGATCTTGGGATCGACAAAAGTGCCATCGACGACGCCGTCTTCGCCCCCCTAAGGGACGACCCTCTCTTTAAGAAAGTGATCCTCGAAAAGTAATATCGATGCAGATGGTCGCTTAACCTAGGCCGCTAAAATTTTTAGTTTTGGGGCTTACAGCTATCCCACCATTTTGTATTGATATCTCGAATTCGTTTGAATCGGACTGAGTGGAGATGTATTTTTCAATATCTGTGCTTGTCTTCGGGTTGGATAGCAGGTATTCTTTGAATAAGTTGAACATTCTAGCTTTGGTCTCGCTTTGAAATGATGGATCACACAGTATTTTTAGATTAATAGATGAATTGCAGCAATAATAACGTTTACGGTTGAGGGATGGGTTTATGTTGCTGCATTGAAAGGTGGATCGTTGTGGAAACCAAGTTCCACAAACGGAATAAAACATACCGTTTTGAACTTTATCCTAAGTTGTTAGAGAGTGACCTTACGTTGTAGCAACAGATGTCGCCTCCCTAGCTACTTATTTGCCGGACCCTTTGGCCTTACACCGTTTCGTTGAGGTGTAAAGTGAAAGTAGGGTAGTTGTTGCCCCATGCTTTTGTCTTTGTTATCTGTACTGGGCATTTCTCAATATTTGTGAGATAATTTTGTAAATCTCCGCCTTTTGCTTTATGTAGCAAACAGTTTTTAAACCAATGGAATAGAGTCTCTTGCTTTTTTGTGTCGGTTTCTAACGTTGTCGTAAAAATGAAAGTTTTGTTTTGTACTTTGAATGATGAATACTTCAAAAACGCGCTGGTTAACAGCTCTATGGATTGTTGGAGGGATTTGGAGCGATATGTTACAAATGTGTGGAACGCAAGCACTATCCTAAAAATTTTTGAAGCTTCCTTAGGGCTTGACAGAGTTGCAGGGGCAAAAGTTCCTAGAGCAATTGCTCCGATGAGCCCAATCGTAATATGCAAAAAACCTGGCATATAAGTTGGTTTGAGTATTTCGTATTTTTTTTTCAGAATAGGCGATGAGTTTTCGGGCAAAGGCGCAGATTGGAAGTCTTGGGTGACCTCATTGAACACGCTACGTATATTTAAGTATTTTTTTAAGCTGTCGGCACACATGACGACGGAGACTGCTACAGGGATAAACGGGAGTATTGCTTTGGGTGAAATTTGCATAAAAAACTCTAATGTGTAAATCTTTTCAGTGTAAATATAGCAAAAAGAATTAACAAGCACAATATTAATCAAAAATTTAAAATTGCAGAATGGGGGGGGGTGCTCCTATTTGGGCGAGAAAGAGCTGTCACGAATTTCAATTTAGGCACATAGGCTGAAATTCACGCCCAAAAAACCGCCCTGAATTTCAATTTGGAGCCTAGATTGAAATTAAAAAAGGTTTTTTGTATACTGAATTTCAGTGTAGCCATCTAAATTGAAAAAGAGATTGCTGTGCAAGCCAAGCTCCGCAAATGGAATAAAACATACCACTTTGAACTTTATCCTAGGTTGTTAGAGATTGACCTTACGTTGTAGCAACAGATGTCGCCTCCCTAGCTACTCATTTGCCGGACCCTTTGGCCTTACACCGCTTCTTTGAGGCGTAAAAATAAGATCTTACCCGAGGGTTGAGCCTTTACTACCTCTACTCGGCAATCAACAGCATTTGCAAGAAATTTTTTAATGTCGTTGCCTTTTACTTTTTGTATTAAACACTTTTTAAACCAATCGAATACAGTCTTTTGATCTCCTTGGTCGAGTATGAGCTCTCCAGAGTTGTCCTTTACAGGAAATATTGCCTTCAACCGATTTTGGTTTGTTTTTGTACAGTATGATAGAAAACAACCATCCCCTACGGTTATCGCGTCTAAAACATGCATGGATTGTTTGAGGGATTTGGAGCGATATGTTAGAAATGTGTGGAATCCAAGCGCTATCCCAGAAATTTTGAGAGCCTTAGAGCTTGATAGGGTTGCAGGGGTAAAAGTTCCTAGAGCAATTGCTCCGATGAGCCCAATCGCAATAGGCAAAAAATTTGGCGTATCAGTTGGGGGTATTGTGTTATCGGATTCTTCTAGTATTTTTATTTGAGTACGTGGTTTTTCAGGGATATCCGCAGCGAGGAATTTTTCGGTGACCTTAGTGAACATGTTATGTATACATAAGTGTTTTTTTAAGCTATCGGCGCACATGACGATGGCGACTGCTGGGGGGATAAGAGGAAGTATTGCTTTGGGTGAAATTTGCATAAAAAAACTTAATGGGTAAATCTTGTTAGTGTAAATATAGCAAAAAGATTTTATGGGCACAATATTAAATAAAAAAATTTAAACCTAGCCGAGCTAATTGCTTGTTTTTGGTTTTAGGGAGCAATTAGCTGGGCACGAGGGAGTTGGCGGGGGCTTTAGAAGAAGTAGCTGCTCATTCTGGAGAAAAATCCGCCGCTCGCCTCGTTGGGGGCCAAGGCTGTGTTTGAGACGAGCTCTTCTAATGAGGGGGCGTCGATATCTTCACGTTCTACTAGGACCGCTTCTTCATCAAAAAGGGAAATATCGATTTCGATCGGTATGTCGGCAAGGTCGATTGGTGCAACTGCGTGCAGCTCGGTGTTTTCTAAAACGATACAGTGATGGCGTTTGCTGTCAGAGGTTGTGCTGGTTGCGTGGTAGATCTCTTTGTAGGAGGGAAGTTCTTGCAACCAATGATCAAAGGGGGTTTTCTCAACTGTAGCGTCTGGCTCTGTAAAGATCGTTAAAATGTGACGCCATTGGTGCACCTTAAGGGCTGTCATGTAGTGCTTATCTTTAATCGCAGAACGACTGATGAGAAATAAATTCGCAAAAGGATCAAGCGTTTGGTTCACATGCAAATATTTTTCGATCGGTGTTTCAAAGCAGAGCTTGTTGTTTTTAGTTATTCTTTTAAGATTCGAATCAAAACAAAGTATATTGAATTTTAATAGCTTAGCGAATGAGGCGAGCCCACCTTGTCCCGATTCAGGCTGATAGCATCGATTTGTGGCATTTAGATGATAAAGCGCCATTAAGATCAATGGCAAGTCAAATGCTTGTACACATTGAGGAGCCGTAGGAAACCATGAGTAGATGTTCTCGAATTGTTTTTCGTCTAATAAACAATCACCTATAAAATGGTTAAAATCAACAGAGGAGCAAGCAGCCATAACAACAATCCAGTTAAATGTTTAATTTGCGTTATTCACAGTTAATATATTAACTTGAAATATTGAAGGATGATTTTAAAGACTTTTTAAAATAAGTCAACAAAAAAGCCCGGAATTTTCCGGGCCTGTTTCAAGCTCAAGATAGTGTGTGGGCTATTTTTTGTGTGACAAACTAGGAGCGAGAGTGATGAAGAGGAATTGCCCTCTCTGATTTAAGACTAAGAGGGTCGCTCGGTTGTTTTCGGATAGCTTCATCGCTTCAAAAAAGTCGGCTGGTGAGCGTACTTTTATGTTATTGACTTGGCTGATCAGATGGCCGACTTGCACTTTTCCTTTTAATGGGGAATTGTCGTCGATT
>Ga0075163_10011697_pt1 | contig 11427 bp, 5 predicted proteins | sample JI1023141ADNA_FD_71478 | JGI IMG/M metagenome (GOLD analysis project Ga0075163, IMG submission 71478) | Wastewater effluent complex algal communities from Wisconsin, to seasonally profile nutrient transformation and Carbon sequestration -... | ecosystem: Engineered > WWTP > Effluent > Algae... | reverse complement strand
TATAAATTTAATTTAAAGTATTCATTTTTAAAAGGAGATAATGGGAATTACATTAATTTAATTCATTCTGTTGCCGGCGGCATTGAAGGTTTTTTTGCAGGTGAACGAAATTCATTCTGCGAAACTTGAAAATTCTTGCAGTCAGTTTATTATTGTTAGCAAAAGTACAGCAGCTAAAAGTGAATCTTCGACCCTAGCGGGATTCCAAAAGTTTTCTCGGCATATCCTCAACTTCGTTTCCTGTATTCCAATTTCCTTTTGGAATTTCATTTTTGCAGCTTGTAAGGATACGAGCAACAATAATAAACTCGTCCCATGCAAGAAACATTAAATACATCCAATCTAGCAGAAATAAAAGTAGCCTATTCTACCAAGGTTAAATTCAAAGACATGCAAAAAATTACTTCGTCAAAAGATTGTGAATCCGTGCTTCGAAATATTTGGAGTCCTGATCTTGAATTGCGCGAAGAATTTTACTTGTTGCTTCTAAACAGAGCAAACAAAGTAATTGGTTGGCATTGTATTTCACAAGGTGGTTTAGACAGCACTGTTGCGGACATTCGAATAATATTTTCAATTACGCTTAAGTGTGTTGCCTCTGGAATTATTGTAGCTCACAATCACCCTTCTGGAAATTTAAAGCCAAGCGAAACTGATATTACACTTACAAGAAAAATCAAAGAAGCAGGAAAGCTTTTAGATATAACCTTGTTTGACCATATCATTATTTCGAATGAAGGCTATTACTCTTTTGCAGATGAAGGAATGTTATAGGATTTCATACATTTTATTTCTTTCGTATTTTTTACTTGAAAATCAATACTCTTTGGCCATCTGCATCTTAGTATCAGTTTTAGAGAATTCTGTAGAAACCATTTTTTTTAAATGAAGAGCCATTTATTAATTGAACTCTCCAAATAAATCATATTTTTACTTTGAAATATCGTTTTATGATTGCCAAGAAAAAATGCTCTCAAAAAAATTGCAATAATCTATCTATTTCATTTAGTAATAAATGTGGTGAACATATTAATAAAAAAGAGCTTCTTAACAAATTAAATAGTAAACATAAATTTAATAAAATCTTACTTAGCCTTGTAGATTTAAAGGGTTTACAACTTGCCAAAAAAACCTTTACTGGATGTGAGTTTCAGGAAATAGAATTTGAAGAAATTGTCTTTGAGTCCTGTTCCTTTATTGATATTTACTCATCAAATGTGAATTTTCGAAACTGTTCATTCATAAAATGCATATTCAAAAATTGCGATTTACATAATAATGAGTTTGAAAATTCCTCTTTCAGCGAATCAATGTTTGTTTCCACTTCATTTATGGAATGTTCCCTTTATGAACAAACATCTTTTCTAAAGTCTGATTTTACTGACGGAATTTTCATGGGTACTCATTTTCATGAGGTACAAGCTAATACGGAAGTAAAATTTAACGGCACTAAATTCTATCAATCTGTAATTGACTCTTGTGGTTTTAAGAATGTCGTTTGGACAGATTGTACCTTAAACGGAACAAGCCTTCATGATACTGATTTTAGTGAATCTAAATGGATAAACATTTATCATGATTTTGCAATTTTTGGAAGTCCGAAGCTTTGTATTTTTTTAAATTCTAGCTTCGAAGGAACAGAGTTTACTCCTTTTATGAAAAAATGGAATTTATTCAAAGGGAAAAAGGAAAATTTTTATTTGAAAGTTGTTGATATGATTGCAGAAAATAAGCATCCAAATTTTTTATCCGAATTAACCAAAGCCCTTGAAAGATTAAAAGAACTTGGATTTGTAATAAATATCTATTTTGCAAATAAAATTATTAATATTTTCCGAAGGCAATTTGAAATTGCAGCCCAGGTTGCGGACTATAGGACTATAGGTAGGATAATAACGGAATATGGCTGTATTCCTAATGAGTATAAAATTTCAGGGTTTGCACTCCCTGCTCCACAAAAAGTTAAAACTGTAGCTCAATATTTTGAAACTTGCCTGTATGTTCAGCTTGAATTTAATGAATGGACAGTTAAAAATATTCATAAATTATACGCTTATTTAAATGAGCTTTCTGGAGTACTTCCAGAAAGTAATGCTCCTATTGTTGTTTCTGATATTTTACAAGGAAGCATGTTTCAAACCTTCTGGGGTGATTTTAAACAATTATTTGTTACCGGACGGCTTTTGGATATCGAAAAAATGGAAGTAGAAGTGGAGAATTCTCTTTTGGATATAGAGTTAAAGAAAATGGAATTGACAAAAAATCAGGAAAAATTAAAGTCAGAAGAAGTGAAAAATGAAATAAACATTAAAAAATCTTCATTGGAAATTGAGGATTTGGAGTTAAGCATCCTTCAAAAAAAACTCGATATACTAAGCACTCTTCAACAAAAATTCGATTTCAATTTTTCCGAATATTCTAAAACCATGAATGGAGTTAGAGCTATCAATATAGTGGCAGATTTAAAAAATGATTTTCCCGTGATGAGTCTTAAATTGAAGATTCTAGAACAAAAGAAATAGTAAAGGCCAAAGAAAACTATTTCTACTATTCTCATGGTTTTAGATTTTACCCTTTTTAAGTTGTAATAATTTGGGGAAATTTGATTTGATATATTTTATTGCGTCATCTAGAAATTTTTCTTTCCCTGCAAATTCAATAGCAATTTGCGGTTCAGATTTAATTTCGGCTTCAAAGTCCTTTGAAATATAATCAATTAAATCACCCTTCCTTTCTTGGTTTTCTAATAATCTATATGATGCTTTTTCAAAAGAAGTTACTAATTCAATACCAATTTTATTCTTGAGTTCCTTTTCTTCAACCAAAGTTTTAATGGCTTGCTCAAATAATTCCTGACTATAGTTCTTTGCTTCTCGTAGTGTTTTAATTACTGCATTAAAATGACAATCTTCCGGTTTGTTTAAAGATTCCTTTCTAGCAAGTTCTTCTGCGCCTGCTAAAATAGCCTTTTTAATTTGTGAAATAGGCTTTTCAATACTCATGCTTTTATTATAACAAGAGCAAAAAGGAAGTCAATTAAAAATTTATGATTGCGATATTTAGGCTACCCTGCCTGCATAGCAAGATTGCGTATGGACGGTCTACTTTGTATCCCGCCATACGCAATCTTGCGGGGAACACATTTCCCCGTACCCCTTTGATAACAAAAAAGTCCCGAAAATTCCTTCGGAACTTTTTAACTTTAAGCACAAATTTTATTTCACCACCACCATATTCTGTTCATCACCTAACTCGCCATTCACAAAAAGCTGAACTCGATAAACTCCCTCAGAAAGATTAAGCTTTTTGAATTCATATCTATTCGTGCCACTTACATCTTGCTTTAAAATCAATTTTCCGGTGTAATCATAAACTTTAAGATTAGCACTTGCTTTTTTATCAAATACAAATTCATAAACCGAATTACCATCACTTGGACTAGGGAATAGCTTGAATGAAGAAACCATGTCTCCATCTTGATTCAAATTCGCTTTTCTGTTTTGTGGAATCGGATTGAAATTGTCACATGAATTGTAACGTGGTGATTCATCTTCAAACAAAGCTCTTAATGTACGAGCCATATAAACTGCTGGTCCAGCAGAGTAAGGGCAAAGATTCGATAAGTAAATTATTGTGCTTTTTTGGCCGTTTGTGAATGATTTGTTCTGTGCAAATAATAGACTAAGATTAGTCGCGGTTTTGTAATTCGATTCAACTGCGAGTGCGGGTTGCAATCCATTATTTATTTGTTGCAATGGAGCAATTTCTAATGCACTAGCGCTGTCTACATCTACAACAATAATAGAGTCTTTCAGGGCATCGATTGTCCCAACATTATCTTGCTCTAATTGTACAACCGCGATTGCTATATCTGCATCATTAGCTGCAAGAGTTGCATCTTGTTTCGTTCTTCCTAAAAGATATTCTTTACCCATCCATTTAAATGTTTCGTAGTACGAATCGTAATTAATACTGTCTTGTGCAACTCTACTTTCGTATTCATGATTGTTCGGTAGTTCAGGTCGCTCAGTGCAATATGAATCTGCCGAAAAATTATAAAGAATATCTGTTGCGCATGCTTGATAATCATTACTTGGATCATGGGTATAATTATCCGTTGGCTCGTAGGTACCACCTGACCGAGTATGGAAAGTTGTATAGCCACCACCTTTAAAGTAATTGCTAAAATAACTTGTTGTTTGATGCCCATTTCCTGCTGTATACGGACTACCAATCCATTCATTATCTAAAGCTAAACCATTTGGAGGATTAGATGTGGTATTTGCTCCTTGGTCTTGTAAACCCATCAAATTCCAATTCAAATAGAGTTGGTCGTAACAATCACCCATTGCATTTCCAGCTAGAGTTGTATGTGGGCTAGCTCCACCAATCCAAAGTCCTCTACCAATATTACCTACACTGTTGCAAAGTATATTTGTGTATGGACTATTATCAGCCATTATTCCATTGCTCCACCAAATTTGCTGCTGACTTGCTCCATAACTACTAACTGAATTTACTTCAATAGTAGTGTTTTCACAATTTTCAATTTTTATTCCATAGGTTTGATAATCATAACTACCGGTTTCCATTAATTCATTATGAAGATTGCTATAAATATGTGAATCATCAATACTTTGTAGATGTATACCTTTAGCTAAATCATAAAATTCATTGCTGTAAATATTTGTTACAGATGAATTATCGACTGAATTGTCATACAAGCCATTTATTTCAATACCTCCAGGATAAAACATTGCTTCACTTCCTGTGCTAGTAATATTATTGTTGTAAATATCATACTGACATCTATGATTTGATATATGTTGGATTGCAAAAGCAGTAATGTCGGTAAAATTATTATCATTAATTTGAATATTTAGTGCATTTCCAAGCGAAGTGTAGATACCTTTTGTACCAATATTAAAATTACTTGAGCTAACAATTAGATTCACATTATATTTATCTTCTATGCCAGTTGTACACTCATTAAAGTTACAAGAACTTGCGCTTAAATTGCCGTCACTAAAAGCATAAATTCCTTTGGCACAATTTGAGAAATTGGTTTTAACTACATTAACCGTGCTTGTAGTAGTATATATTCCTCTATCGAAATTGCTGATATCGTTTGCTGTATTGCTCGCATCACCAATATCTATCGATCCTATATTAGTTAAACTAATTGCTTCAAAAGAACGTTGTGCTGTGTAGGGTGATTTCAAACAATTTGAATTAACATTCGAACTATTCTTACAACTAAATATTGATTGTGAGCCAATATAAGATGAATTTGCAGCCCCTGTTCCGGTTATTCTCAAACCACGATAATTTGCGTTTAATGTTGCATCATTAATTACTACTTTTCCATTCTGTGGTGCATCAATTGCAACTATCGCATCTTCAATTTTTGATTTGGAGTTTAGCTCAACTATAGCATTACCTAGTAATTCAATACCTGTCCACATATCACTACCGCAGCTTCTGAGGTAAGAGTTTCCGGTAATAATTAATTTTGCTCCAGCTCCCACAACAATTTTTGCCTCTTTATTGAGTTTTACATCGGCTCCATTCATAGTGACCACTGTTCCTACTCCGCTGATATTGAGAGTGCCATTAATATTGAAAGTCCCCGTTAGGCTTGGCGTTCCAGATGTGATTGAATAATTATTCATGTCCCAAATACTTGCAGTAGTACAACATCCTTTTACAAGTAAATTTGCTGTGACGCTTTGTCCACAAGCATTAGAAACTGTACAACTTATAGTTCCTCCAGTTGAAGCAGAGGTTCCCCAATTTGTTATTGTTATAGTATTTTCGCTTTGATCCATCGATACTCCGGAGGGCACTGTCCATGTATAAGTTGGGCGATTTGAGGCTGCAGTGACAGTATAGGTTGTGCTGCTTCCGCAAGTGATATTGCTGCCAGTGATTGAAGCTGTCAGACTCATATTTAGCACATAAGGCTCAGAAGTTCCAGAGCAATTCCCATCGGAAACGGTTACAGTATATGTTCCATTTTGAGTTGGGGTATATGTCTGATTGGTTTCGCCAGTAATTACATTTCCATTTAAATTCCATTGATATGAATTGTATTCATCTGTCCTTAGATGATTATCACAGTTTACACCATAAACATTGGTTTCAATTTGAGGAGTAGGAGGCGCTCCAAGGCCCGTAAGATAAACTACGGTCTGATAATTACATGGCGGATTGCCGCAATTTGTAGTAACAGTATATTTTCCTAATGTAAGGCCAGTAGCCGTAGTATTTGAAGAAGAGGTATAGTTTGTATTATCATCATCGTTATGCCAATTGTAATGTGGAACTAGATTACCATTCCCATCATAAAATTTAATGTTTGCTACTCCGTTATTATAAGACGGACATGATGGTTGTGTGATGCTTGTTACCCAGAAATTATTTATCGGAACCGCAAGATTACCTGGAAGTGCAATCTCATCTCTAATTTTTAAATGGTCAAAGTTTCCTCTTTTATCGGGGGCATCTATAGTGGCCTCGCAGGTATAATAATCAACAATAACATTACTTGGGGTAACACCACAAACACTAGTAGTACAATTAGGTAATAGTAGTCCTTTACCGGTTGCGGCATCATACTGGTACCATTTGTAAGAAATCGTAACAGGATTACCATTCAAAGCAAGACCACTTGACGATTCAATATTATTTATATTTCCTGCACTGCATCCGACACAAGGGTGTTGTCCTGATTTAATATAGTTGTACGCGGTTAATAAATGTGATGTATTGTAATTGGTGTTATCAGGAACTACATACACTATATGCTTTGTGTCATGCGCAGCCCCATATTTAAACCATCCAAAACCTTCAGTAAAATCAACATTAGGTGTTAAACTGGCAATTGATGAGGTTACACCTGTAATAGGATTCGGGGCACCTTTATATGCATTAAAAAGTAAATCCAAATTATCTGGATATCCATACCAATTAGGGTTGGAATTTGGATCATTTTGATTACCAAACTTATCTTTGATGTAGTCGCCAAAATAATTCTTACTGCTTGTCGCCGCTTGGTCCGCAAATAAAGGCAAGATTTTAATATGATGACTTGCAAGGGAATTAAATGCGACCAATCTATTTCCGTTATCTGCGTCTATTTTAAAAAAATTAATGATTCTTTCGTTTAGAGGAAATTTATTCACCCTAAAGGGGTTATGATTAATAAGGTTGCCATCAAAATAATATGCCATAAAAAGCCAATCAACATTGTTTTCAAGCATAGTTGCTTGCGCCTGTACAGTATATGAGGAACCGCTTACAAAACTTGGTAGGGCTTGTAAGTCTCCTATGTAAGTCGCAACCAGTAATGGATTGTATCCTGAGTTAGCAACTCTGGAGTCATCTCTTACTGTTTTCATATTGGACAACCCCCAAGCAAAGAAATCTTCATAATTTGTTTGAACATTTCCAGCAGGGTTAGGATCATCTCCAAGCCAATAATCTGCCTCGGTAAAAATTATATCAAAGCAATAAGTCGCATCATGATTAATACCTGTTGGGTCCAATTGCCGAAAATTAAACTCATTAATATTGTTAAAGAATTTATTTGGGTGATTTCCTACTTGTCCTAATGATTGTGATTGTGTAGGAGGGCTTCCAGCTCCTATATGATTAATAAAATAAGGAGAGGAGCGTGCTTTATGCAAGAATGCTGCAAGGTTGGCCTCTAGTTGAGTGCTATTAGCTGTAGTGATTGTAGAGTTTCTTGGAAATAATAGTGTAGAACCACTTACGATTTTATCATCTATTTTTTTTAAAATCAGGTTGTGATATCCATTATCTTTTGCATAATCCAATAAAGCATTTTCTCTCTCAAAAATACCGTCGCCATCCTCATCAACATTAAATATGGATGTGCCAAAAAGTTCAACAAAAAGGGTTTTATCATACGCATTAGTAGTGTATTGATTCTGCGCTGTTAATGTAGGTCTTGGTGCATCCGAAATAAGCATTATATTATCAACGGCGATTGGCTTTCCATTAGTATTGCTTTGGTCATTTCTCCAAGTAAAAATTAAATAAAATGGATTACCAGTGGCTAGTGACGCAGGTAATTCGCAATGAAAGGATTGAGGAGTGCTATGTAGATTTAATAACCCTGACCTGGTCGGTGTAATAAGTGTAGCAGATGCCCCAAGAACAGAGCCATCAGCTGTCAGAGAATTTGAACAATAGTTAAAATCACTTTCAGCCGGAACACTTGTTGAATATGCTACTTGTAATCCATCTCTTTCTAGTTCACCATCGCAGAGCCAGTCAAAACTTAAATTAATAATCTTTTCTGTTGCCGAAATAGTTATTTGCTTATAAAAATGAGTATAACTCCCTACTGTCGTGCTTGAGTAGGTCCAATTACTTGAGCCGTTGTCTGAAATAAATGCAACTTTGTTAGTAGTGTTTGCTGTTCCGGAAAACAAGGTACTAGTTTGAGTTCCTACATACCACCATGTTGGATTTATTGTGGAATTATTGCCATTTACTACTGTGAAGCCATTGGCGGCAAAGGTTGTTCCTAGATCAAAGCCACCACCTCCAACTATTCCAGTCCCCAAAGAATAGTTCGCTGGAATAGTTGAGCTCGGATAAATATGGGCTGTTAATGCAAAGGAATCCTTTGTGGGCAAAAAAAGCGTTAAAAGATAGAAGAAAATAAAACGATACCTTAGTACCCTTAAATTGGAAACCTTCTTCAAATGATTTACTAAAATATTTTGGGAGTTTAATAAAAAATGTTTGTCACCATCATGGTGTCTTTGGGGTTTCGTTTTCATAGCGTATTTTTTAGTGATTAATAATTATTTTTCCTGATTTTATTACATTTTGGTTACTACTAATTTTATAAATATAAAGTCCGGGTAATAGTCCTTGTGTCCCCATTCTGTATGCTTTTCCTATTAAAAAGCTTTGCTGTAACACTGGAACTCCATAACAATTAACAAGTTGGATTTCAATAGACTGATATTTCTCAAGGGTTTTACCTTGTATAGAAAAAATTATAAAGGCATCTGCCGGATTAGGGTACACAGAAAAAGTATTTTGACTTATGAAATCCTTTATCCCAATAAAGGTTTGATTTGTCTTGGACAAAATACTATAGCGCGTCGGACCCACATCACTATAAACTCCTAAAAAAAGGACTTCTTTATTTCTATTTATTATTGTTTTAGTAATTGCGGTTTTTTCCAAATGATAGTTTTGAATTCGATTATTCTGTTCGGAATTAAAATTATAAGTTCCAATACTAAATGTATCAAGGTAATTTGCCACTGAAATTCTATAGTTAATTACAGTGCTGTCATTGATAAATATTCCGGCAGAATAATCTTCATTAATAACATAAAATAGATGTGAATTAATTAGATTTCCTAGAGTATCAGTTGAAAAGATGGTGATTGAATAATTCTGCGTTGAAGGGCTTTCTCCGTTGCTACTTGCAATAACTAACTCCCCACTTTGACTAACTTTCAAATCACTTACCGCAAGGATATCTAAAGTATCAAAATAAGCCTTTTTCCATTGAAGGTTTCCAAACAAGTCGGTGCAAAAAAGTTCAATCGTAGAGAAAGAGTGTAAGGGTTGAATTATAGTTGAATCTTTTGATCCGACAATAAAAAAATTTGAATTCTGTTTTACAATTTTAACTGGATTAAAGGGTGCATTGTTATTGGGTATAACTTTTGACCATATGCTATCCCCCATGAAGTTTAACTTCAATATAAAGTTGCCATTGTTGTCATTCTCCCTTCCTGCAATATAAATTGAGGAATCAGATGCAATAAATAGGGCAGAGGCAAAATTGCGCGAAGTAATGCTATATTGTTTCTTCCAAATTAAACCACCGGAACTATCCAATTTTGCCACCAATACTCTAACATTAGAAGATGTCACCCAAATTGTTCCTAAAATTATAAAACAATGATTGCTTGTTTCTCTTATTTGCTCTGCATAGTTTCTATTAAAGGTAGTACTAGGATTCGCATAATCATTATTCTTAAAGCGCCACTCCTCATCACCCAAACTATCTGTCTTGATGACAATAAAATTTCCTCCATTTAAATAATAATCTTGTCCACACATAACATACCCGCCATCATGTGTAGTATCCATATCTTTTAATAGGAGTAAATTCGTAGAAGTGAAAGTTTTGAAAAAACCAGTTTGGGCAAAAGTAATTTTGGTAAGCAAAAAGAATAAGAGGAAATATTTTCTAATCATGATGGTTATCAATTTAAAGAAAAAATGCAGAAACCCAAACCAATGAAATTGAATCGTATATCAAAAGTAAAATCATTTTTTTAATACGCAAGTGTAAATCAATAAATAGGCTGCTATGAGAATTACAAAATTTCATATAGTCAATAAACATTTATATTTAAGTATAAGTGTCTCGATGAATTTTAGAATCATTAAAAACAAAGGGATTTAGTCTAGGTAAATTCGTAATTTTTTGAGCAAAAATCTTTACTCGACAAAGAGGGTCTTTTAAAAAATCGATTTATTTTGATTTTATCAACCAAGAGATTGATCCAGGCTTTTCCCCCTTTTCTTTTTTCGAATTTCATTTAACTCTAATTCTTTTTCTTTGCTATCCATGTTTAAAATATAATCCACAGCCTTTTGCGCTTGCCCACTAGCATGAACAATAAACTTCTTGTCTTTCTTTAACTTTTCAAGCCAGTGTTGGATGTAAGCTATGTTATCTTCAAAATTTTGATGTGGAATTCCTGTGTAGGATTTTAAATAAGAAGCCCCCATTTCCGCGGTCAATTCTTCAATCGCATAATCTCTAGTTTGTGGTCCCTTTTGTTCAAGTAATTCTTTTCTGTTAAGCCTTTCACCGTGTCCTGTTGCGTGAACCAATTCATGGAAAAGAGCTCCGTAATATCTTTCACTACTAACAAATGAATCGAGCTTAGGCATATTCACATAGTCTTCTCCAGTGTGATAAAACGCTCTTTGTTCATCGTGTTTGATGATAGGTTTTTTAGGCATTTCATTTATAACCTTTTCACAAGCTTCAATCGGGTTATTTTTTCTTTCTTCCTTAACTGGTAATTTTTCTTTTGGTATTCCTGTGCATTGATCAATATTAAAAACTGTATAGTACTTGAGTAATGGAGTTTTCTTAACCTCTTTTGTTTTTTCATCTTCCTTTTCAAGCCACTTCCAAAATACCACTAGTTGTGATTTTTCTCCTTTCTTTACTGAGCCACCTAATTCCTTGATTTGATTGAAGGTTAAGAAATAGTTTTGGGTATAATTCAGTGAGTTTAAAAGCCAAACATTGATTCCTTTGTATGGCTTCTTTGACACTAAATTCCTTGGTAATCCTGAATCTGTCCATGGTTGTTGCCATGGAACAATTTTCTTTTCAAGTTTTTCTAT
>Ga0075163_10011695_pt1 | contig 11428 bp, 10 predicted proteins | sample JI1023141ADNA_FD_71478 | JGI IMG/M metagenome (GOLD analysis project Ga0075163, IMG submission 71478) | Wastewater effluent complex algal communities from Wisconsin, to seasonally profile nutrient transformation and Carbon sequestration -... | ecosystem: Engineered > WWTP > Effluent > Algae... | reverse complement strand
CGATCCTCGGCTGCAACAGCGCCGCCGAACTCATCCTCGGCCTCACCGCCGACCAGATGCGCGGTCGCACGTCGATCGACCCACGGTGGCGCACGGTGTACGAGGACGGGTCGCCGTTCCCGGGCGAGCAGCACCCGGCGATGGTCGTGATGCGCACCGGGCAACCGGTGCTCGGCGTGGTGATGGGCGTGCACCGTCCCGAAGGCGAGCTGGCCTGGATCCGCATCAATGCCCGGCCGGTGCGGCTGACACCGACGGCCCCACAGCACGCGGTGGTGGTGACGTTCCTCGACATCACCGAAGAACGGCGGCTGCTCGCCGAACTGCGACATCGCAGCGAGCAGCTGGCGCTGGTCATCGAAGGGGCCAACGACGGTTTCTGGGACTGGGACATCCCGTCGGGTCGCGTCGACTACAGCGCGCGCTGGGCGGAGATGCTCGGCTACGACCACGGCGAGCTCGCCGCCGATTTGTCGACTTGGGAGCGGCTGACGCATGCCGACGACATGCCGGCGGCCAAGGCGGCGCTGCAGGCGCACTTCGCCGGCGACACGCCGTTCTACGAGTGCGAGTTCCGGATGCGGCACAAGCGCGGCGACTGGGTGTGGATCCTCGACCGCGGCAAGGTCGTGGTGCGATCCGCCGACGGGCGACCCCAGCGCGCGACCGGCACGCACACCGACATCACCGCGCGTCGCGCTACCGAGGAGCGCATGCGGGTGGTGGCGGTGGCCAACGAGAAGCTGGTCGAGGAACTGCGCGAGGCGCTCGACAAGGTGAAGGCCCTGTCCGGCCTGCTGCCGGTCTGCGCGTGGTGCAAGAGCGTGCGCAACGACCGCGGCTACTGGCAGCGGATCGAGGAGTACCTGAGCGAGCACACCGACGCGCGCATGACGCACGGGCTGTGTCCGACCTGCTCGGGGCGCCTCGCCCCGTAGATCGCCTGCCACGGCGGGGGCGATCTCCGGATCACCAGGGCATGGCCGATGCCGATCCCGATGCCCGCCTGTTCGCCGCCCTGCACGCCCGTGACGTGGCTGGCGCCCGGGCGGCGCTCGCGGCCGGAGCCGATGCCGCGGCGGTGCGCGAGTACGAGTACGGCGGCGAACGCATGGTCGAGACGGCCACCGAGTCGACGCTGCAGGCCGCGGTCGGCAGCGGGCTGCCCGAGCTGCTCGACCTGCTGCTGGCGAACGGGCTGCGCTGCGCCGGGCACCACCGGGAGCTCGCGCGGGCGGCGCTGTTCGCCGCGGTCGAGGCGGGGGCCGAAGCGATGGTCGAACGGCTGCTGCAGGCTGGCGCCGATCCGGCGCTGCCCGCGGGGCACGGCGGCGAGGACGCGTTCGCCCGCGCGATCGGCGGCGGGCACCTGGACCTGGCGCGGCGGCTGCGAGACGCCGGCGCGCCGAGCAGCCCGCAGGCGCTGCTGCACGCGTGCCGGCGGGGCGATCGCACGGCGGTCGGCTTGTGCCTGCGGGGTGGCGTCACGACGAAGAGTGGTCCGGTGCTGGCCGAGGCGGCGCGCTTCGACCACACGGCGCTGCTCGACTGGCTCGCGACGCACGGGGCCGACTTCGCTCGCGAAGCCGGCGAAGCGCTGGTCGCCGCGTGCCACAGCGGCGCCGTCGGGGCGGTGCGCTGGCTGCTCGCGCGCGGGGCGCCGGTGGCGCACCGGAACGCCTACGCGTGGCTGCCGCTGCACTTCGCTGCGTACGCCGGGCACGCCGAGATCGTGCAGCTGCTGCTCGCGCACGGGGCCGAACGCGGCGCCCTGTGCGGGCAGGGGCGCACGGCGCGTTCGTGGGCCGAAGAGGCCGGCCACGCGGCGGTGCTGGGTCGGCTCGACGAGTGACCCGGCAGCGTGGTGGTCGTCGTCCGGCCGCCAGCGCCGACGGCTGGCGCCCTTCGTTCACTTGCCGATCTGGTGCAACAAGCGGAACAGGTCGGTGTCGGTCGACAGCACCAGGTTGGTGTCGGCTCCGAGCACGGCGCGGTAGGTCTCGAGCGTCTTCAGGAAGCCGTAGAACTCGCGCGCCTCCGGGGTCTGGTCGTAGGCCTCGGCGTAGATGCGTGCGGCCTCCGCGTCGGCGGCCCCGCGGACCTCCTGCACGCTGCGGTAGGCCACCGACTCGATCTCGCGCAGGTCTCGTTCCTTCTTGCCGAGGATGCGCGCGGCCTCGCCTTCGCCCTCGCTGCGGAAGCGCTGCGCGATCTGCGCCCGCTCGCTGATCATGCGCTTGTGGATGTCGCCGAGCACGTCGCTCGTGTAGTTGACGCGCTTGATGCGCACGTCGAGCAGCTCGATGCCGAGCGGCAACAGTTTCGGCGCCGAGGCCTCCTTGATCTCCTGCTCGATCTCGAGCCGGCCGCGGCGCGCCTGGCGCAGCTGCGAGGCGTTGTTCGCCTGCGCCTGCGGATCGACGGTGGCGACGCGGTTCTTGTCGGCGCGCACGATCTCGATCACGTCGCTGCTCGCGACCGAGGCGCGCGTCTCGCTGCCGATGATGTCCTCGAGGCGCGACTGGGCACTGCGTTCGTCGCGCAGCACGACGAAGAACGTCGCCGGATCGGTGATCCGCCATCGTGCGAAGGTGTCGACCTCGATGTAGGTCTTGTCCTTGGTCGTCATGCGCGTCGACGGCCCGTCGAACTCGAGCACGCGCTTCTCGAGCCGGTTGACCTCCTGCACGAACGGCGTCTTCCAGTGCAGGCCGGGCTCCGTGATCGGGGCGCCGACCGGGCGGCCGAACTGCGTCAGGATGACGACCTCGGTCTCGCGCACGGTGTAGAACGCGCCGCCGGCGACCATCAGCAGGAACAGGGCGACGATCGCCCCGACGATGGCGGTGATCTTCACTTGCGCACCCCCTGGCCGCCGCCCTGCCCACTGATCGGCAGCATCGGCAGCAGCTGCGTCACGCCCTTGTCGACGATCCACTTGCCGGCGAGCGACGGCAGCACCTCCTTCATCGTCTCCAGGTAGAGACGCGTGCGCGTCACCACCGGCGACTTCGAGTACTGCTCGAGCTGGGCCTTGAACGAGGCGACGTCGCCGAGTGCTTCGTTGACACGTTTCATCTGGTAGCCCTCGGCCTCGCTCTTCATCTGTTCGGCCACGCCGCGCGCCCTCGGCACCACCTTGTTGTACTCGCCGTTCGCGACGTTGATCATGCTCTCCTTGTCCTGCTGTGCCTTGTTGACGTCGTTGAACGACGCCTGCACGGCGGCCGGCGGGTTGACGTTCTTCAGCTGCAACTGGTCGATGGCGACGCCGAGCTGGTACTCGGTCGCGAACTTGCGCAGTCGCTCGAGCGAACTGGTCTCGATGTCCTGGCGGCCGGTGGTGATGACCTCGTCGACGGTGCGGTCGCCGATCACCTCGCGCATCACCGCTTCGCCGAGGTCGCGCAGGGTCTGGCCCGGGTCGCGCACGTGGAAACAGTACTGGCGCGCGTCGGCGACGTGGTACTGGACGATCCACTCGACGACGACGGAGTTCAGGTCGCCGGTGACCATGCTCTTCTCGGCTTCGGCCTCGACCTCGTAGTCGAAGTCGACCTGGTCGTCGTTCGTGTAGCCGGGCGTCTCGAAGCCGAACTCGAGCTTCAGCTGCCGCTTCACCGGCACCACGATCAGCTCGTCGACGCCGAACGGCAGCTTGAAGTGCAGCCCCGGCTCCTCGGTCGAGGAGTAGCGGCCGAAGCGCAGCAGCACGCCGACCGAGTCCGGCGGCACGGTGTAGTAGGTCGTGAAGAGGCCGATCAGCAGCAGCAAGGCCGGGACGATCCACAGCAAGCGGCGAAGCTTCGCCCAGTCCGGCTGGTTGCGGTAGGCGAGGGTGGGACGACTCATGGCATCGGTTCTACAGGGCCAACCATGGGGTTGCAGCCGCGATCCCCGGCGTGGTGCCCCTGTTTGCCTGCGCGTTCGTTCGGCATGATGGCGCGGCCCTCGTCCGCCCAGGTCTGCAGCACGGCATGTTCTTCCTCGACAGCACCGGCGTCTTCTCGCTGATCTGCCTGCTGATCCAGTGCGGGATGGCGTGGATCTTCGCGGCGTTCTTCGCGGTGCTGGCAGCGGCCCGGGCGCCGTGGTTGCGCAGCTGGTCGGGTGCCTACCTCGGCATGGGCCTCGGCCTGACCGCGATCGCCGTCCGCTTCGTGCTGGCCCACCATCACGTGGTCGGGGACGCCACGCTGCTCGAAGGGCAGGCCTCGGTGCGCGCCTTCTACGCGGTCTACCTGGCCGGCAAGGTGCTGTTCGGTTGGTGCTTCCTGGCCGGTGCGTCGCGGCTGCGTTCGGCCCCCTGGCCGCGCGGCGGTCGGTGGCCGATCGTCGCGGTGGCGCTCGGCGCCGTCGTGGGGGCCGCCGCGCCGACGGTGGAGTCGCTGCTGTTCGTGCAGGCGCTGGTGCTGCCGGTCGTCTTCCTGCGCGCCGCGCGACTGCTGGCGCCGCGCGAAGGCGATCGCCCCGGCTGGGGACGGCTGGTGCCACGCACCCTGGTGCTGTGGAGCGTCGTGTGGTGGGCCTACGGCGCGTCGACGGTGCTGGCGGGGCTGGTGCACCCCCTGGCACAGCTGCCGTGGACCTATCTGCTGCGCGTCAACTCGCTGATCGACCTGACGTTCCAGGCCGTGCTGGCGACCGGGCTGATCGTGGTCGTGATGAGCGAGGCGCAGCGCGCGGTGGTCGCGGCCCTCGACGAACGGGACCGCCTGCGCGACCGGCTCCGCCGTGACGAGAAGCTGCAGGCGCTGGCGACGCTGGTGAGTGGCGTCGCCCACGAGATCAACAACCCACTGACGTCGATCCTCGGCTTCGCCGACGACCTGGCCAGCGACGAAGGCCTGGTCCGGCAGCGGGCCGCGGCGGTCGTGCGCGAACAGGCCGAACGGTGCCGCGCGATCGTGCAGCGCATGTCGCTGGTCGGGCGGACCGGGGCCCTGTCGGCCACGAACGTCGACACGGCCCAACTGGTGTCGCGCGTCGTGCGCGGCTTCCTGCCGCAGAGCCAGCAGCTCGGGGTCGCCCTGCGCACCGAGGTGGCGCCGGGGCTGCCGCCGCTGCTGGTCGACGCGACCGCGTGCGAGCAGCTGCTCGCCAACCTGGTGGCGAACGCGCTGCAGGCGTCGCCGCGCGGCGGGGAGGTGCGGGTCGCCGCGGCCCTCGTCGGCGGCGGCGTCGAGCTGCGCGTCGACGATCGTGGGCCGGGCGTGCCGGTGGCCGACCGGGCGCGCGTGTTCGAACCGTTCTTCACCACCAAGCCGGCCGGCAGTGGGACCGGGCTCGGGCTCGCCGTCGTCGACGCGGTGGTGCGGGCCCACGGCGGCCGGGTCGAGATCGGCGATGCGCCGGGAGGTGGCGCCTCGTTCGTCGTGTGGCTGCCGCTAGGCCGGGCCGTCGCCGTCGACGGCCACGGCGAGCCGTCCAGCGCCGCGTCGCGCCTCGCCGGCGCCGCGCGGCGATTGCTGGTGATCGACGACGAGCCGCTGGTGCGAGACGTGCTGGTGCGCCAGGCGGAGGCTTCGGGCTGGCGCGCGACCGGGTTCGGTTCGGCGGCGGACGCCCTCGAGCAGTTGTTGCACGGCGACGTCGACGTCGATGCGATCGTCTGCGACCTGCGCATGCCCGGCATGACGGGCCAGCAGTTCCACGACCAGCTGGCCCGGTCGGCGCCGCACTGGCTCGAGCGCATCGTGTTCGTCACCGGCGATCCGGCCTCCCGCGAGGCCTCGACGTTCGCGCGGCGGTGCCGGGCGCCGATCGTCGGCAAGCCGTTCGTGCCGCGTGAACTGCTGGCGCGGGTGCTCGAGCTGCCGCGCGTGGCGGTGGGCTGACCGCCCGCGCCTTCAGGGTGCTGGCTGCCGCAGCGACCGGGCGAGCAGCACGAACACGACGATGGCGCCGGTCGCGACCAGGTTCTCGGCGAGGCTCGGCGGGAACACCAGCACGTAGCCTTCGTCCTTCACCAGCGCCGCGAAGCTCGAGACGCAGAACGGCATCAGGTAGAGGCGGAACAGCACCCAGCGGTCGAGCGGGGTGTTCGCCTGCCGACCGCTGCGCGTGCTCAGCACGAGGGCGGTGCCGATGATCGCCGACAGCCCGAGCGACGTCAGCCACAGACGCGGGCTCGGGTCGAAGTGGTGCACGACCGCGCACGCGTACCAGATCGCGTAGCACCACAGCACGAGGCGGCTCGTGTCGAGACGCGCGAGATAGGGGACCAGACCGGACATCGCGGCAGTCTGCGAGCGCGAGGTCACCCGGACAACGGTGCTGGCGCGGGACAGCGCTGCGTGCTCACCAGAGCGACAGCGAACTGCCACAGCACCAGCGCTGCATCGGCTGCGTGCGCCGCACCACCCTGCCGAACCAGGTGCGTTCGTGCGGGGCCGCGGTGAGGAAGCGCCAGCGCGCCAGCGCGCCGTCGACCGCCGGCTCCGGTTCGCACGCGGTTGCTTCGACGCCGAGCCAGCGGCGTGCGACCGTCCTCCACAGGGACCGGCGCACGTGCACCGGATCGAGTCCGTAGCTGGCGAGCTCCGGTTCGTGGAACGTGGCGCCGTGCCGGGCCGCGAGCGTGCGCAGCCCTTCGTGCAGGGCCCGGCTCATGCCCAAGGCGTCGGCGTGCTGCAGCCGGCTCTTCGGCACCAGCAGCGAACGCACCAGCACGAACCGCCGCGGGCCGAGCCGTTCGATGGCTGCGAGTGGCAGGCCGACGACGAGGCGATGCGCGGCCGCTGCGCAGAGGCGTTGCAGCACGTCGTCGACCCAGCCGAGGATCACCGGCGGCGTGAACCCGTAGAGCAGGTCGTTGCCGACGTCGAGCAGCAGTGCTGTGGTGTCCGCCGGCGGCAGCGTCGGCAGCCGTTCCCACAGGGCGGCATGGCGGATGCCGCCGAGACCTCGGCCGAGCAGATTGCTGCGAACCCCGTAGGAGCGGCCGCGGCCGAGCACGAAGTGGGCCTCGACCGGCCCGCGGGCGCGTGTCCTTGCGGCGGCCAGCAGCGGCAGCGCCATGCGCGCAAGGTTGCTGGCGCCGGTCGCGAGCAGGCGGATCGGCGCCGGGTCCGTCATCGCGCGACTTCGGTCCGCAGGGCGGCGAGCAGCCGCTCCGCCCGGGCGCCGACCTTGGTGTCCTTGGCGTCCTTCAGGATCGCTTCGATCGCCTTCGGGGCCGCTTCGCCCTTCTTGTTGCGCAGCATGTCGAACACCTTGTCGAGCTTCTTGGCGGCGGCCATCTCGGCCTTCGCCTCCGCGGTGTCGAACTGGGCCACCAGCGGCTGCATCTCGGCGATCCACTCGGCCTGGGCGCCGACGCTCTTCAACAAGGCCTTCGCCGCCGACTGCGCCTTCAGCCAGTCGCCCTGCTCCTGCAGTGTGGCGATCGCCACCTTCTTGCTCGCGTAGCGCGCGTCGATCTCGGCCTGCAGCAGGGTGCGCTCCGCCCCTTCGGGCAGGGCCGCGACCAGCGCTTGGGCCGCGGCGAGGTCGTTCTTGCCGAACAGGGCGGCGCGCACCTTCCTCTGCGCCGGCGTGTCGCCCCAGCCCTTCTGCACCTTCAGCAGCTCGGCGCCGACCAGATCGTCGATCGCCTTCGGCGTCGCGACCGGACTGCCGACCCACAGCAGCGTGCCGTCGACACCGATCACCGCGCAGTAGGGCAGGCCACTCGCCTGGGGGACCGGCACGTGGGTGCCGGTGCACGAGAAACAGCGGTTTTCGGCGAACTGCTGCCACAGGAACGCTTCGTGATAGGTGCTCTCCGCACCCTGGCTCTCGACCAGGATCGTGACGAGGCCCTGGGCCGCCAGTTCGTGGTCGTGCTTGATCGCGTTCGGCACCGCGAAGCCGATGCACGGGGGGCAGCGCGTGCCCCATTGGTCGATCACCACGGGATGGCCGTAGAACTCCGACAGCTTCTGGCGACCGTCGCCGTTCACGAAGGCAGGGAAGGTCGCATCGGGGACCTTCTGCCCGACTTCGGCATGTTGCTGGGCCGTGCCGAGAGCGGGGAGGGCGAACAGGGCAGCGAGGATCGGGGTGCGCATCGCGGGGTTCCGGGGGCAGCGAGGGGCGCAGCATACGCGCGCGCTGGCGCCCGCCCAGAGTCCGCGGATCCCGCCGAGCTGGCTACTCGCCCAGCGCCTGCCAGAGCTTCGCCCCGCCGATCAGGCCGGCCGCATTGTCGACCACGATGACGTCGTCGGGCAGCCCGCCGTCGAGCCGCCGCGAGTTGCCGCCGCCGACGTAGAGCCGGTCGAAGTGGGTCAGCACGCGCAGGTTCTCGATCGCCGCGAACACGCGCTTCTTCCACTTGCGGTTGCCGACCTGCTTCCTGGCCGCGTTGCCGAGCCGCTCGTCGTAGGTCTCGCCCTTCTGGAACGGCTGCTGCGAGATCTCGAGGTGCGGGCACAGGCGCCCGTCCTGGTAGAGCGCCGTGCCGAACCCGGTGCCGAGCGTGATCACCATCTCGACGCCGCGGCCTTGGATCACCGCGAGGCCCTGCACGTCGGCGTCGTTGGCGACGCGCACGGGCGCGCCGAGCCGTTCCTGCAGGGCGGTCGCGAGGTCGAAGCCGACCCAGCCGTCGTGGCCGAGGTTCGGTGCGGTGCGCACGACGCCGTTGCGGACCATGCCGGGGAAGCCGACGGCGACGCGTTCGAACGCGGGCAGCGGGGCGACCAGTTCGGCGAGCAGGGCGGTGATCGCCTCGGGCGGGGAGCCGACCGGTGTGTCGATGCGCACGCGATCGGTGGCGAACGAGCCGTCTTCGTGCAGCACCGCGGCCTTCAAGCCGGTGCCGCCGATGTCGATGGCGAGGATCGTGGCGCCGTGTCGGGCAGGGGCAACTTCGGTCTCGGGATGAAGGTCGATCATGGAAGCCATGGCATCGGCAGTATCGGGCGAACGGGCGTGCACCTTCAGTCTCGGCGCCCCGACCCGGTCGGGTCGCCCATTCTGCGCGAAGAACGCGGGCTCCGTCAGCCTTCGGCTGCCGGTCCGGGGGCGATCGGGTACGTCGTCAGGTCCTGCGCCAGGCCGATCGGCCCCGTGAAGACCTCGGCGGCGGCCAGGCGCAGGTCGTGGCCGTCGCACTCGGGATAGAAGTGCGTCAGCAGCAGCCGCCGTGCTTTGGCGCGTTGCGCGTAGCCGGCGGTGAGGCGCGGCGTCAGGTGGCCGTCGAGCTTCATTCCGTCGGGGGTCGCGGCCTCGCAGACGAACAGGTCGGCGTCGCGCGCCAGCTCGACCAGTTCGTCGCATTCGTCGGCATCGCCCGCGAACGCGACCGAGGCGCCGACCTGGTCGGTGAACCGGTAGCCGAGGCTCTGCGCGGTGTGGCGGATCGGCACGGCCTGCCCGTGCAGCGTGCCGACGGCGAAGTGGCCCGGCGCCAGTTCGTGCACGCGCAGCTCGTAGCCGCGCGGTGCGAGCCACGGCCAGGCCTCGGTCAGCCGGTCGAGCAGCCGCTGCAGGCCCGGTGCTCCGTAGAGCGACAGCGGAGGCCGGCCGGCGAACGTCGGCGAGCGCAGCGCGAACAGCAGCGCCGCGAGATCGGCGCAGTGGTCGGTGTGGTAGTGCGTGAACAGCACCGCCGAGAGTTGGCACAGCGACTCGCCGGCCTGGGCGAGCCGCCGGGTGATGCCGGGGCCGCAGTCGACCAGCAGCCGTTCGTCGCCGTGGCGCAGCAGGTAGCCCGCGGGAAAGCGGTCGGCGACCGGGATCGCGGTGCCGGAGCCGAGGACCACGAGCTGCATGCCGGCAGCCTAGCCCGGGCGGGGGGCGCTTGCCCATTGCGCACGATTCCTGGCGAAGAAGACGAGCCGATGCCGCCGCGGGCTGCGTAGCGGCCGTCTCGCGCCGGAACATCCCCACTCCAGGCCCCAGTCGCACCGACCGAACAGCCGATGCAATCGCTGGCGCCCTGTCGCCAGTGGTCCAGAATCGAGGAACCATGCCACTTCGCACTGCAACGATGCACTCCACCCGAACGTCCACCGCCTTGGTCGCGGCTTGCACCTTCCTGCTCGGCGCCTGCTCGTCGACGCCGTCCCGCGAATCGGCACCTGTGCAGGTCGACGCGATGGTCACCTGGATCGAGCGCGTGCACGTCGAGGCCGAGCGCTCGCAGCTGGCGATCGCCGAGTCGTTCGAACGGTTGAACGTGATCGCCGCCGGCCGCTTCGACAAGGAGCCGGCCGCCCAGGCCTACGCGCGCTTCGTGCAGGCGACGGACGAGGCGGCCCAGCAGGCCAAGCGCTTCCGCGAGGTCGTGCAGCCGATGGTCGAGACCGCGCAGCCGGTGTTCGTGCGCTGGCAGCAGGACCTGCAGACGATCACCAGCGAGAAGCTGCGCCAGCGCGGCGAGATGCGCTTCGCGGTGGCGAAGCAACGCTACGACGCGATCACCAAGGTCGCCGTGCCGTCGCAACAGACGCTCGACGCCTACGTGAAGGAGCTGAAGGACCACGCCGCGTTCCTCGCCCACGACCTGAACCCGAGCGCGATCCAGGACATCCAGGCCGGCGTCAAGGACATCGCCAAGACGGTGCTGGGCCTCGATCGCGACCTGAAGTCGTGCATGGCCGCGGCCCGCGCCTACGTCGACGAGTCGTCGCTGCCCGCGGCACCGGCGCGCTGATCCGGCCGTCGTCCCGACATGACGCTGTCGCTGCTCCTCGCCGTGGTGACCGTGCTGGCGATCGCCCTGGCGGCGGCCTGGCATCGTCACGTCGACCTGCGGCGGCAGCGGGACGTGGTCGCCGAGCGCGCCCGCATGAGCGAACGGGCGGCGGATGCGCCGCCGCTGCAGCTGCCGGTGATCGACCTCGCCAAGTGCCTCGGCTGCGGCACCTGCGTGCGCGAGTGCCCCGAGAACGGCGTGCTCGGCCTCGTGCACGGCCAGGCGGCGGTGGTCAACGCGGCGGCGTGCGTCGGCCATGCGCGCTGCGTCAGCGAGTGCCCGGTCGGCGCCGTGACGCTGTCGCGCGGTGATCTGGCGGCGCGGCGCGACGTGCCGGTGCTCGACGACGAACTGCAGGCGGTCGATCGCGACGGCCTGTTCCTGGTCGGCGAGATCACCGCGCGGTCGCTGATCCGCGTCGCCACCGAACAGGGCAGCAAGGTCGCGGCGACCATCGCCGCGCGCGTGCGGGCCGCGGGACCTCGTCCGGACGGCGTGCACGACGCGGTGATCGTCGGGGCCGGTCCTGGTGGCCTCGCCTGTGCGCTCGGCCTGGCGCGGGGCGGCAAGGGCCTCGACTACGTGCTGCTCGACCAGGAGACGGCGATCGGCGGCACCGTCGCGAAGTACCCGCGCAAGAAGCTGGTGCTGACCGACGACGTGGTGCTGCCGGCCCACGGTCGGCTCGCGCGCCGTGAGTACGACAAGGAAGAACTGATCGCGCTGTGGCAGGAGCTGGCGGGG
>Ga0075163_10011694_pt1 | contig 11430 bp, 8 predicted proteins | sample JI1023141ADNA_FD_71478 | JGI IMG/M metagenome (GOLD analysis project Ga0075163, IMG submission 71478) | Wastewater effluent complex algal communities from Wisconsin, to seasonally profile nutrient transformation and Carbon sequestration -... | ecosystem: Engineered > WWTP > Effluent > Algae... | reverse complement strand
GGGCTACGCCATCCTGCGCGGGCAGTTCGAGGACGAAGCCATCAGCCCGCTGGGCCTGTTCGTCGCCGCCCTGCCACCCACGGTCACGGCGGTCCTGGCGTTCAGGCTGTTGTAGGAGATCCCGATGTTCGACGAGGTGCTGGTGTCGTGGTCGGCCTGGTGGGACACCGTCCCGACGGGATTTGCGTTCCTGCTGGCGCTGGCGTTTTTCGTCGCGGCGGCCGGGCTCCTGCGGGATGGCGGCAGGCACCGCTCCGATCAACCCCGTGGCGCCGAGGATCGGCCTGTCGGCCGTGTCGACCCCTAGCCAGCTTTCTGTGCACCGAACCACGCCAGCAGGGCGATCATGGCCAAGGAATAGGCCAGCAGTCCGACGGCCCAGCCGCGCACGGCCATGAACTGCTCGACGAGCTGGTCGAGCGGGACGGCGCCGTCCACTTCGGTGACCGGCCGCTGGCAGGGGACCGCCCGGGCCAGCAGACTGCAGGTCAGCGCCGCCACCAGCACGCCGGTCACGTTCCACCACATCCAGAACAAGGCCGGGCCGGCGATCAGCAGCAGCAACAGGTTGACCCCCAGGCCGGCTGCCACGCCGGCGCGGACCGTGGGGCCGGTGGCCCGTCGATCCAGGATGCCGCACGCGAACGCGGCCAGGAGCGGTCCGTAGAAGAGGGCGCCCACCCGGTTGATGCCTTCGATCACGTTGCTCGCGAAACTCCCGGCCTGCATGGCGATGGCCGTGATCAGCACGCCCCAGGCGAGCGTGACCCGTCTGGCGGTGGCGAGCTGATGTCGCGGCGTGCCGCGTTCGCCGACGAAGTCACGCAGGGTCGCCGCGGACAGGCTGTTCAGTGCGGAATCGAGGCTGGACATCGCTGCGGCCAGCACGGCCGCCACCAAGAGGCCTCTCGCGCCGGCCGGCAGGACCATCTCGATGAAGCGTGGCACCAGGAAGTCCAGGCGGCCGGCGGGAATCGCGGCCCTCAGTGCATCGTTGCGCGCGCAGGCGGCCGCCAGCAGCAAGCCGAGTCCGGCATAGAGCAGCGTCAGCGGGAACCGGGCCAGCGCGTTGGCGGCCAGCAGTCGCTGCGCCTGTGCGACGTTCGCCGCGCTGAGTTGCCGTTGCACCTGGCTCTGATCGACGCCGTAGTAGGCGACGTAGAGCACGAGCCCACCGACCAGGAAACCCCAGAACGGGGCGCGCACGCCATCCCCCACGCCGTGCCCTGGCTGCAGGGCCTCGAGCCGCGCCGGGCTCACCTGGGCGAGCACGCCCTCCCAGCCCCCGGCTGCCGACCAGGCGTACACGCCGCACAGCACGAGGCCGAACAGCAGCACCAGCATCTGCAGCACGTCGGTCCAGACCACGGCGCGCATGCCGCCCAGCATGTCGTACACGACCGTGGTGATGCCCATCAGCAGGACGCTCCACGGCAGCGGCAGGCCGGTGCAGACCTGAACCACCACGGCCGCCGCGTACAGGGCCACGCCGGTGGCCAGGGCGCGCGAGACCAGGAACACGCCGCTGAGCAGCAGCCGGGTCGGCCGGTCGAAGCGGATCTCCAGGTACTCGTAGATGCTGACCAGCCCCAGCCCGCGGAAAACCGGCACGAACACGACCATCACGACCAGGATGGCCAGTGGCACCGCCAGTTCGTACTGCAGCCAGGACAGGCCGCCACCGGGCACCAGGGCCACGAACGCGGGGATGCCGATGAAGGAGTTGGCCGACGACTGCGTGGCCATCGTCGACAGGGCCAGGGCCCACCAGGGCAGGTTGCGGCTGCCGACGTAGTAGTCGGCGGGTGACACGTTGACGCCGGCCAGCCACGCGCTGAGCAGCAAGGTGCCGGCCAGGTACGCGGCGACGATCGCCAGGTCCAGCGGCGACATCGCTCAGGCCGTGGTGCCCGGCGTGCTGACGGAGAGTTCGTCGATGTGCGGGGCCAGCGCCTCGAACGACGCGAGCAGAGTCGCATCGGCGTCGCGTGCCAGGTGGGCCGACTTGGGGTCGATCACGAAGGCGCGATCGGCTTCGCGCAGCATCTCCAGGTCGTTGACGTTGTCGCCGATGGCCCAGATCGTCTGCAGGGGCGGAGGGGTCTCGTCGCGGCGGAACCGGTGGACGACGTTGCTCTTGCACGGTGGCGCGCTGCGGCTGGGCCGGACCGGGGCGAAGGCGGCATTGAGGTTCAGGTCGCCGCTGCAGACGTCGCCGTCGAACTGCAGGGTGTGGGCCAGCGCAAAGTCGGCGAAGATCCTGCGCCGCAGGATCTCGGCGGCCACGAAGTAGCTGTCGCTGACCACCCCCACCATGAAACCCGCACGACGCAGGCGGTTGACGCAGGCGACGACGCCAGGCCGGATCGGCAGGGCGTGGGCGACACGCTCGAACTGCTTTCGGTGCACGTACTTGAAGAGGGCTCCGATGCGATCGCTGCGGGTGGCGGCGTCGTCGCCTTCATCGAGCAGCCTGGCCAGGGCGGCCTCGTGGCCCGTGGCCCGGGCCAGCGCGACCACGTAGCGGTCCGGCGTGATCGTGCCGTCCATGTCCAGCAGGATCAAGCGCGTGCGCCCGCGGCGGCGGGTGATGACGTAGTCCAGCGTCGAGGTCGCCTGCCGCTGGGTTTCGTACATGGCGGCGATCTGCTCCATGTGCAGCCGCCCCGCCGCCCGCGCCCGGCTGTAGATCACGCGCGAGACCTCGTTGGCCATGGCCGTCAGGTCGAGCAGCGGCTGGCTGTCGTGTTCGAGCGACCCGATGTCCACTTCCGTCAGCCGCGCGCCGGCGTTCTTCGCGTCGATCAGCAGGCCGATGTCCACGCCGTAGCCGTCTTCGAAGGTCAAGGCCTTGAGCAGCGGCGTCCGGGCCGCGATCAGGCCGCCCAACGGTTGCGCAAAGTGTGCGAGCTCCGGAAAGAAGACCTTGAGCATGGGCTTGGCCGTCAGCTCGGTCACGCGGCCGCCGGTCCGGCCGAAACGCGCCTTGACGAAATCGGCGTCGCCGCGGACGAGCGGCCGACACAGGTCCGACACCACGCTCGGTCGCAGCCCGGCCAGATCACCGTCCAGGTACACGATCAGTTCGCAGCGGGCGACCCCCACGCCGTCACGCATCGATGCGCCCTTGCCCAGCATCGTGCTGGTGATGACCTCCGCGCCGGCCTGTCGGGCCAGCCGGGCGGTGTCATCGATCGAACTGTCGTCGACGACGATCACTTCCGCGGTGGCGGGGTCGGCCAGGGCGTGCCGCACCACATCGGCGATGCGCGCGGCTTCGTTCAAGGCCGGGATCACCACCGTGGCGCAGGCCACCAGCGGCGAGGGAAGCGCGGGAGCGGGGTGAACAGGCGCCGGCGCGGTCACCGGGACGGCCCGATCGTGCGGGCGCACCCGTCGCCATTGCCGGCGCAGCCAGTCCAGGAGCCTGTGCAGGGCAGGCGTCATGGCTTGTCCCCGCGCGCTTCGCCTGGCGGCGGAAGCGGCAGCATGCCGGCCAGTTCCTGGTACATCGGCCGCGTGACCAGACGGGCGACGCCGCTGGACAGCAGTGCGCAGGCCATCAGGCTGAGCACCATCGATTGGCCGGACACCATTTCCATCACGATGATGAAGGCGGTGATCGGTCCGCCGGTCGTGGCGGCGAGGAAGCCGGACATGCCCAGCGCGATCAGCGGAATGGCCGCTTCCCGGCTCATGTCCAGCGCGAACGCGATGTCGTGGCCGATGCCGGCACCGATCGCCAGGGAAGGCGCGAAGACGCCCGCCGGCACGCCGGACCAGGCGGAGATCCAGGTGGCGCAGAACTTCAGCAGGGTGTAGACCCCGGGCAGGTCGCCCTCTCCCTGCAGCAGCTCGCGCGTGGTGAGGTAGCCCGCGCCTGCGGTCGCCCCTTCGGTGACCAGGCCGATCACCGCGACGCCCAGGCCGCAGCCTGCAGCGAAGCGCAACGGATGCGCCGTTCGCCAACGGCTGAAACGGTCGGGCAGGCCGCGCACCGAGACGACGATCAGCCGGGCAAACAGGCCTCCGCTCAGGCCGGCCACCAGCGCGACCAGCAGGCCCGGCCACAGCAGCGACCAGGACACGGTCTGCACCCGGAGGCGGCCGAAGTAGGTCTGGTTGCCGAACACCGCCACCGCGATCAGTCCGGACAGCACGATGGCGGCGATGACCAGGGAGCTGTGGGCGATGTGGCGGCGACGGGTCAGCTGTTCCAGCGCGAACACGATGCCGCCCAAGGGCGTGTTGAACGCCGCGGCGATGCCCGCTGCCGCGCCGGCCACCATCAGGTCGTGTTCATCGATGCCCGAGTGCGGCGACAGCCACCTGCGGGCGCTGACCATGACCCCCGCGCCGACCTGCACCGTCGGCCCTTCCCGGCCGATCGACAGCCCGGCCAGCAATCCGCCCGAGACCAGGCCCATCTTGTGCAGCGACAGTCGCAGCGAGGCCAGCCAGGCCCGTTGTGGCGGCGGGAGGTCGTCGTCCAGGGCACGCATCACCTGCGGAATGCCCGAGCCCATGGCGCCGGGCACGAATCGGCGTGTCCACCACAGCAGCGCCACCGTGAGCGCGGGCGTCCACAGCAGTGTCAGGTAGCGCCCCTGCGAGCCCCAGCCTTCGATCTGCCTGAAGCCGTGGATCGCGGCCTCGGCCAGCAGCGTGAAGGCCACCACGACGGCGCCCGTCGCGGCGGCGAACGCGAGGACGATGCCTCGATCGACCCATTGCCGTCCGGCGAAGAACTCGCGCTGCAGGTTGTGCCAGAAGTCGGGTTCGACATCGCGTGCCGCACGCCAGCCTCCGTGCAGCCACGCCCGAGACACGCGGAGCAGTCCTGCCACGCGGGCAGCCATCACTCGATCGGAGCCTGGCATCGTGGGTCGGTCAGAGTCAGGTTCAGGGGCCCGGACGTGCCCGCGGCCACCCTCGAGCCCACGCGACGGGCTGCGCGAGGGGACTGGAGCGCTACATCTGCGCCAGGGGAATGCCCGCTCCGCGCTCGTCGGCCTGCAGCACCTCGAGCAGCTTGCCCAGGTCGCTGTCGAGGCGGGTCAGCGTCTCGAGGTCGAGCGTGGCCAGTGCCTGCGGCAGCACACCGGCAAACGGACCCGGCGCCTTCTTGAGCACTCGCGCTCCCGCGGGCGTCAGGCGCAGTTGGGTCGCCCTGCGATCGCTCGCCTGGCGACGGGCGACGACGAGATCCGAAGCGACCATGGCCTTGACCAGGTTGCTCGCTGTCGTCTGATGGACGTCCATGGCCTTGGCCAGACCCCCGACGCCGATGTCCGGCTGCTGCTGGATCACGCTCAGTGCCCAGACCTGGGCGCCCCCGACGCCGGCCTTCTTCTCGACTTGCTGGAAGTGCGTCTTGACGGCGTTGAAGACCGATCGAAAGCGACGCAGCACGCGGGCGGCGGGTTCGACCGGGTCGGGCGGGGGCACAGTGCCGGCGGGGCTCTGCCGGCGGCGCTGGCGTGACGGCTGCAAGGGCATGCGGAATCATAGGTCTGCCTCCGGTCATGCCACGAGGGGCCAAAAAAAACCGAGGCCAAGCCTGGCCCCGGAAAGTCGCTTGCCTACCTGCTTGTCGCTGGCTGACTCGACACGCAGCGCCACAAGTATATTTGCCCACATGTATTTCGGCGTAGGGACTAGCACGAGGGTCCTCGGCGCCGGTCGGCGTGTCGCCGGCGCACCCTCGGGCTGACCCCAGGCGGCGGGCTGGGCAGCCGCTTCTAGCATCGGTGCCGAGGAGGAACGCCCCGATGGAGCTCGAGATCCCGCAACCGCTGGCGCTGGCGCTGCAGTCCCTGGTCGGCGCGCAGTCCCCGCTGGGGCAGCAACTGGGCGGCAGCGGCGGCGGCAGCGGCACGCGCGTGGTCTCCAGCCAGCACTTCGACGGTGCCTCGCTGACCGCGCTGTACCAGCTGGGCCAGACCACCGGCGCCCGCGAGCTGGTGTTCCAGCTGCTGGCGCTGGACCGGCTCAACGGCGAGCCGCTGCTGCGCCCGCTGGCCAACCTCGAGCTGCTGGTGCCGGAGATCATCGACTGGCTGTCGCGCGACCTGATCGACGGCTGGCTGTACCAGCGCGGCAAGGACGGCGTGCTGCTGGCCTGGCTGGTGCACACGCTGCGGCTGGTGCGGCCGACCGACGGCAACGCCTACGTGGTGGTCGGCCTGCTGGCCAACACGCTGCAGGCCGCCGGCCGCGAGCCGCCCGGCGACCCGCGGCTGCGTTTCACAGGCATGACCTGGGGCCTGAGCTTCTACGCCGAGGACCTGCCCGGGCGCACGCTGGCCGGGCTGTTCGCCGACCACGGTTTCCACAAGGAGTGCCCCGAGTTCAAGCGCGAGTACGAGGCGCAGGTCGAACACTTCATGCAACTGCAGCCGCAGTTCGGCGCGCAAGTCAGCGTCGGTGGCCCGGTGTGGCTCGCCGGCGACGGCCCGCGCGCGCCGATGGAATGCATCCGCCTGGGCCCCGGCACCACGGCCCGCTGCGTCAACGACGAAGAGCTGCTGCAGCGCCGCTTCGACCTCGCGGCCGACCCGCACTACTGGCGCGAGAGCGGCATCACCAGCGGCTTCGACCGCATCCCGCAGCATGGCTACCTGCACCTCTTCCACCTCGACTGGCACCGGCCGGTGTGGGTGCATGCGCAGCACGTGCAGCCCTACGCCTACCAGAGCGCCTTGCGCGAAAGCCTGGTGCTGCCGCAGGCGCACCGTGACCTGATCGACATCCTGACGGCCGACCGCAACTTCCTCGTCGAGGACGTGGTGCCGGGCAAGTCGGGCGGCACCACCATCCTCTGCCGTGGCGCGCCGGGCCTGGGCAAGACGCTCACCGCCGAGGTCTATGCCGAGGTGGTCGGCAAGCCGCTGTACCGCGTGCATTCCGGCCAGCTGGGGGTCAGCGCGGCGTCGGTGGAGAGCAGCCTGACCAAGATCCTGCAACGCGCGGCGCGCTGGGACTGCGTGCTGCTGCTCGACGAGGCCGACGTCTACATCCGCCGCCGCGACAACGACCTGCAGCACAACGCCATCGTCGCCGAGTTCCTGCGCACGCTGGAGTACTTCAGCGGGCTGCTGTTCATGACCACCAACCGCGTCGGCGACATCGACGACGCGATCCTGTCGCGCTGCATCGCGGTCATCGACTACCAGCCGCCAGGCCCCGACGATGCGCGCCGGCTGTGGCGCACGCTGGCCGCGCAGCTCGGTGTCGAGCTGCCCGAGTTGCTGGTCGAGACGCTGGTGGCCGACTACGCCGGCATCAGCGGCCGCGACATCAAGGAGCTGCTCAAGCTCACCAGCAAGTACTGCCGCCATCGCAGCCTGGCGCTGTCGTCCGCGGCCTTCGCCGAGTGCGCGGTGTTCCGCGGCCTGCAGCGCCCACCGGCGGCGGGAGGCGCGGCATGATCGACCCCAGCCTGCTCGAAGGCCCGCTGGCGGGCCGGCTGGCCTTCCGGCCCGGTGCCGCACCGGTGGCCGCCCCACTGCCGCCCGGCCGCCACGCGCTGCCTTTCGACGAAGGCCGCGAGGCCGTGCTGGTGGTGCCCGAGGGCCTGCCCGCGGCCGGCCCGGTGCCGCTGCTGGTGCTGTTCCACGGCGCCGGCGGCGAGGCCAACCGCGTGCTGCCGTTCTTCGTGCCGCATGCCCGCGCGCGCGGCTTCCTGCTGCTGGCGCCGCAGTCGATGTTCGTCACCTGGGACATCGTGATCGGCGGCCACGGCCCCGACCTGCAGCGGCTGGACCAGGCGCTGGCGATGGTGGCCGCGCATTTCCGCCTCGACCCCGCGCGGCTGGCCTTCGCCGGTTTCTCCGATGGCGGCAGCTACGCGCTGTCGGTCGGCGTGACCAACGGCGACGTGGCCAGCCACGTGATCGCGCTGTCGGCCGGCTTCATGAACACCTTCACGCAGGCCGGCCGGCCGCGGGTCTTCCTGGCCCACGGCCGCTCGGACAGCCAGCTGCCGATCGAGACCAGCGCCCACGCGCATGCGCGGCGCCTGCTGGAGAGCGGGCACGACCTGACGCTGCAGCCCTTCGACGGCGACCACGTCATCGTGCCGTGGGTGGTCGGCCGCGCGATCGACGCCTTCCTCGGGCCACCATCGACCTGACGGCCGGGCAAATCCCCGGATAGGAAGTGGTGTCCCGATGCGGCACGATCATCCACGCCCGACCCTCACGACACGACGGAGACACGATGACCCACCCCGACAGCGCCACCCGGCGCCACCTGCTGGCCCTGGCCGCGGCCGCTGCGGCCTTGCCCACGGCGCGTGCGCAGACCCGCGAGATCCAGCCCGCGGTGCGCCGACCCGGCGACTGGCCGGCCAAGCCGATCCGCATCGTCGTGGCCTTCCCGCCCGGCGGACTGACCGACGCCTACGCCCGCCTGTACGCCGAACAGCTGACCGCCAAGTTCGGCGCCACCGCGGTGGTCGACAACAAGCCCGGTGCCGGCGCCATCATCGGCATCGACGCGGTGGCCAAGTCGCCGGCCGATGGCTACACGCTGCTGATGACGACCTCGGGCACGGTCTGGCAGAACCGCGTGCTGTACACCAAGCTACCCTACAACCTCGACAAGGACGTGGTGCCGGTGGCGTTGTTCCCGTCGGGCCCGCTGGTGGTGGGCGTGCCCGAGAAGCTGGGCATCAACAACTACCGCGAGCTGATGGCCTATGCCAAGGCCAACAACACCAACATGGGCAGCTACGCGCCCGGCTCCTACCCCCAGATGGTGGCCGACCAGGCCAACCGCACCGAAGGCACGAAGATCCTGACCGTGAACTACCGCGGCGAATCGCCGATGTGGATCGACGTGGCCTCGGGCCAGCTGCAGGTGGCGATCGGCAGCTACCAGGCCTTCAACACGGTGGCCACGCGCGGCGTCAAGGCCATCGGGGTGACCGGCTCCTACCGCTGCCCCAAGCTGCCCGATGTGCCGACGCTGGTCGAGCAGGGCGTGCAGGGGCGCCTGGTGCAGCTCGAAGGCGGCCTGCCGCTGATGGCGCCGGCCGGCACGCCCGAGGCGGTGCTGAAGCTGCTGTCGCAGGTGGTTGTCGAAGGCGCCGAGACGGCGCGTGCGGCGCAGATCCGCGAGACCTTCGCGATCCCGAACAAGCCCAAGGACCTGGCCGCCACGCGTGCCGACTGGGAGCGCGACGTGCCGGTGTGGATCAAGCTGGCGGTCGACCTGGGCATCAAGCTCGATTGAGCCCTGCTCAGGCGGCCCGCCCCAACCCCAGCGCCACGGCCTCGGCCAGCCCCAGGCAGGCGCCTTCGAGTCGCAGCGACTCGAAGCGCACGGCACCCAGGCGCCCGCGCAGCCAGCGACGCACGATGCAGACGTCGCGCTCGAGTTCGCGGTAGAAGTTGCCGAACTGCTGCTGCCAGTGCGCTGCCGCAAAGCCCAGCAGCCGCGCGGCGTCTTCCTCCTGTCCGCTGAAGGCCAGGCCACCGGGCAACTGCACCAGCGCGTCGGCCACGTAGGCCATGCGCTTGTGCTCCCAGGCGCCCTGCAGGCAGCGCCGGTACGCGGCCAGAGCGGCGTCGGCGCGGCGCAGCTTCAGCAGGGCCCGGCCCAGCTGCCACGACGACATGATGTGGCCGGTGGCATGGCGTTCCTGCAGCGCCGCCTGTTCGCAGGCCGCCAGCGCGGTGGCCGCTTCGTCGAGCCGGCCGGCGCTGAGCCAGCAACTGGCGCGGTCCATCAGCCCGCTGTAGGCGTTGCGCCGGTGGCCGAGCCGCTCCCACAGCGCCTGCCCCTGCATGGCCAGCGCTTCTCCGCGCACGCGGTCGTCGTCACGGTTGACGGCGACCAGGAACTGCGCGCGCAGGGCCAGCGCCTCCATCTCGAGGTCGCCGGACCGGCGCGCCAGCGTCACGGCCTCGTCGAGCGTCCCGTCCAGCTTGGACGTGTCCTGCCCCGAGAACATCATCACGTGCGACTCGCGCACCAGCGCATGGGCGCGCAACCGGGGGTCGGGGGCCAGGGCCACGGCCTGATGGGCCAGCGCCAGCGCCTCGGCCGTGAACCCTGCGAGCACGCAGGAGAAGGCCAGCAGCACGCTCGCCTCGCACTTCATCCGGGGGTCGTGCACGGCGTGCAACGCGGTCTGCAGCGCTTTCAGCACCGCCAGCGGCAGCCCGGCGCGGGTGTCCACCTCCCAGTGGCGGCGCAGTGCTACGACGATGGCCACTGCCTGCACGCCGGCCTCGGGGCCGTCGGCCTCGGCGCCGAGGATGGCCGCGTAGACCTGCGGCAGCTCGGCCTCGACCTCGTCGAGGCAGGCGAGCCCGCGCGAGGCCTGGCGGTGCCCGAAGTCGATCAGCCAGCGGCGCAACCGGTCGCGCCCAGCGGCCACCTGCGCCGGCGGCGCGCTTTCGACGACGAACTCGCGCACCGGCTGCAGCAGCACGTAGCGCTGGGTGCCGCTGGTGTCGCGCTGGCCGACCACCAGCGAGTGGTCGCGCAATTGCTCCAGCCGCTCGCGCGCGGCGCGCAGGTCCAGCCCGGCGACGGCGGCCACGGTCTCGGCCAGCGCCGGCGCGGCAAAGGCCGACAGCGCCTGCATCACCTGCTCCAAAGGGGCCGACAGCTGCTGCCAGCTCCAGGCCACCACGTGGCGCATCGACGCGTGGCGCTGCGCCATGCTGTGGCCGGCCGGGTCGCGTGCGAGCAGGTCCAGCATCGGCGTGCGGCCGTCGGTCAGCAAGGCCAGCAGTGCCTGCGGCGACAGGCTGCGCATGCGCGAGGCGGCCAGCTCGATGGCCAGCGGCATGCCGGCCAGCAAGCGCACCAGCTCGACGATGGCCGCCTCCTGCGCGGCGCCGACGGCGAAGTCGGGCGCCACGGCGCGAGCGCGGTCGATGAACAGGGCCACCGCGGCCTGGCCCGACAGGGCCTCGTCGCCGGAGCGCGACCGCGCCGTCTCGGGCAGCGGCAGCCCGGCCAGCTCGAACACCTGCTCGCCCGGCAGCCCCAACCGCTGGCGCGAGGTGATCAGCAGGTGCAGCCCGGCGCTGTCGGTCAGCAGCTGCTGCACCACCGCTTCGGCCTGGCCGGCCAGCTGCTCGTAGTTGTCCAGCACCAGCAGCGTACGCTGGCCAGCCAGCGCGCGCGCCACGCCGGCCAGCGGCTCGCGGCCCTGCACCTGCAGTGCGCCGGCGATGGCGTCGACCGCACGCGCGGCGTCGGTGCAGTCGACCAGGGAGACGAAGGCCACCTGGCCGAAGGGTGGTGGTTCGTCCTGGCCGCCGGGTGCCCAGGCGGTGGGTTCGGCCAGCGCGCGTGCGGCCTCGACGGCCAGCCGCGTCTTGCCGCTGCCGCCGGCGCCGAAAACCGTCACCAGCCGTTGGTGGCGCACCAGCTCGCGCAGCCGCGTGGCATGGATCTCGGTGCCGAACA
>Ga0075163_10011693_pt1 | contig 11430 bp, 10 predicted proteins | sample JI1023141ADNA_FD_71478 | JGI IMG/M metagenome (GOLD analysis project Ga0075163, IMG submission 71478) | Wastewater effluent complex algal communities from Wisconsin, to seasonally profile nutrient transformation and Carbon sequestration -... | ecosystem: Engineered > WWTP > Effluent > Algae... | reverse complement strand
TGATGCTTCAGGTATAAGCTGCGCTAATACCAATACTTCACCTTCTTGGTCAGGGGATGGTTTGGGTAGGTGGCGTGCATGAAGGTGAAGGCGCGCTTGGACCACTCCGTCGAGCTGCACGGACGGCGGGACAGGCGGTTGAGGTCATAGAGGGCCTGGGGCGCGCGCGGATCTTCGGGATGCAGCTTTGCGTAATCGATGATCGCGCGCGCGGTCGCGACGATGCCGCCGCCGGTCTTCATCAGCGTGTCGTACTCCTTGTCCGCGCTCGCGCGCTGGGCCGCGGCAAACAGGCCGGCAAACGGCGGCGGCTCGGTCGGCTGGCCTGCCCCCTCCAATCCCGCGGGGCACCACATATAAGCAGCGTTGTACCACTCGGACATGTGCTCGGGATTCAGCTCCGGCATGCGCAGATAGAGCAGCGCCACCGCGAAGCGGCGCTCCTCCGGCGTCGCAGCCCGACGCACAGCCTCCAGAGACTCGCTCCACTTTTTGTTGCCCTCTGCGAGCTGCTGCGGCGCCAGCCGCTCTGCCAGCGCCTGCGCCTCCGGCAGGGTCTCTCCGACCAGCAGCGCCCGACTGAGCGCCAGCTGAAGCAGCGGCTTGCGCAGCGCGCGCGGCAGCTTCGGATCCTTGAGCAGCGCCTCCTGCAAAGAGAGCGGCGCATAGCGCTCAAGCCCCTTCAACAGCGGATCGCTGATGCGCAGCTCCGCCTTCGCCAGCGGCGGCGGCGGACGCAGCGATTCCTGGGTCAGGAGCTGGCAGTTTTCACGCCCGACCACGAAGCGCTGGCTGTGCTCAAGCGCGTCGCCCAGGCTGCTCGCAAGCGCCATCCGCCAGTCCAGCAGCTGGTTGCGCAGCGACGAGGGCGGCTGGCTGGCACGGGCCGCAAGCTCGCTGTCCAGCTGCTTGCGGAACGCGGCCACCGCGGCTGCATCCGAGTCGCGCAGCGAAACCCGGGTCAGCGCTAGAGAGTAATAAAGCGCCGTGTCAAAGGCCGGTGAAGTGCGCGGCAGCTGCGCCGCGGCCTTGAGGATATCGCGCGCCTCGGGATGCGCCGCCGGCAGCCGCGCCAGCACCGCCAGCAGCCACGGCAGCGCCCGGGTCTTGTGATAGCGATCCAGCGCATAGCTCAGGAGCTTCGCCAGCGCATCCTTGGTGTTGGCGTGGTAGTCCCGCACCTGGCTGTTCGAGCCCGGCGGAAAGCCCTGAAAGCTCAAGATCCAGTCGGTCATCTCGTCCTGGGTGCGCAGCGCAAGCGGCTCTGAATAAGAGGCCCTCGCCCAGTCCACCTGGCCGTCTTCATTGACCAGCCCATCCAGCCCCTGCAAGTAATCACCGAGTCTGTTTCCATAGTTGTCGCTGCTCTGGCGGAGCTCGTTGACCAGCCGCCCCAGGTACGCCTGCTTGTCCACGCGGAACAGCACAAAGCCCAGCAGCCCCCGCGCCTTGCGCCCTATCTCCGACGAGGTCGGCTGACTTGCCAGCCGCTCCAGCAGCCTGCGCGCTTCGTCATATTTTCCACTCTGACCCGCGATGCCCTGCCGCAGATAGGCGCGCGCTTGCAGGTAGGTGCCGAGGCTGCTCCAGGGCGAGGCGCTGTCCTTGGCAATCTGCCCGAACTCGCGCGCGGCATCGTCCAGCTGACCGGCGTAAAAATGCGCCGCCGCGATCTGGTAGTTGCGATCGGCCTGCGCGCGCGCCGGAGCCGTCTGCGGCAAGGCGGACGGAACGCGCGCACTCTGCCCCTGCGAAGGATCCACGCCGCCGCAGTTGTCAAACACCATGTCCTGCGCCGCGACCCAGCCCTTGAGCTCGGCCGAGTCCGCACCCAGCTCGGCCCTGCGCGCCTCCAGCGTGCGGGTCGCATTCACGAACGCATCCTTCAGGCAGTTCGGCTGCATGATGGACGGCGAGTCCTTGGGCGGCGCTGGCACACCGGGCACGCTCTTGCGCGCCGCCAGCCACTTGGAGGTATCGGGCCAGTCGTATTCATCGCCCTGGAGGCTGCGCCGCAGCCACAGCGCCTGCACCTGCGACTGGGCCTGCGCATCGAGGCTGCCGCCGGTCAGATACAGGTAGGCCACAGTCAGGTACGAGCGCGCAAAGTTTGGACGCAGGATCCCAAGCTGCCCCGCTGCGAACGTGGGCAGAAAGTCCGGATGGCCCGTGTTGATCTCCACATCCGTGGCCGTGCATTGTCCGGTTGCACCGACGGGATTTGCCGCCCAGAGCAGCACGCCCACAGTCCCGAGCGCAGCCGCCGCCTTGCATCCAAAGCGCATTGATCTCATGGTGCGTTCTCCAAAGTTTGACCGAGCCTTTGCATCGTCTGGTCCAGCAGCATCGGCTGCCACGAGCGCGGGGAAAAAAGATAGATCCGTCGCGGACTTGGCAGGCGCGTGAGCGGCTCATCGATCGAGAAGCCATGGGCGCGCCGGCACTCGCGGGCCAGATCCCGACCACTTGCAAGCTGGTGGCGCAGCCAGGCGCCGTCGGGCCCCAGGCGATAGAACATCGGAACGATCTCGTCGACGGGCAGCGCAGCCAGCCAGCGATCTTGCAGACACCACGAGGTGAGCGCCGTGATCGAGATGCGAAACGCCGCTCCCAGCCGACCGCGCAGCTCAAAAAGGAAGCGGCGATAAAAGTCGCGCTGGCTGGACGTGGCTTCAAAATCCAGCTGCACCTGCCTGCTGCCCGAGCTCTCGACGCGACGCACCACGGCGTCGACCAGATGCTGCCGCTGCTCGGCATCCAGCAGCGGCGCCGGCATCGGGGCGCGATCGGTCTCGATGCGCAGCACAGGAAGCCTGGCGACGCCCGGCGGCAGCCGCAGCGAAGAGACCCGCTGCTGCACCACGGCAACCCGGGCGCGCAAGAAGATCATGGAATCCAGATAGGCCACACCCGGCCGCGAGCTCGCTGGAAGCTCGTCGAGAAAGCGCAGATCCTCGGGGCGCTCCCAGGCCCAGATCATCACCTGCGGCAGCGGCAGCGGCTGAGGTTGCCGCTGGCTCTGACACGACGCCAGCAAGGCAGCCAGCACAGCGCCGAGGCAGAGCCGCAGAGTCATGACGCAGAGCAGCGTATCACAGGCGGCGCCAGACGGAAAAAACCCGCATCCGTGGCTAGGCAGACCGTCAAGCGGGGTGCTATAAGCCGCCCATGAACACAAGAACCAGTTCGCCGTCCCGTTCCCTGCGTTGGCTCTTCATCCTGGGCATCACCGCCTTTGGAATCGCCGGCAAGAGCAGTGTCGCTGCTGCGGATGCCGATCCGAAAGTCACCATGGAGCTCGTGCAGATGGTCACCCCGCGCGAGACCTACCAGGCCATGCTCGCGCAGCTCACCAAGCAGATGCTCGGCTCCATGCAGCAGAGCGGCGCCAAGCCCCCTCCGGATGCCGAAAACAAGATGAACAAGGCGATCCTGGAGGCGGTTCCCTACGACGATCTCACCGCCTGGACCGTCGAGATCTACGGCTCGCGCTTCAGCACGGACGAGATCCGCCAGCTCATCGGATTCTATAAGACGCCGACCGGCAAGAAGGCCGCCCGGCTGCTGCCCGAGATCTCCGGCGAAGTGGGCAAGAAGATGGGCCCGATCCTGATGCAGCGCCTGCCCGCAGCCATGAAGAAAGTCGGCCTCACTCCCTAATTCCCCGCCGCACCGCATGTCGCGAGTTTTGACTTCCAGCTTTTTCTGGGGGTGATACCTTTCGCGGCATGCGCACTCGCAACTTCTCAAAATCGCTCATCAATTTCTGCGTTGGCGTCTCGCTGCTGGGCGCCGTCCACTGTAGCAGCGGCGGGGTCGTGGTTCTCGACGCCGACACCGACCTTCCGGATCTCAGCGGACCTGGACCGCGTCCCGAGTTCGATCTGTCCTCTCCAAAAGCGGACATGACTGCGCCGCCCGTGGACATGGCCATCACCCTGGTCAAGTCCTGCACCTGGCGCGAGCGCTTCGAGCAGCTCTACGGCCATGCCTGGAGCGGCGCCGATGTCGCCTTTGTCACCATCGACAATGCCGTGACGCGCGGAGTCGACAAGCTGGATCTGGCGGCGCAAAAAAGCCAGGTTCCCGACATCGTCAAGGTCAAGGGCAACACCAACAAGATCAAAGAGATCCAGCTGCTGGCGCCGGGTGGCAGCACGGTGCTGGCATCGCGCACCGGCGCCTATATCTACGGGCTCGGTTACGCGATGTGGCTCGACGTGAACGGCTATGGCGAAGCGGGCATCACCGAGGCTACGCTGATCCGCCAGTTCGGCATGGAAGAGGCGAGCTACCAGCAGCTGGTGGGCCTGTTCCGCTTGCTCACCAAGCTGGCAGAGCCGCAGGTGCCGACGGCGGATCTGGCCGACTTCCAGACCGCCGCCGCGGCGCTGATGAGCAAGATCGAGAGCGGCACGCTGACCTTTGCGCTGGGCACCGGCCACGCCGCCGACTTCCCCGCCACCGCGCAGACCGTCAACGGCAAGAAGTTCTCGTTCCAGCTGTCGGATGGCTTCGGAATGGATCCGCAGCTGGGCTTTCAGCGCGATGGCGTCTGGGGTCCGCTGTGGCGCACCTACAGCCCCAGCGGCGGCTGGTCCGCGTCGGCGCCGGGACTTCAGCCCAAGTGCGGCGGCTGCACGGTGGATCACTTTGCCGGCATGACGTATCAGTTCTGCGAAGCTCCGACCAAGCAGGCCGATGCGCAGGCGATGTGTCAGTCGCACGGCGGCAACCTGGCCACTGCGGACAGCGCTGTGACCGGAGCGTTTCTGCGCGGGCTGGCGCCGGGTGCGGGCAGCGCCTGGATCGGTCTCAGCGATCTCAAGGTGACCGGCCAGTACGAGTGGGCGACCGGAGCCAAGGCCAGCTACACCAACTGGTCCATGGGCCAGCCCGATCACTGGATGAACGAGGAGCACTGCGTGCAGCTCTACGATGCCAAGTCGAGCACCGCGTGGAACGACATCAACTGCGTCACGCCGCTGCCCTATCTGTGCCAGCTTCCGTAGCGATCTCGCACCCTTGCGCTCCTGCCCGCGCATCGCCTGCCGCTGGCTCTGACTGCGCTGCCATCGCAGCTCCTGGTGCGCGTATAATGCTCTGATGCGAAAAGTGAACGCGCTCTCCGTACTGGCTGCGGCCATGGCCCTGCTGCCACCGCTGGCGCAGCCGCTGGCAAAATCTCAGAGGCATGACGCAATGGCAAGATCCGCTCCGGACAAAGACGTGCAGCTCGATGCGAAAAGAGCGCTGGGCGCGGGCATCAGCGCGTTCGCGGTGGACCTGTTTGCAGCGTTCAAAAAGCAGGAGCGCGGCAACCTCTTCATCTCGCCGTACAGCATCGCAGCGGCGCTCAGCATGACCAATGCCGGCGCACGCGGCAACACGCAGGCCGAGCTGACCCGGGCGCTGCACCTGCCGCAGTCGGGCGGCCATGCCGAGATGGGCGCGCTCATCGCAGAGCTGAACGCCTCGACGCGAAACGGCCAGCCGCGCGGCTTCCGGCTGGCGGTTGCCAACCGCCTGTTTGGCGCCAGGGGCGCGAAGTTTCTGCCCGACTTTCTCGCGGTGAACGCCAGTCAATATGGCGCGCCGCTGGAGCAGCTCGACTTCATGAACGCGCTTGAGCCTTCGCGCAAGACCATCAATCAGTGGGTCGAGCAGCGGACCGAAAACAAGATCCAGGAGCTCATCCCTGCCGGGCAGCTGACCAAGGATGCGCGCCTCGTGCTCGTCAACGCGATCTACTTTCGCGCCGACTGGGCCATGCCGTTCGTCAAGCCCTTCACCAAAGACGCGCCGTTTCACATTGCAGCGGACAAGAAGGTCACTGCCCAGCTGATGCTGCGCATCGGTGAGTTTCCCTATTATGAAGAGGCCGGAAAGCTGCAAGTCGCCGAGTTGCCCTACACCGGAGACGAGCTCTCGATGCTCGTCCTGCTGCCGGCCGAAAAGATCGGACTCGATGCGTTCGAGAGCAGCCTTTCCGTCGAGAATATCCAGAAATGGACGGCGGCGCTGGCGCCGCGAAGCGTCAAGCTGCAGCTGCCCAGGTTCAAGCTGACGTGGGGCGTGAAGAACGTCATTCCGCAGCTGAGCGAGCTCGGAATTCACGATGCATTCGTGTATCGCAAGGCCGATTTTTCCGGCATGGACGGCGGCAACTCGCTCATCATCTCGCTGGTGCTGCACAAGGCGTTCGTCGATGTGAACGAAGAGGGCACCGAGGCCGCCGCCGCCACCGCAGTGGTCACGGCGCCCGGCGGTGCACCGCCCGCTGTGCAGCAGCCAAGAGAGTTCAAGGCCGACCGCCCATTCATCTTCCTCATCCGCCACAAGCCCAGCGGAGCCACGCTTTTTATCGGTCGCGTTACCAACCCGCTGGGTGATCAGTAAACGCTTTGGTAACTCGCAGTTTTCTGCGAGATTTTCTTGATCACTGTTCTTTTGCGCAGTAGCGTTGCGCCGTTCGTGGGTCGCCGGTTGTCGACGATCTCCGGACGGTTGCAATCCAGCACAATCGCAAAGGAGCAAATCATGAGCCTGACTTTCTACTACAGCCCCCAATCGAGCGCCGGCCCCGTCCACTGGACCCTGGAGGAGCTGGGCATTCCCTATGAAAAGGTCCTTGTCGATCTCAAGTCCGGACAGCAGAAGCAGGCGGACTTCCTCAAGCTGAACCCGAACGGTTGCGTGCCGGTGCTGGTGCATGACGGCGTGCCGATCTTCGAGTCCGCCGCGATCCAGATGCACCTGGGCGAGACGTTTGGCGTGGAGAAGGGGCTCTACCCGCCTGCGGGCACGCAGCGCGCCGAGGTGATGAAGTGGATCGTGTGGACCAATGCGACGCTCGGCGAGGCGATGTCGCGCCTGGGCCGCAACCTCGGTCCCTGGGCTCCCGAAGACGAGCGCAACGCCAAGGCCGGCGCCACCGCCAAGGCCGATGTGGAAAAGCTGCTGCGCATTGCTGACAGCGCGCTCACCGGCCGCGAGTACCTGGTCGGCAAGAGCTTCACGATCGCCGATCTGCACCTCGCATCCTGGATGGATTATGTGCGCATGATGGGCACGGATCTGGCAGCGTTCCCGGCCCTCAATGCCTGGCTCACTCGCTGCAACTCGCGCCCGGCCTGCGCAAGAGCCAGCTAGTCGTCAGCTGGTCATCAGCTGGTCGCCCGAGCACTCCTAAGGTCTCAGGGCACGGAGCGTCGCCGTCCGATCTGGGGCGGCGGCGCTCATTTCATCGATCAAGGCGCGCGCTTCACCGGGACCCGCGGCGCCACTTTTTCGTATGGCTTCGACCCGGCTCATTGTCCACAGGAAGGTGGCCATGGCCGCTTTGGGCAAGCGGCTGATCCACACCATGGGCGGCGGGGTGATGCTGTTTCCCAGGTGGCGCACCAGGCGAAATCCCTCGTCCATGGCCATCGCCAGGCTCATCGCTTCGCTCCACGATATGCCGGCCTGACGCGTGTACGACCGGACGCTGGCGATCATCGCCGGCACCACAAAGGCCGCATGCGTGCGCAGCCAGCTCTGCATATCCGGATGCGTCACGGTGGGAATGCCCGCGTCTGTAAAAACCTTGGCCCAGGTCGCATCGGTCACTGTGGTGGAAAACGGCTGGGTGACGATCTGCGACGTCAGCTTGCCATCGTCCAGGCTCGCCAGGATCGCGGGAAAGCCAAAGGCGAAGCGAGCCGCGCCCACCGCATCGCGCAGACGATCCAGAGGCGCGAAGGTGTTGAACATGAACATCACCTTCCTGGCCGCGCTTGCGGTCAGCGCCGGCAGCACGCCATCCACCTGCGCTGCGAGCACGCTTGCGAGCACCAGATCGTACCCGACGGTGGTGTCGAGCGCAGCGCTCACCTGCACCGCGGCGCGCTGGCCCGAGGTCGTCACCACCGCCCGATCGCGCTGCAGCTGCTCCAGCCGCTTTCCACGCGCCACCACCGTGACCTCGTGCCCCGCCTGCGCCAGATGCAGTGCGAAGGTGCTGCCAATGCCGCCGGTCCCAACAATCGCAATCTTCATATGAACGCGGATAGCACACATCCAGCGCCGCGCAAAGGCTCGCCCCTCGCCCGAGCTGGCTCGCGGCCCCGGATGCGCCCCGGGGAGATCGCGGAGCGACACAGCATTTGAAAGCGCTGTAAAATGGGGACCTCATGAGGTGTGTCCGTTCGCGAAGGGGTTGGCAGGTGTGGGCTCTGCTGTGCTGCGCAGCGGGGTCGCTGGCCTGCAACCATGAGCCGGCTGCCAAGCCTGTGGTCTGTCCCCCGGCTCCCCCTGCGCCCGCCTGCCCTGCGCCCGCGCCTGCACCTGCGCCGGCACCGGCACCGGCGCAAGCCGCCCAGGAGCCGCCCTCCCCGTCGGGTGGCGAGGACTCGGGCCAGCCCGGCATCGCGCGCTTCTATCCTGGGCCCGACAGCGCTCGCAGCCCGCGCACGCGCCGGCCAAACATCGTCATCCTGTTTGCTCCGCCCGCCCAGCCCGTCGAAGACGCGACGCTCGCCACCGTCGAGAAGCTGCGCCTTCAGCCCATCGTCTGCGTGCTCGGCGGCAAGCTCGCGAGCGGCGCCCGCTGCGGCGAAGCCATGCCCGCGCGCACCAAGGTCAGGCTGACCGAAACCGGCAGCTCCCTCGGACTGGAAGAGGTGGACGTCGAGCGCTCGACCGCCGCCTTTCACGATCGCAACGGCCAGCACGACTATCCCGCACCCTACGGCCCGGCCTGCTGCATGTACAACACCTGCGTCGGCAAGACCGTGCCCTACTATCCCAAGCTGCCCGACTCGCAGTCTGCGCTGGTGTCCACCAAGACCGTGCTCGCGGTGTGGCCGGCCGATGCCGAGCTCGATCTGACGGTCTTCCAGCCCGGCCTGCCTGCGGAGCTCAGCGTCGACAAAGCGCCCTGGACCAGCGTGCCGTGCCAGCGCTCGCCCGCCTGTCTGGTGCAGGCCGCGCAGGCGCAGGGCCGCAGCTTCGCATCCATCAAAGAGCGCCTGCACGGCGCCGGTCTGTTCGCATTTACGGGCAGCGGCCCCAATGCCAAGAGCTGGCAGCCGCTCCTGGGCGACCAGGGCGCGCGCGAATATTATGTGCTCGCCGCCAGCGATCTCGATCGCGACGGCCGCCCCGAGCTCCTGGTCTACGCGCGCTGGGCCAACGACTACGCCCTGCACCTGTTTGCCAACGACGCTGCCGCGCCGCTCTACGACTTCAGCTGCGGCAATATTTGATCGCCGCAGGTCGCCAAATGGGCAGCATGTGCCTATTCTGGGCGCATGAAGATTGGGTTCATCGGTCTTGGCAGCATGGGCGCAGCGATCGCCCGCAACCTGCTGCGAGCTGGGCACGAGCTCGTGGTCTACAATCGCACCGCCGAGCGCGCCGCCCCGCTCGTCGCTGAAGGTGCGCAGCTGGCGGCTTCGCCGGGCGCGGCCGCCCAGCACGCAGAGGTGGTCTGCACCATGCTCGCAGACGATCCCGCGGTGGAGGCCATGGTCTTTGGCGCCGGCGCGGGTCAGGGCCCCGAGGCCGAGTCGAGCGTGCTGGCGCAGCTGCCAGCGGGCGCCATTCACGTCTCCATGAGCACGATCAGCGTGGCGCTGTCCAGGCGCATGGCAGGCGAGCACGCGCAGCGCGGTCAGCTCTATGTGGCTGCGCCGGTGTTCGGTCGGCCCGATGCCGCGGCGGCGGCCAAGCTCTTTGTGCTGGCCGCAGGTCCGGATGCAGCTGTGGAGCGCTGTCTGCCGCTCTTTTCCGCCATCGGTCAGGGCACGCATCGCCTGGGCCAGGACGCGCAGCGGGCGAACCTCGTCAAGCTGTGCGGAAACTTCCTCATCGTCTCCATGATCGAGACGCTGGGCGAGACCTTTGCGCTGGCCCGCAAGGGCGGCATCGCGCCGGCCGATTTTCACGCGGTGCTGAAGTCGCTCGTCGGGGGCGCGCCGGTGCTCGCCCGCTATGCCGGCCTCATCGCGGAAAGCACGTTCGAGCCCGCCGGCTTCGAGCTGCGCCTGGGTCTAAAAGATCTGCGCCTGCTCCTCGAAGCGGCCGAGTCCCAGGGCGTGACCATGCCGATCGCCGAGCCGATTCGCCAGAGCTACTTGCAGTCGCTCAGCCAGGGGCGCGACGCGCTCGACTGGAGCGCCATCGCCCTCATCAGCGCCGAGCGCGCCGGGCTAGCGACTCCCGAAAAAAGTTCCGAAAAAGCCCCCGAAAAAATCACCTCCAAGTCCGAGTCCAAAGGTCCCGATCATGGCTAATACGAGCCTGCTCTTTTCGCCGCTGCGCCTGCGCGAGCTGACGCTGAAGAACCGCATCGCGGTCTCGCCCATGTGCCAGTATTCCAGCACGGACGGCTTCGCCAACGACTGGCACTTCGTGCACCTGGGCAGCCGCGCTGTGGGCGGCGCCGCACTGGTGTTCACCGAGGCCACGGCCGTCGAGGCCGACGGTCGCATCAGCCCGCAGGATCTGGGCCTGTGGAAAGATGACCACATCCCCGCGCTCCAGCGCATCGCGCGCTTTGTGACCGAGCAGGGCGCCATCCCCGGCATCCAGCTGGCCCACGCCGGCCGCAAGGCCTCCAACGCCCGACCGTGGGAGGGCGGCCGCGCCATCACCCCCGAGCAGGGCGGCTGGCGCCCGATCGTCGCCCCCAGCGCGCTGCCGTTTGCCCAGGGCTCCATCACGCCTGAGGCGCTGGACGAGGCCGGCATCGCCCGCATCCGCCGCTCGTTTGTCGACGCTGCCCAGCGCGCCCGCACCGCCGGCTTTCAGGTGCTTGAGCTGCACGGCGCGCACGGCTACCTCCTGCACGAGTTCCTGTCGCCGCTCAGCAATCAGCGCAGCGATCAGTACGGCGGCAGCTTCGAAAACCGCGTGCGCTTCGTGCGCGAGCTGGCCCAGGACGTCCGCACGGTCTGGCCCGCGGAGCTGCCGCTGTTCATGCGCCTCTCGGCCACCGACTGGATCCCCGGCGGCTGGGATCTGGATCAGTCGGTCGAGCTCTCCCGGCAGCTGCGCAGCGACGGCGTGGATCTCATCGACTGCTCCTCCGGCGGCATCGCCCTTGGCGCCACCATTCCCGTGGGTCCGGGCTACCAGATCCCCTTTGCCGAGCGCATCCGCCGCGAGGTCGAGGTTGCCACCGGCGCCGTTGGGCTCATCCGCTCGGCATTCCAGGCCGAGCACATCGTGCGCAGCGGCCAGGCCGATCTGGTGCTGCTCGCCCGCGAGCTGCTGCGCGATCCCTACTGGCCGCTGCACGCCGCCCGCAAGCTCGGCGCCGACGTCCCCTGGCCGCCGCAGTATCAGCGCGCCAAAGAGTAGCCCCGCCTCAGCATTCACCAAGTCTTTGAGTCGCCGCCCAGAATCGGCTAGGTTCCCGGTTCTTATGCGCTTAACGGAGGAACT
>Ga0075163_10011691_pt1 | contig 11432 bp, 5 predicted proteins | sample JI1023141ADNA_FD_71478 | JGI IMG/M metagenome (GOLD analysis project Ga0075163, IMG submission 71478) | Wastewater effluent complex algal communities from Wisconsin, to seasonally profile nutrient transformation and Carbon sequestration -... | ecosystem: Engineered > WWTP > Effluent > Algae... | reverse complement strand
AAAGAGCTGGGCGAGTTCGCGATTCCTGACATACGGATTGGCGGCTTTGGGCCATGGTTTGGTGGGATCGTGCTCCTTACCACCATCAGCCTGGTGGTTCTGTTGATTCAGCATCGGCGCACGCCAAAGCTGCCATCTTCTCGACGACAGAAGCCTGCCCCAGGCCGTGAATTCTTGGCCACCGGGGTATTCCTCATGATGGTGATTTTGGCATCCTGTCTGGTAAACCCTGGGGTCTGGTGGGCGCGCTACGTACCGCAGATGTGGCTACTTCCGGTGGTCATGGTCGGTCTGCTCCGTTTGCAGGACAGTCGCTGGGTATGGCCGCTGTCTGTTGCGCTCATCATCAACGTCGCTCTGGTCCAAAGTGGTGCCATTCAAGGACTGATTGAACTGCAGCGCATCACCCGCGCTGAGCTTGAGATGCTCCGTTTCCAGAAGGTCGATGTGAAGTGGCACACCTTCGCGGGTGCTCGCTTCCGCTTGCAGCGTAGTGGCGTTGATTTCCGCGAGGCTCCCCTTACCTGTTCCCAACCGATCACACTCATCCGCACCAATGTTGAGATTTGCCCTCGTCAAGTCGCGTCAGGCCGCCCATGACCGTACGAACCGAACTAGAGCGCGTCGCCAACGAGTGCCTGCGCCGGGCGCGAAGCCAGTGGCTGGCAGCACGCTTTCGGGGGTTTCGTCGTCTGCGGCAGCAGCGATTCGGAACCGAATTGACAAGTCTATCTTGCCCAGGCATTCCGGACCTGGTTTCCGTTGTGCTGCCGGTCTTTAATGGTGCAGATCTCATCGTATCGGCAATCGAGTCGATCCTTGCGCAGGACTATCCACAATGGGAACTCATCATCATCGATGATGGCTCTCAAGATGACACTGCCCGCATCATTGATGAGTATGCAGCGCGTGACGCACGCATCCGCGTCGTTCATCAAGAGAACCGGAAGATTCCCAAAACACTATCGCGTGGCTTTCGTATGGCACGCGGTCAGTACCTTACCTGGACCTCTGCGGACAATCGGCTACGGCCTTCGTTTCTGCGACTCCTTGTGTCCAGCTTGGAGCGACATCCCGACTGGGATCTCGTATACGCAAACCAGGACATCATCGACGAAGATGGTGAGCCGCTGCGGGGCAGCAGCTACTTTACCGATCTCCAAACACCGCCGGGTAGCGAACACCTGCATCTGCCAAGTCGCACCGACCTGCTGCATGCAGGTGAGAACTTCATCGGGGCAGCGTTTATGTATCGCAGCCGTGTCGCGCACCTGCTTGGAGACTACAGCAATCAGCGTTTCACCGTAGAGGACTACGACTATTGGCTGCGCTGTAATACCCTCCTCAATGTTCATCATGTCGACTTCCTAGAGCCGGTGTACGAGTACCGATTTCATGGTGGCTCTCTGACGGCACGAGCCAAGGAACTGCGCATCGCAGAGTCACGGGAGCAACTGTTGGTTTTTGACGGATTCCGTCAGGAGTTCTGTCTGACACCTCTGCTGTGGATCTGCGAGAATACGGAGACCACTGCGGGTTCACCGCTTTTGCGGGCTATTCAGGAACAGATTGCATCGCTCGGGCATACTCGAGTCGAGCGAAAGACGCTCGCTTCTCTCAGTCTGCCCCGCTATTTCTTGCCGTCTATCTATCTGCAGCTCGGAAGCTGCATAGGGAGTCTCAAGCCACCGCCCGCTGCTCTGCCACCTTCTGCCCTGAAGGTGATGCTACTCGTTGATTCTTTGGTACCTGAATCGGTGCATCCTGATTGGGATCTGGTCGCGGCCATCGGTCCCGGTGCAACACCCAGGCTCGCTGCAGAGTCCTATCAAGGGCTTCTTCGCACAGATGATCTGAACTCTCTGCTGCGAGCCATTGACTGTCGATGTCGAATGGAGTCGCTCCGGGAGTTGGAGCAACGCAGCGCTGCACCCTCACAGCCGCAACTGCTGTCGATCATCATAGATAGCGAGGCCTCAGAGTCGCGGCTTCGCGCCATCGTCCATTCCCTGCTGCTACAAGATCTAACAGGGCACGATATTACGCATTTAGAAATCCTCTTTCTGAGACGAGATCCCAGGCAGCAGAGAGCAGAGCAAGCGATGGCCGCATGCAGGAAGCTCGGACTTGGTCGACTGCCCATACTGCGGATAGTGGATTATCCCTTGACGGGTGCGCTGGCTAGCTGGAGTCTTTGCGCCGCCATTGCAGAGGCAAACGGCGAGGTCATCATCTCTCTCAATGAGCCGTTGGGGAATCCTCATTGTCTGGCCGAGTTGTTCGCCCTGTTTGTGCAGCATCCCAAACTGGCGCTGATTCAGAAGCCGCTTTCAAGCAAGCTGCCTGCACCTCGATCCCGTTCATTTGCCATGCGCCGCAACCCGCTGCTACTTGCCGGAGGGATCCAGAGCGGTCGACGTTCGCTCATTCCCAGCTCGGTGGCAGAGCTTCTGATAACCAGTCAGCTTCAGCGTCTCGGCTACCAAGTCGCGGAGTGTGAGAGCTTGTTTCGCGCTCACACTGGAGCGACTGCACTCCGGTTTCTTCCGACCAAGTTGCGTGCCGTTCGTGAAGTCATTGCCCAGAGCGTACAACTACGTTAGGGGCAACGCGGTCTAGGAGCCGCCCATGCAGAATGGCTCGATGAGCTGCATTCCACCGACGGGAAGCTTGCCACCAGCGTTTGGCACACAAGCGTGTAGGCCTTTGTCGCAAACGTAGAGTCCAGCATTGCGTCCGGCCCCCGATTTCGCACAGTCTAGGTCGGCCTGACAGCTCTGCAAATAGTATCCTTTGACATCACTGGGCGACAGTCCGTACTTGGGCACACCGTAATAGGAGGACTGACTGGGACGGCAGACGGTGCTGGCAGAGTCGGCCACGGCACAGTAGCCAGTCGGCCACGGCACGTCGGTCTCACGCAGACAGACTCCGTTTGTTCCGCAGCCGCTGTCTATTTTGCAGCTTGTTCCTAACTTGACCCCACAATTTGCCGGGTCATTTCCCGGTGTCACTTGGGCGTCACAGCGCTGCGGCAGCGCGATCGGATAGATGCCTGCAGGTAGTACTCCGCCTGTTGGAGTAGCCCATGCGGGAAGCTCTTCCGGAACATAGAGAAACACTCGATTGGGAAGGACTCCGATGAACGAGTCTGACGAGGAGTACCGACCATTGTGGTCATCGTCGAGATAGACCAGGATTCGCCCCACTGCAAAGCCACGGCTCAGCCCAGATGGGGTCCGCGCAATATGCTCTGCCCCTGGGTATTCATACATGTTGAGCAGAAACGGAGTGGATGCCAGTCCGACAAGTCCGCTACTTAGCTGCTCCACATACTGAGTGGGATCGGTACCGGTGTCTCCCTTCGGGTTCCAAAACATCGCAATCCGCAGTTCGGTGGAGCTAGTCAATTTGGAGTCGCTGATCTCCAGCCCACCGGAAAACTGCCACAGTGACTTGCCGCGAAACTGCTGGTCGACCAGAGGTTCTCCGCAGGCGCTCAACGTCGCAAACAAACCGAACGCCAGCCCGCTGTTCGCCACTCTCCTCCCAGCACTGGGTACGATCGGCAGGTTTACTAGAAACGCCATACGCCACCTCCGGCCAGCCACCAAGTGAAGACCGATCGAGTCTGCGCAGTTGTCTCAACACCGTTCATGAGCACCGCCTGATTCAATAGACTTGCGATGGGCCCGCCTTCGATGCGGACGCCGAAGCCATGAAGCAACTGTCGCTCTAACGCAAACAGCGCAGAAAAGCCGATTCCGAAGGAGTTGCGCGACCCCACCTCACGGAGTGTCGGCGCAAAGCGCTGTGCATACCAAGTTCCTTCGATCGCTACTCCGAACGCCAGGCTAAACCACGGCAAGTCCACATAGCGCTGCAGCACGGCCGCGAGCCCCAGTTCATAGTGTCGTGAAGTCAGTCCTTCATCAATGGAGCGCAGCGATGCGGTGTTGCCTCGCAATCGCGCACCTACGGTCAGCCAGGGCAAATCGGCGGCGTATCCAAGCACCACATTGGGGGTCGGTCCTTCACCAGCCAGGATCTCTCCCCGTCCAGCAAGCAGCAGGTGTAGACCATGTACGGAAGCACGTGCTCCTCCCCGCTTACGCACTAGTTGATCGTAACGAACGGAGCGATAGGGCAGCGAGCTTACATCGATCTCTTGGCCAGGAACTAGCTGGACTTGATACTCTCTGTATTCGTAGCTTCCTCGTCGCTGAATGAAGTACTTTCCACGCGGTAACGCGATCAGTCCATGGTTGCGAGCTGTGGTCAGTTCTGCAACCACGGCACCGCTTTCTCGCTCTTCTGTAACGAGATACATGCCGGCATCGCCCAGTCGCAACCGACCCAGATTGTGTTCAGCTCCACCTAGCGTAGTAAGAACCAGATCACCACTTCCTTTGACATCGTAGGCATAGGTTGGGTGCTGTAGCTGAAGAGTCTGTCCGCTTGATCGCAACGTCTGCGCATAGCTGTAAGCATAGGCTTCAGAGAGGGTTACCTTTCCATCGCCGTTGCGATCCGCCGCGCCCCGCAGTGCGTTGACCAAGTGATGTGAAAAGAACGAAGCCCGCAGCCGATCGGACTCCTGACTGGACTCTCCTGCCGTACTGGAGGAGATCATCGCAGTGCCTTCTGCTTCGACCCGATCTTCCAGTTTGATTGCAAACTCAGGGATGCTGCGCACTCCTTTTACGCGAGTCACAGCCCCTGAACGACAGGCATCCACCACCAGCAATCTCATCGTTGCTGGAGAGCCCGATACCAGCCCGCGCAACTCCTCGACGGGAAGCCTGGTTCCACGAAGATGAAGAGATTCCGCATCCGCGTGACCTGAGTAAAACACCAGCAGCGCAGTGGTCTTGCCATCCGCTGAGCGGGCCCGCAGTCCAGCGTTCACAGAGACCAGCGTACGTCGAACTGTCTCGGCACTCTCATCGATGAGAATCCGAACACGATCGGATGCAATGTTGCCTTGGGTGCGCAACACTTCTGCAAATTCTCGGGCATCGCGCTCTCCGTACAGCAGCTGCACTTCGTCGGCGTCACCCCGGTTATTGCCCACCACGATCAGCCAGCTTTCATCGGGGAGTGCATACGCTCGTGTCCCGATGAGTATGCCGATCAGACTTGCCAGCAGTGTCAGGAAACGCCGCATTCTGCTGCTGATACTGTCACCGATTCTCATTGTTGGCAGAGCACTCTTCATGGCTTCAGGAACTCATCGACCGGGATACCACTTTGGCGACCAGACGCTGCCGCATTATACAAAGAGACATGAGAGCCAGCGGTGCGCAGATAAACCTCGGTATACAGTGAGGCCAGCGTGGAACCCGGTGACATGCTCATCATGCTGGCCACTTGGTTCGAGAACGCATCATTGACCCACGAGCCAACCTCGGCATCATAGGCACCCGCATAGGACACCTCTCGACTGTGCGCGGCACTGAGAAGTACCGTTCCGTTCAGTGGGCTCATCGCTCCGCTTGGCCCGCATCCTAGCTCAATTCCGCCGTAAGCAGAGTCCCCGAATGCTCCTCCGTAGCAGCTCTCGACGATGACCAACGCACGACGCAAGCGGCCTTCGGTTTGCAACACACACAGGGCTTCGCGAAGATGTTTAGGAGAGAAAGTCGATCCGCTCGCTTTGAGTCCCTCTGCCGGAGAGCTAGCTGCAATCGGGATTCCTTGATTGCCACCATGGCCCACCAGATAGATGTAGAAGTTGCTCGCCGAGGTAGTGTGGATGACCTGCGGAGTGCGCTCGGTCACCTGCCCGGTGATGATGCTGGTCAGGTCGCTCGGGCTGACGAGCAGGTTATAGTCACGCACCACACCACGGTAGAGATTCGGCCCACCGGGTTCGTTCCGCACCGTCCCAGCCAAAGGATTGCGGATCGAAGTGGCGAGATCATCTGCCATGATGAGCACGATGTGATCATCCTCAAATCCCTGAGCCCGCAAGAGCTGATACTGACGGAGCGCATCGGCTTGATGCCGGTAGTTGCTCCATCCTGAAGACAACGCGGCAATCACCGCCCAGGAGTCTCCCTTGTCCACCTTGGGAGTCCAACCGCTGCCGCTGAGATCGCTCTGGAACGCCCGATTGGGAGGCACAAACACACCACTACTGCTCAAAAAGGCTGGATCTCCGGTGAAGTAGCGGCGGTCGGTTTGCGGACCCTGTGGCGTCATTCGCCAGTGCGTAAGCGTGGCTGATGCGAGATCGACATAGAGTCCCGGCTCGAACAGAAGGGGCCCCGTTGCGCCCGATACTCGCGGTCTGTGCCCCTGTGCAAGTAAGGTCAGTGCGCTCGCGATTCCTGTCTGGTCCCAACCACTCACCCCATCCTGACGACCATCCACCACGGCTTTCAGTGCGTCGACCAGCGCTTGTCCTCCCTGCCCTCCTGAAGCGGCCAGTCCGTAGGCGAGCAAGAGTATCGCGTCGTACTCATTGGGACCGTGCGGAGCAGGAAGCACTGCCCCAAAGCGACTGTGGAACGCTTGCTCAAATTGCTCGGTCCCTGCGCTGCTGAGTCCTTCGATTCGCATGGTCGCCGGCCCCAGCTTGGTCAGACCATTTGTATCAAGTCCCGTGTCCGCGAGCATCACCCGTGGACCTGGGGTTTGCGCCAGCTTACGGAGGATGCAGTCCTGTTCTTGAGTTGCACCTGCAGCGACGAAAATGATATCTGCAGCGCTGCTGACGGCGGACTGCACTGCATCGTCACACACTTCTCCCTTGGCAAAGGCCGAGATCGAGATTGCATCATCGGCGTAGCCCAGCTCTTTGGCGAAAAATCCGAACCAGGAAAAGAACGTGTAGCCCCCGGTATCTAGGGTGCTGATCAATGCGAGGCGCTTCAGTCCCTCCTGTTTGGCGATTCGGACCAGCAGCTCTGTCTGCGCAATATCAGACTGCCGGGTCCGCCAGATCACTCCCTTGCCACCGTAGGCGCGCAGGATCTCGGCAGCAGCAGAGGTGGTCGACACCAGCGGCTTGTTCGCAGCCAGATAGGAGTCGGCCACTGCGGCCAACATCTCCGAACCAGGAGGAGCAATCGCCGCAACATAGCGATCATTGGAAGCGACTCCTTTGCTGATCTCGATGATCGCGCTGATTTCTTTGCCGGCAAAGTCGAAGTACTCTAGCTCTAAGGGACGACCGGCCACTCCTCCTGCGGCATTCACCAGTTCCGCAGCCCAGTCCATGTTGGGATGTGCGAGCGGTGCAGCTCCGGAAGACCCCATGCGCGTATTCATTCCCAGAGGCGGGTCGGGCGTTCCCATGGTTGGCGGAGCAGGAATCCCCATCAGCACCGCAATGCGCAATGGCTCGATCCCCTCACCACAGGCAGCCAAAGCGCAAATCGTCAGGGACCAGACCAGCCGCGAGCACCAGTGTAAAATTTGCGCAGACAGAGGTCTGTTCGCACAGCGGGTCCAAGTGGCAGACATGGTGGCTCCTCTCACAGCGGGCGACCTCTTAGCGTATCGTGAATCGGCATTCCATAAGACCCGTATCCACACGACTCGGGCAACTGCGGGCTGGCGCAAAACCCCACGGTGTCTGCCCTGGCTGCTGTTAAAGTAGCGGAATGCAAGGACCAAAGGTGCCGACGGCCAAGGCAGCAAATTCAGCCGAGCCGCTCGCCGGTAAACGCGTCGTTCTCGGTATCTCGGGCGGTATTGCTGCTTACAAAGCCGCCGAGCTCACGCGCCTGCTTCGCAAGGCGGGCGCAACCGTCCAAGTGGTGATGACCCATGCAGCCCAAGCGTTCATTCCACCGCTGACGCTGCAGACCTTATCGGGCCACCCCGTGGCAACGGAGCTGTTTGATCTGACGCAAGAATCCGAGATTGGACATATCACACTCGCCGATTCTGCGGACCTGCTGATCATCGCACCAGCGACGGCAGATCTTCTGGCCAGACTTTCGTTAGGGCTTGCCAGCGACTTGCTCACCACCGTTGCACTGGCCTGTCAGGCACCGCTTCTGCTGTGCCCGGCGATGAACGTCAACATGTGGAGCAAGCCACAGGTGCAGCAGCACGTGGCTCAGCTTGTTGCCTGGGGAGCGCACATCGTCGGTCCAGCCTCTGGCGAGCTGGCCTGCGGGTGGGTCGGTGCTGGTCGACTGGTCGAGCCGATGGAGATCGTTGCGGCTGCCGAGTCGGTGCTGGCATCTCGGCAACACCAGGATCTTCGCGGGCGCTGGGTAGTCATTACCGCTGGCCCAACGTATGAGGCGATTGATCCGGTGCGCTTTATCGGCAACCGCTCGTCGGGAAAAATGGGGTTTGCTCTCGCGGCTGATGCGGCGCAGAGGGGTGCCGAAGTCACACTGGTCGCCGGTCCGGTCGCGCTAGAAACGCCGCCTGGCGTACACCGCATCAACGTCGAAAGTGCGCGGGAGATGTCGCAAGCGGTGCTGCCGCTCCTCGATCGAAGCCGAGCTCCGGACTGTATTGTGATGGCTGCTGCCGTTGCTGATCACCGACCGACCGAGGTCGCTCCCCGCAAACGCAAGAAGCAGGACTTGGGGCCGAGTCCGGCCATTGCGCTGACGGAAAACCCTGACATTCTGCGCTCCCTTGGCCACAAGCGACGCAGCGGCACACCGTTGCTGGTCGGTTTTGCCGCCGAGACGCATGATGTAGAGGAATACGCTCGTCGCAAGATCGTGGAAAAGGGCTGCGACGTAATCATCGCAAACAACGTCGCCGAAGACGGTAGCGGCTTTGGCACCGATACCAACCGGGTCACCATTTTGACCCGACGCGCCGGTGATTCCATCGAGGTCTTGGCGCTACCGCTGCTCAGCAAGAGCGCTGTCGCGGACCAGATCTGGAGTCATATCGTCCCGCTGCTTCCGAGCCCGGTTTCCCAGTAAGTGATGAGCTGAGCGGTCCAGCACGGCTGCGCTCGCATCCCTTACGACTTCTCTTCCGCGCTCACCGCCTCCAGCAGCGAAATCTCGGCGGTCGAGTACCGACGCCACTCACCGAACGGAATCACCACATCGAAGCACGTTCGATCACCGCGTCGCTCTGCCACGATTTCCCAGCCGTGGGCGCGTACCAGCCGGTGGGTAATGGCGAGCCCAAGCCCAGTGCCTTGCGCTTTGGTCGTAAACCACGGCTCGAAGATCTTTGCCACCGGGGCCGAAAACCCGGGACCCTCATCCCACACGACCAGCCGCAGTACTCCTTCCGGATCAATCACGGAGTTTAACCCGACACTGCCATCCGGGGGACTCGCATCGATCGCATTCGCCAACAGGTTGAGCAGTACCTGAATCAGCGCGTCGGGGTCGGCCAGCACCTCGATGCCATCCTGGATCTCCATCTTGAGCGAGTATCGGACCAATCGATCGGCCAGCAGAAGTCGCACGTGATCCGCCACCGAGCGCAGCGAAACGGGACGGGGCTGAACCGTTCGAGACAAGGCCATCTTGCGCAGTCGATCGGCCATGCGCTCTAGACGCGACACTTCCTCGCGACCAATATCGAGGTCTTCGGCCCAGTCGGTCTCGCTCAGTGGCTTGCCTTGGTGCAGCGTCCGTTCCTGCCGTTCGACAAGCATGCGGAAAAAGTTGATTGGAAAACGGATCTCATGGGCAATCTCGGCCGCAATCGTGGAAATGGCGCGATCGAGTCGCTCGCGATGAGCACTGTGCTCAGCCCGTCGCAACTCATCGAGTTCTTCGAGCGCAATGGCGTTCGCGAGCGCCAGCGCCGCCTGGTGCGCAATGGTCAGCAGCAGCTCTTGATCGAGGCTGGTAAATAGCTTCCCGCGAAGCTTCGGTGACACCACCAGCACCCCAATCACCTGTTCGCGAAACCGCACCGGTACCAGCAACCACGCCCACAGACCCGGACTGCTCTTGCGAATCGAGCGCTCTGACTCGACAAACACCAAGTTGCCGTTGCACAGCGTATCGAGCTGTTCGGAGCGCAAATTGTCGACGCCAACTCCACGCAGCGCCCGCCGAATTGCCCGCTGAGTCAGTCGAAACAAGGTGCGACCGGACTCTGTGCCGCTGTCTGCGATGGCCAGTAGCGGCACATTCGAACTCTGTCCCGGATCTAACGGTGCGCTCGGTGGTCCCTCCGGTCGCGACGACGGACCGTTCTCCATCGCAACATCTCGCTGGCGGACTCGACGCGGCGAGCTGACTGCCACGAGCTTCGCACGCGAACAAGCACAAACCGTCGTCACCGTCTTTTCCACCGTTTCAATCACCGCCAACCGTGTTCTCAAATCCGTAAACCGCACGATTAGTTCGTCGACGGTGGTGCGATACAGCGCTTCGGCTGGGAATAGCCGTGCCGTCAACCAGCTACCAAAGAAGCCGTGCGCTGGCCCGGCCACGCTGATCACCGTCAGTAGCAGCACGATCTGCACCGGTAGCGGCAGACCGGCCATCAACCGCCAAACCATCACCGCCCCCAGTCCGCCCATGAAGCTGAGGATCGCAATAATCAGCGTCCGCAGCCCAGTGCCGGGAACCACCAGCTCGTTGTCCCACAGGTCATGTCGCACCATGGCCACGATCAAACAGAGTGCGCACAGCAATCCCACCGGCAGCGCCACCAGGAGCAGATGAGACCCACACAGCCTCGGTGCCCTCACGGTCATCGCAAACAGAATGTGCATCGGCAACACCGCCGCTGCCCCGAAAAGTGATTGAGCGCGTCGGCGCTGACGCAGGCGAATGACCCGCCAGATGATCACCGAGAGTGCCAGCACCGAGGCGATCGAGGACGCATCCTCCACCGCGTGACGACACAGCACCCCCCACTGTCCATCTAGTGACAGCGCCGCTACCACCAGCAGAAGCAAGACCCCGTCCATCCCGCGCAGCATCCCGTGCAGCCACGGCCATCTCACCAGCATCGGCAAACGAACTGGAAAGAACAGCACAAACTCGAGCAGTGCGGACTGCATCAGCGCATAGGCAAAAAAGTAGGCCGGCAAGAGACGACGGGACGTGTGAAGGTCGCAAATGGTAATGAGCAACGTCGCGACCAGCGCAGCCCATCGTGCAAAAGCGCGAGCGGCGATCCCGTCGGTTCGTACGACATAGGCCAGTCCAGCGGTCAGGAGCCAGACCCAACCGAGTAGCACGCTACTCCCGAACAACAGCAGAACGGACACAGAGTTCGATCGCGCCATCGCTTGCGCAGACCATGCATCCCCCTTGTGAGCCACGCTCGCTGTCGCCTGATCAACGGAGAGGGAAGCAGTCTGCGTGGCCAGCTCCCCCGGAGAGGATGCCGAGGCCAGTACGATCATCGTCCACGCCGCGAACACAAAGAATCCAACCCACATCGCGGGAAAGGGGCTCTCCAAACGGAGCTGGGGAAACCGATTCCCAGACTGTGTGGCACTCCCCAATGAACTCGAAAGGGTGTTC
>Ga0075163_10011690_pt1 | contig 11432 bp, 11 predicted proteins | sample JI1023141ADNA_FD_71478 | JGI IMG/M metagenome (GOLD analysis project Ga0075163, IMG submission 71478) | Wastewater effluent complex algal communities from Wisconsin, to seasonally profile nutrient transformation and Carbon sequestration -... | ecosystem: Engineered > WWTP > Effluent > Algae... | reverse complement strand
CCTTTTACGACGACGACACCGCCCGCGGCTTCCTGCACTCCCACAGCTACACCGGCAACCCGCTGGCCTGCCGGGCCGCGCTGGCCACCCTCGACATCTTTGAAGAAGACCAGGTGATCGCCCGCAACCGGGCCACCGCCGCCCGCCTCGGCGAGGCCTTCTGCGGCGCCGTCGGCAGCCACCCTGCCGTGCACCACCTGCGCCAGCAGGGCATGATGCTGGCCTTCGACGTGGACGGCGCCCCGCCCGGCTTTGCCCGCCGCTTCTTTGCCGAAGCGCTGAGCCGCGAGCTGCTACTGCGCCCCATCGGCAACACCGTTTACACCATGCCGCCCTACATCCTGACCGGCGCCGAGATAGCCCACCTCGCCAGCCAGACCGCCGCCGCGCTGGAGGCCAGCCTTGGCTGAACGCCGCGCCCCCCTCGAAGCGCTGCAGAGCGGCCTCGCCGATCTCGACGCCGCCGGCCTGCGGCGCCGCCGCCGCATTGTGACTACGCCGTGCCGGCCCGAGGCCCGCCTTGCCGACCGCAGCGCGCCGGTGCTCGCCTTCTGCTCCAACGATTATCTGGGCCTCGCCGCCGAGCCCGCACTGGCCGAAGCCGCCGCCCGCGCCGCGGCGCGCTGGGGTGTGGGCTCGGGCGCGTCGCACCTCGTCAGCGGCCACACCGCCGCCCACGAGGCCCTCGAGGCCCGCCTCGCCGCCTTTGTGGGCATGGACGACGCGCTGTATTTCTCCACCGGCTACATGGCCAACATCGGCGTGATGCCGGCCCTCGTCGGCCGTGGCGACGCGATCTTCGCCGACAAGGTCAACCACGCCTCGCTTGTCGACGGCGCCCTGCTGTCCCGCGCCGAGTTCATCCGCTACCCCCACTGCGACCTCGCCGCCCTCGAAGCGCGCCTCGCCGCCTCGACGGCCCCGCGCAAGCTCATCGTTACCGACAGCGTCTTCAGCATGGACGGCGACCTCGCCCCGCTGCCCCAGCTCCTCGCCCTGGCCGAAGCCCACCAGGCCTGGCTGCTGGTGGACGACGCCCACGGCTTTGGCGTGCTCGGCCCCCAGGGGCGCGGCAGCCTCGCCCACTTCGGGCTGACTTCGCCGCGGCTGATTGTGATGGGCACCCTCGGCAAGGCCGCCGGCGTGTCGGGCGCCTTCGTCGCCGGCCACCAGAGCGTCATCGAATGGCTGGTGAACACCAGCCGCAGCTACATCTTCACCACCGGCGCGCCGCCGCTGCTGGCCGAAACCCTGCTGGCGGCCCTCGACCTCATCGAGCACGGCGACGCCCGCCGCGCCCACCTGGCCGCGCTGATCGCCCGCTTCAAGGCCGGCCTCACGCTCACCCGCTGGCAGCTGCTGCCCTCCGACACCCCCATCCAGCCCCTGGTGATCGGCGACAACCACGAAGCCCTCGCCGTCTCCCGCGCCCTCGACGCCGAGGGCCTGTGGGTGCCGGCGATCCGCCCGCCCACGGTGCCCAAGGGCGCGGCGCGGCTGCGCATCACCCTGTCGGCGGCGCACAGCCTTGAACAGGTGGATCGCCTCGTCGTCACCCTCAAGCGCCTGGAGGCCCACCACCCATGAGCACCGCCGCCCCCCGCCCCATCGTGCTGCTCCACGGCTGGGGCCTGTCGTCCAAGGTGTGGGCGCCATTGCTCGCCCAGCTCCCGGCCTCAACAGCCCTCGACCTCCCCGGCCACGGCAGCGCACTGCCTGCCGGCGACAGCCTGGATGCCTGGGCCGACACCCTCGTCGCCCAGCTGCCCGACGGTGCCGTGCTGGTCGGCTGGTCGCTGGGCGCACAGCTCGCGCTGCACATCGCCGCACAGCACCCGCACAAGGCGGCCCGCCTGGTGCTGATTGCCGCCACCCCGCGCTTCGTGCAGGCGCCCGACTGGCCCGCCGCGCTGCCCGCAGCCACCCTCGCCGACTTCCGCGCTGACTTCGACACCAGCCCCGACGCCACCCAACGCCGCTTCACCGCCCTGCAGGCGATGGGCGACAGCCGCCGCCGCGACGTCACCGCCGCCCTCAACGCCGCCCTCACCCCCGCCGACGACGCCCACCGGGCCGCCCTCGCCACTGGCCTCAAGCTGCTCGCCGACACCGACCTGCGCGCCAGCATCGGCAGCGTCCACCAGCCCGTGCGCCTCATCCACGGCGCCGAAGACCGCCTGATGCCCGCCGCCGCCGCCGAATGGCTGGCCGACACGCTGCCCGACGGGCGCCTGTCGGTGTTCAAGGACTGCGGCCACGCCCCGCTGCTGTCCCGCCCCGCCGACTGCGCCGCGCTGATCGCCGCGTTTGCAGCCGAGGCAACTGAAGCCACCGGAGCCACCGCGACCACCGGGGCCGACCACTGACAATGCAAGCCCCCGCCCCCAAGCGCGCGGTGCGCGCCGCCTTCGACAAGGCCGCCGACAGCTACGACGCCGTCGCCTCGGTGCAGCGCGCCGCCTGCGACCGCCTGCTCCAGCTCGCCGCACTAAGTTGCCACCAACCCGGCCAGCAATCCGGCCAGCAACGCGGCGACCAACGCGCCCACCAGCCCGCCCGCATCCTCGACGCCGGCTGCGGCACCGGCTACGCGCTGGCCGGCCTCCGCCAGCGCTTCCCGGCGGCAGAGCTCATCGCCCTGGATTTCGCCCCCGCCATGCTGCGCCGCCACCCGCCCGGCCTGGCCCGCCCCCTGTGCGCCGACCTCGAACACCTGCCCCTGGCCGAGGCCAGCGTGGATGCCATCTGGTCGAGCTACGCGCTGCAGTGGTGCGCCCCCGGGCGCGCATTTCCCGAACTCGCCCGGTGCCTGCGCCCCGGCGGCCAGCTGTGGATCGCCACCCTCGGCCCCGGCACCCTGCACGAGCTGCGCGACGCCTTCCGCCAGGTGGACGACGCCGAGCATGTGCTGCCCTTCCAGCCCCCCGAGGCCATCACCGCCGCCGTCGAAGCCGCCGGCCTGCGTGTGCTCGCCAGCGAGCGCGCCACCCTGCAGGCCTGGGCCCCCGACCTGCGCCAGCTCCTCGCCGACATCAAGACGCTGGGCGCCCACCAGACCGGCGCCGCCCGCCGCAAGCCCCTCGGCAAAACCGCCTGGGCCCGCCTGCAGGCCGCCTACGAACCGCACCGCAGCGCCAAGGGCCTGCCCGCCTCCTACGACACCTTCTGGCTGATCGCCGAGAAACACCCATGACCGCCTTCTTCATCGCCGGCACCGACACCGAGATCGGCAAGACCTTCGTCACCTGCGCCCTCCTCCACGCCGCCCGCGCCCAGGGGCGCGTGGCCGTCGGCATGAAACCCATCGCCGCCGGCGCCGACCTGGTGGCCGGCGAACTCATCAACGAAGACGCCGCCCGCCTGCGCGCCGCCGGCAGCTTCGACCCCGGCCTCGCGCTGCTCAACCCCTACTGCCTCAAAAGCCCCATCGCCCCCCACATCGCCGCCGCCGAAGAAGGCGTGGCAATCGAACCCGCCCCCATCCTTGCCGCCTTCGCAAAGCTGCAGGCCCAGGCCGAGCTGGTGCTGGTAGAAGGCGTCGGCGGCTTCCGCGTCCCGCTGGGCAAAAGCTACGACACCGCCGACCTCGCCCGCGACCTCGCCCTGCCGGTGATCCTGGTGGTAGGCATGCGCCTCGGCTGCATCAACCACGCCCTCCTCACCGCCGAAGCCATCCAGGCCCGCGGGCTGCAACTCGCCGGCTGGGTCGCCAACCAGGTCGACCCGGCCATGCTGCGGTTTGAGCAGAACCTGGAAGCCCTCACCGAGCGCCTGCCGGCGCCGCTGCTGGGCGTGACGCCGTTTCAGGCAGATGGCGACGCAGCCGGCGCCGCAGCGGGCTTGCGCTTGCCGGAGTGACAAGGGCAGCAACGCATGCTCACGGCGTAGGTCGGGTTAGCGCAGCGTAACCCGACATCCCTATCGCCCATCCCGCCCCCCTCGGATCGGATTCAAGCTCGCTGTCCGATTTGCTGACCGCTGATGGAGACCAGCGGCTTTCCGTTGTTTGGCCTTGGATTGGCCGGGTCGCGCCCCGGCAGGCGCCGTACTTCTTTGCGTCGCCAAAGAAGTACGCAAGAAAGGCGACCCCGCTTCACCGGTCATCCGCTTCGCGGATGACTCCCCTGCGCTGCTCGCATCGGGCGGCCGGCGCAGAACTCGCCCGCTACGCGGGCTCAAACAGCTGCGCCGGAAGGCCCCGCCCGCTGCTGTGCTGCTCGGCGGCTCAGAAGGGGCTTTTCGGAACCACCGCACGTTACCCGACGTTCACGTGTGATCGACGCAAAACATGCAAGGTAGGTCGGGTTAGCGCAGCGTAACCCGACATCCCCCCGACCATCCCCGACACCATCTCGAACCATCCCACCACCCTCCTGCACCCCTTTCACAAGGCCGTAGAGTCTTCCTACACACCCGTATATTCCTTCTACAAGGCCTTAGATTCCTTCCATACGCCCTTATATACCTTCTACAAGGCCTTAGATTCCTTCTACACGCTCGTATATTCCTTCCACACAGCCTTAGATTCCTTCCACACGCCCGTATATATCTTCTACAAGGCCTTAGATTCCTTCTACACGCCCGTATATTCCTTCCACACGGGCTTAGATTCCTTCCACACACCCGTGCAGAAGCGCCAGGACTCCTGTGTCCTACGCAGTTCCGGCTCACCCAGCCCCGCCACGGCCTGAGCCCCCCTCCCCGCCCGCCCGTCGTCTCCCCGCACCCAAGCCTTCCCCGTCGTCACCGCCAAGGCTCCCCTCCCCAACCACGCCGCGATCTCGCCCACCGCCTCCGCATCGCATCCGATCCCCGCGCCACCCTCAAAATGACATTTACACTCCCACATGACAAGGGGTAGGATTGCCCACAGTGGATAAACATCCACACTACCCACGAGGAGATCACGATGACCGGCCGCATCCCCCGCATTTCCAACGTCCAGCTCGACGCAGACGTCCAGACCATCCGCGCCCTCAAGGGCATCCCCGACTACAAACCCCACAACCCCGAGTTCAGCGCCGAAGCCGCCGAGGCCGCCGTCGAGCGCATGGAAGCCACCGCCACCGCCGTCCTCCTCGCCGAAAACGCCCTCGCCGCCGCCCGCACCGAATCCCTCCTCGCCCGCGCCAACGTCCACGGCGTCGCCATCGGCGTCAAGGACGAAGTCACCGTGATCTACGGCTCCGACTCCGATCAAGTCGCCGCCGTCGGTCTGAAGAAGAAGTCGGACCGGAATCGGCCGAAGCGGAATCTGCCGAAGCCGGGTGAGTAAGGTTTAGACAAGCATCCCGTTACGACTGGGAGGGATTGGGCGTGGCGGGGGGAGCGGCGGGAATCGGCCAGAAGCGGCCGGTCGCTGCCCGATCCGGATAGCTGCCATTCTTGCGGAACGGTATGCTCCACTCCTTCTTGCAACATGAATCGGATCACCCGCCATGGCGACGCCAGCTGCTTATTCTGTCCTGGTATTTGCTCCTTGCGAGTGGTTCTTGCTTCTAAACAGTCACTTGTAGAACATGTTATCCGGCATCCCGATGTTATGCGGCAGAACTGTCGCCCTAAAACAGAGTTAGGAGGCTCAATGTCTGACGCCCCCGAGAAGCGCAAAGACCTGTGGGACAAGCTTGCGTCAATCACGCCCCTTGTTCTTGGTCTCGCCGTGACTGGCATAGGAGCGCTCTTCACGCAGGTTTATAACTACCGTCAGTTACAACTCAATCAAATCACTGCACTGGATAAGCTGCGGCCCCTTCTGACGTCTGACAAGCCCGAGGAAAGGGAATTTGGCTATGCATCCTTCGCCGCTCTTGGCTACGAGGAAGTGGCGGTACGCATAATCCAGATAAAGAAGGATCAGTCAGGCAGGACTGTGCTGGTTGAGTTGAAGAAATCGGGAGGCAATACACAGCTCCAAGCCAACGCCACCGACGCATTAAAGTCTCTAGACGAAGCCAAGAGCCTAGTGAACAAGTTGGAATATGGCGATACGCTGGGTCTTGATGCCTGGATGGAGAAAGGCGACAAACTCGCTACAGATTTGGGGCTTAAGACAAAGCTCGCGCGCGCATTGATTGCTGCGGAAGTTATCAACGGTGGCATGAGTCGAACAAAGAGATTGTCGGAGGCAACAACCAAGCAACTGGGTGCCAGTCCGGCTAGCGGTGGTGACGAGAAGGCCTGGGTAGCAAAGTACCTTGATGTGATGCAGGAGCAACGAGGAGCGGTTCCGGAAGTATTCATCCACCGCCGAGTCCAGGAATTCCGATCGCTCGTATATAAGGGGGATTGGGAACTTACGACATACAGGCCCCAGCCTCCTAACCCGTCGCTGCAGGGGACGCCCGCAAGCGGGCACCCCTGAGCTCCAACGTTAGCCATACCCTGGACTACTCCATGCCAATTGAAGACTTTGCTGACAAGTGCTTTGTCGCCTTTACCGACATCTCCGGTTTCAAAACGATGATGAAGGACGGTGAGAGGGCTGCAGGTGCCATCGATTCGTTATACAACGCAGGCTTTGACATTCTTGGTGTTACGGCCAATATCAACGGATTCTTCATTTCTGACTGCGGAGTCTTATTCGCAAGACACCGCGAACCGATTGATCAACTCAATAATTTGCTCACTGTCGTGCGCGCCCTGAATAAAAAAGTGCTTGCTGATGATATCATGCTCACAACGTCGATTGCGTGGGGAGATTTTAGTTATCACAACCGAATTGTATTTCCGGGCATAGATAAGCAACCGATTTTTGGCAATGCTTACGTGTCGGCATTTCTGGACAATGAAACGGGTCGGCCACGACTAAAACCAGGGCAATGTCGCATTCTTAAACGCGACATACCGGAGTCTGTACTCCCGTCAATAGCCGAAAATCCACGGATAGAAGATGCAAAGTCGCACTATTATTACTATTGGATGGTTGAAAACTCGGAAGGCATCCAACAATTCAAGCATCGCTATCACGATGCCTATAACCTTCAGTTTTCAGGAATGCTAACCGCCTTAAAGGAAGAGGGGAATGGCTAACCCTGCTCTCAACCAGACAGCCCAACAGTGGCCCTCGTCCGCTGTTGGGTATCCTCCGTGCCTGCGGCACTCCGGCTGCCGGTTAGCTCCACGTTAGGCCTCATGCCACCAACTGTGCAAGTCCTTCTACAGGCACTCACCGGGCTTTTTATCGCACTCATCACCTCGTGGGTAACTGTGCGACTATCTCTTCATCGATTTCGCGCTGAAAAGCAATGGGAAAGAAAGGTCACTGCATACGAGCGACTAATTGAGGCACTACACAGATCAAAGAAATTTTCTTCCGAGCACCTTGACGCCATATATAAGGGCCGGGATTTTCCAGAAGATAGAGATAAGGAGTTGCGCGCCCTATCAAACGAGGCGCGGATTGAAATTCAGCGTGCAGCCGACATCGGAACCTTAACTCTGTCGGAGGCCGCGCTCAAGATTATCTCGAAATACGAATCCGAGTTAGAGAGCACCGATGGAATAATTATGTGGCACGACTATCTCGAACATGATTACTTGACTACCAATAAATGTCTTCAAGCGCTGCTAGAAGAAGCGAAAAGGGATCTCGCGCAATGAGACCTAACCATTCTCAATCGTTAGGACAAGCGCCCCGCCATGGCCCGGAGTGATTGGGTGTGGCGGGGTGGGTGGGTGGCAGCAGTCGGCCAAGAGCGGCCGGTCGGCATCCGATCCAGATAGCGGTCATCCGGGTGGAAAGGTATTCTCCAGTACATAGTGCCACATAGATCGGATCACCCCTATGCCGACAGCTGCTACTTTTTCTGTTCTGTTATTTTTCCTTGCGAGTGGTTCCTGCTTCTAAATAGTCACTTGCAGAGCAAGTTATCCGGCATCCCGATGTTATGCGGCAGGACTGTCGCCCTAAAACAAAGTTAGCCATACATGCTATTACTGACCCCCGGTGTACCTCGCATAGACCCGCAGTTGTCAAACGACCAAGTTCTCTGGCGCTATATGGATCTTCCGAGTTGCTTGAGCGTGTTCGCGAGTCGCGCCATCCACTTCCGTCGTGGCGACTGTTTTTCAGACAAGCATGAAGGCGCCTTTACTCTCTCCGTAAAACAGAAAATCGAAAGCTCTATCGCAAAGCACACGCTTCAGACCAGCTACTCGGAGTTAAAGGAAAAGCTTCGTCAGCGGGTTTTCATTAGTTGTTGGCATGCTTCGATTGACGAAAGCATGGCAATGTGGGCGCTCTATGGAAAGGGGGCACTTTCCATAGCCGTAACAACGACAGTGGGCCAGCTAGCTGATGAGTTACGCAAGGCCAAGATACCGCACCCCCTAGCCATTGAGAAAGTGAAATACATAAAGCACTGGCGCAATCCCAAGATATCCATCTCCCCGTATTCGAACGTCTTTAAGTACAAGGTTAAGGCATATGCGTTTGAAAAGGAGGTGCGCGTAATAATTGACAGAATGGACCAGGATTGGGATGAGGTTGTTACGGAGGATGGTATGTCTGTACAGGTAATGCCTCAACACCTCATTCGGAGCATCGTTGTTTCTCCTGATGCGCCCGAGTGGTTCCATTCCGTTGTAACGGAAGTTGTTTCTAAGTTCGGACTGTCTCCCGCACTGGTCCGCCGATCTAAGCTGAGCTTTTCGCCGTTATGAAAATGGCTAGTCATTCTGTCGAGAGACATCTCCCACAAGCTGCGCTTTGGGGTTCCCTATGCGGCTTTGCCGCTTCGAAGGCCCCACGCATCAAAAGTCGGCTGCATTGAATGAATTGCATATTCTGCAAAAAAACCGCGTTGGGCGCATCGGTAAGCCACATTCTCCCAGAGTCATTGGGTGGAGAGCAGTGGGCTTGCCTGCCTGACGGCTTGGTATGCAGCGAATGCAATCAGTATTTTGGCGAAAAGGTGGAAAGCAAGGCATTGGCGAGCTTCCCGTTTTTACCTTTTCGTTTGCTGCTTGGCATTCCGACGAAGAAGGGTCGAGCATCAACAATGCGGACGCACCTAGGAACCTTGCAATCAGACGTTTCGCCGGGTTACATCGGAATCGATCCATGTTCTTCAGAAATCGAAACCGCCATAAACGCCGGTAAAATTTCACAGATTCGGATCATCGCGGAGCCGACGGAGCCGCTAGCCATTGCAAGAATGCTAGTCAAGATGGGGCTCGAGGTAGTAGCGGCAGATTCTACAGATGATCCTCTCGATCCAAAATTTGACTCCGCCAGAAAGTTCTCTAGATCACCTGAACGAGGAACCAACTGGTGGTGGTTTTTGGGGATCGACCACGCAAGACTCTTCGCCAAGTTCCGCGACGGAATTACCATGCGAGAGTGGCAGCAAGGTGTAAGTTTGTCTGTCCACCAGTTACACGAATGCGAGGTTTTTAGGCTTCAGCTACTAGATATGGTGATCTTCACGCCGCTAGACATGCGGGTTGCGCCTCCGGATATGAGTGAATTTCCAGAGCCGAACAATCGATTGTTCGAAGTAACGTGCTAGGAAGAGCAGTGAGCAAGGAACTCCGGGCGACAGCTTTCCTCTCCGTTCAACGACCGCATTGTCGAGAGCTGTTCTTGCTCAAAGCTGTATTATCCATCCGCGTCAGCCTGATTCCGCGATATCGGGTCACGCTGCGCTGACCCGACCTACGGAACTGCAACGCTCGGTGATTCCGGAAAGCCCCTTCCGGGCCGCCGAGCAGCGCAGCAACAGGCGGGGATGTCCGGCGCAGCTGTTTGAGCGGGCGTAGCCCGCGAGTTCTGCGCCGGCCGCCTGTTGTGAGCAGCACAGGGGAGTCGTCTGATCAAGCTGCGCTTGAGCAGACGACCGGCTCGGCGGGGTCGCCTTTCTTGGTTACTTCTTTGGCGACGCAAAGAAGTAACCCGGCTGCCGGGCCGGGACCCGGCCAACGGAACGCAAACTAATGGAAAACGGCTGGTCTCCATCAGCACCCCACAAATCGCGGGGCCTGCCAGCCGGGGCGTGAAACCGGAACCAATCAAATAGCGGAGAGAGCACCCGCCGCGGGCGTGATCACCCGCTCCAGCTGCCTCAGCTGCTCAAACAGACAAACCCCCGCCGCCACCCCCACATTGAGCGACTCCATCCCCCCCGGCATCGGAATCCTCACCCGCTGGGTCGCCAGCGCGGCAACAGCCGGCGACAGGCCCTGCCCTTCCGAGCCGAACAGCCAGGCCACCGGGCCGCGGAGGTCGAGGGCGTAGAGGTCGACTGCGTCGCGCAGGTCGGCGGCGAGGATGTGGCCTTTGAAGCCCTGCAGCGCTTCGCTGGCGGCGACGTTTTCGAGGATGCGCAGGCTGAAGTGGGCGCCCATCGCGGCGCGCAGCACGCGGGGGGCCCAGGCCTGGGCGCAGCCGGGGGTGAGGAGGACGTCGGGGATGCCGACGGCGGCGGCGGTGCGCAGGATGGTGCCGAGGTTGCCGGGGTCCTGGACGCTGTCGAGCAGCACGCAGTTGCCGGTGAGGGGCCCAACTGCGGTGCCTGCGGCGGGCGCGGCAGGCACGGCCACCACGGCGAGCACGCCGCTGGGCGAGTCGACGGGGCTGACGTGGGCGAACAGGCGGTCGGGGAGTTCGATGAGGCTTTGTGGGTTGCAGCGGGCGAGCAGCGCGGCGATCTCGGGCTGGGCGCGGCCGCTTTCGCTGGCCACCACCAGCCGGGGCTGCCAGCCGCGCTCCAGCGCCACGCCCAGCAGGTGGGCGCCGTCGAGGAGGGTTTCGCCGCAGGCGCGGCGCTCCCGCGCCGAGGTGGCGAGGGCGTGAAGCTGCTTGACGGTGGGGTTGTCGCGGGAGGTGATGCGCTTCATGCCGGGGCTCGCAGCCTAGATGGCGAGGCCGAGGCTGGCCAGCGCCACCACGAAGGCGCCGAGCAGCAGGTTGGTGGTGACGCGCTGGCGGATCTGATTGAGGGCCTGGGCGCCCTGGGCCCAGCTTTCAAGGGCCACCGCCTGCTGCAGCGCCTTCCAAGGGCCAAACCAGATGCTGGCAAAGATGGCGGCCATCACCAGGCCGACGCCCGCCATGGCGTGCCAGGCCAGCGGGGCCTTGGCGAAGCCCACCGCCAGCAGCATCGCGAAGCCGGAACCGACGATGGCCGCCAGGGCCAGCCACACGATGGGGAAGAAGCGCGCCAGCACGCCGTGCCACAGGGCCAGCCGCTGGGGCGGCGGCAGCGCGAGCGCGGCCGGGCGCAGGCAGAAGTGGGCGAAGCTCATGCCGCCCACCCACACGATGACGCCAGCCAGATGCACGAAGAGCATGAGGTGATGCAGGGTCATCGGGTGTCCTCGTCGGTCCACAGGGGCGGGTTGGCGATGATGTCGCGCACCGGGCCGAAGCTGGTGCGGTAGATCTCGCAGGCGCCGTGGGCCTTGAGCGCGGCGAGGTGGGCGGCGGTGGG
>Ga0075163_10011689_pt1 | contig 11433 bp, 8 predicted proteins | sample JI1023141ADNA_FD_71478 | JGI IMG/M metagenome (GOLD analysis project Ga0075163, IMG submission 71478) | Wastewater effluent complex algal communities from Wisconsin, to seasonally profile nutrient transformation and Carbon sequestration -... | ecosystem: Engineered > WWTP > Effluent > Algae... | reverse complement strand
TCGTCCGGGTCTGGTTCCGCGGGCCGAGTTTGATGAGGACGGCGGTCGGCGAATCCGCGGCCAGGATGGCGTGGAGGTGGGCCATGCTCGCGGGAGCTTATCTGAAGCGGTCTGTCTGCCGACTGCTGGATCGGTGCAGTCGGTACACAAAATCAAAGGGCAGTTACGCGCAAGCCAACCACCAGGTACCCGAGAGCCGGCGTGCGGGCAGCACTCGGTCGGCCAGGGGCGACCGTGGCGGCACGCCGCGACACTCGAATGTCGCGATCGTTCGCTCCTGGTGATTCACAAACTCCGTGAGGTTGCGTGGTGGTACCGGCTCGCCTGGTCATGATAGGGTCGCACGATATGCGTCTGTCCGGAAGTATCGTTATCTCCGTATCCCTCGTCGCGTGCAGCGGCGATTCGACCGATCCGCAGTCGACCGGGGCGCCGCCGTTCACCTCGTCCGAGGGCTCGCCGACGACCGGCGGCGCGCCGGACGACGACACGAGCACCGGCTCCGACGAGCCGGATCCGAGCGGCGATCCGCCCGGCGACACGAGCGACACTGGCGATACCGGCGAACCGACCCCGCCGACCACGCAGCCCCCGGCCGACGACGATGGCGATGGTGTGGCGGACGGCGACGACAACTGCCCGGACGACGCGAACCCCACGCAGAGCGACATGGACGGCGACGGCCTCGGCGACGCGTGCGACAATTGCGACGAGGTCAAGAACCCGAACCAGCTGGACTTCGACCTCGACGGCAAGGGCGACGAGTGCGATGACGATGACGACGGCGACGGTGCGCCGGACGACCAGGACGTCTGCCCGGAGGAGAGCGACCCGGAGCAGCTCGACACCGACGAGGACGGCTATGGGAACAAGTGCGACGTCGACGACGACGGCGACGGCGTGTACGACGGGGACGACAACTGCGTCATCATCTTCAATCCGAACCAGTCCGACATCGACAATGACAACAAGGGTGAGGAGTGCGACCTCGACGACGACGGGGACGGGACGCCGGACGACGAGGACAATTGCCCGCTCGTCCACAACTCGTTCCAGGGCGACCTCGACGGGGACGGCATCGGCAACGACTGCGACGACGACGTCGACGGAGACGGCATCCCGGCGGACATTGACCCGGTCGAGGACGATCCCGAATGCCCGAAGGTGATCCCGGCGAACACGATCTACGCGACCACTCCCGACACCCTGTACGCGGTCGACGTCGTCACCTACGCGCTGACCAAGATCCTCACGACCAACAACGCGGATCTCGGCGTGACTCTGGACCTTGCGATCGACAGCCACGGGTTCCTCTACTCGATGACGACCGAGTGGTTTTGCTGCGTCCAGCCGGCGAGCGGCAAGCGCAGCCTCATCGCGTCCCCGAACGTCGGCCTGGAGTCCTACCCCGCCGGGTTGATGGCAGTCCCGCCGGGCACGTTGGACCCGGACCACGACACGCTGGTGTACATCACACAGGGCGCGGCCACCGTTGACATCGACACCATCGTGGCGGAGCTCGACTGGTTCCACGACTTCGCCTCGGAGAACGGCTACATCAAAGCCACTGACGGCGTGATGCTCACGGGCAAGGGCGCGTTCGTGGTCGTGTACGACGACCCCAACCCGATGACCCCGCGGATCACACGCGTCGATCCGACCACGTTCGACACCCTCGAGGAGGTCGTCGTGCTGAATGGCTACACCGGACAATTCAGCCTGGCCGGCTGGGGCGACCGGTTGATCGCGTTCGGCGAGAAGGGCGAGATCCTCGAGATCACGCTCGCCACCAAGGCGATCAAGCTGATCGCCGACATGAACTTCATGTGGACCGGAGCCGCGGCACCCTACTCGCCGCCCTGAGGGCCGCTGCTGCCTCGTTCCGGGAGCGCACGATTAATCAGACAAACGGCCACCCGTCTCGAGGAATAGAGCGAAATACATTCCGCACCAGTGAGTGTCCGTGGGTGTTATTAAACCGCTGTGTGACTCCTTTCTTCTGTAGGAGGCCGCGGTGGACCAGGATATCAGTCAGAGTATCTCTTCAGGCCACGAACTGATGTTCTTCAATTACTGCTGGAAGCAGTACGACGCGGACTTTCCCAACCCCTTGTCAGCGCTCGCCTTTCGCCACAAGTTCGCGTCGTACTTCACGAATTCTTCTAGGGTCGGAACTCCCGTGAGTGCCCAAATCTCTCGGGAGTCGGCCCGCCTCTTGGAGAGCTGGTGGAGACGCTTGGAGCCGCGCAGCGGCGACGAGCGCCGCCAGCCCTTAAGTGCTGGGCATCGGGCCAGAACGTCGAGCTGGTCGCGGCGTCTCTTGTGCGACGGCGCTGGACCGGCGACTCGGGCTGCTCGCTGCGCTCGTGGAGCAGAGAGCCGTAAATGCTCGCCGAATCCCGTCGTGACGGCTGATATGAGGACCGGTCAAGTCTCGCATTGAAGGTGAGGCTGATGAAGATCGAGAAGGGTCGAAGCGATGGTTTCAAGCGGAAGGCGCTGGCGCTGGTAGTCAGCGCGAGGTGTCGAGCTCATGGCGGTCGCCGATGAACTCGGACTGCGAGGGGAAGAACTGAAGGCCTGCATCGCCTGGAAAGGCAACCCCTACAGGTCCCTGCGGATCACCGGCATCCAGGTTCTCGTCCACGCCCGCGACCTGCGCTCCATCGCCACACACGAGCGCCTACCGAAGGAAGGGTAGGCACGGCCCCGCCCGCTTGCCTGGACGTCGCCAGTCACGCACACGGCGACGGCCTCGAACTGCTGCGCACGGTCTACGCCGACCTGGGGGGAGGTCGCGGAGGTTTTCCTGGTGGCCTCGAGAAGCCCACCCGCGGTACACGGTCCATCAGGCAAGATCCTCGTCCTGGGTGAGCGCTACACCACCAGCGACTTCATCGCCGCGCCCCGCCATGCCCTGCGCTTCAGCGCATTCGACGCTGCCGCCGTAGCGAATCGTCGAGACGAACGCCCGCCCCCCCGCCCACCCATGGTTGTAACAGCACGCGCCACCAGAGTCGAACCTCGCCATCGCTTGACCAGTTCCCGGGGCGCAGCCATCGTACCAGCCATGCGCACCGCTCTCTGGACGACTTGTCTGGTCCTCCTAGCTGCCTGTGGGTCGGGCGGCGGCTCGTCCACTAGTAACACCTCGGCCGGCACCGCGACCCAGATGCCCGCTACGACGTCCTCATCCTCCTCGACAACCGGCCCGGCGTCGAGCGAGACCAGCGCCGACCCTTTGACGACGAGCGCGACCGGCACGAACTCGACGACGACCACGTCGGCCTCCACAACCTCCGCCGACCCGAGCACCACGACCGCGACTTCCTCCTCAACGTCGACCGCGACTTCCTCCTCAACGTCGACCGCGACTTCCTCCTCAACGTCGACCGCTACCCCCTTCGATCCAAGCACCACGACGACACAGGGCGAGAGCGGGACCGCTGTGGCCGCGGACAGCGACAGCACTGCAGCCGAGTCGACCTCCGGTGGCCCCGTCGGCGTGTGCAAGGAGCTCTCCTACGACTACGGCAAGTGTCTCGCAGAGCTCGGCTACGCGTTCGTTGATGGCTGGTGCAACATGATCAGTGGCTGCAGCTGCGAGCCCGACTGCGAGTTCTTCTTCGCGGACCCTATCGCCTGCGCGACCACCTGCGCCGCCGCCGGTAAGTGCGACGAGGCCATCATCAAAGGAGCCGGCCTTGCGCCGCCAGCGGTCGGTCCTGGCAGCTTCTGCGACGAGGTCGACGCGTGCGTGGATCTGCCCGGATTGAAGGAGCTGTTCCCCAACCTGTCTTGCGAGCCGGGTTTGCCGTGCGGCGCCACCAACTGCCACCTGCTGTTCCAGGGCGAGCTGACCCCTGCGCTGTGGCAGCAAATTTGCGCGGCCAGCCTTTTGCCCGGCGTTGACGAGCTGTACTGCGTCGTGTTCGGCCCATGAACGCCCACACCGGCGGTGCCCCACCGGGCGCGCGACGGCCGCTGGCGCAGCTCACCCAGCCGACGCGTGACCACATCGTCGCGCGTCGTCTCCGGCCGCTGCGCAGCTCCGGGCGATCTCAGGCCGCCACACATCCGTGGCCTTCGCTGTTCTAAATTACGGCAAAAAATGTCAGAGATTTATATCACTGAAAAATTTTGGAGGAATACAGATCGAGCTCCCGCTGGTTTCGCACCAGGAGAATAGGATGTCGTCGCGATGGCCTAATCCATAGGCCAGCGACTTGCAGTAGTCACGCATTCAACGAAAGCTCTCATGCGCTCATTCAATCAGTTCCTGTCAGTTGTCTTGCTGTCCTCACTGTCTCTTCTGCCGCGATCTGCGGACGCGGGCAATGCCTGGTACGCAACGCCCTTCCCCGTCTCCGAACGAACGGCCATCATGGGCGCGGGTTCCGGACACAGCTTTGTAGAGGCGATGCTGATGGGCGTCCAAGGATTTAGCGGGATCCTCGCCCCGCCCGAGAAGGTTTATGACCTGCTGGAAAAGTGCGCGACTGCCACCGTGGATGCCAAAGCATGGTTCAACGGTTGCAACGCAGACGGCATGAAGACCGTGCTGCTGGCTGAGTACAAGAAGAATAACATCCCGCAGAACTGGGTCCCGACCGGGTACCCGAACACCGTGGATGGGCAGATGGCAGCGATCCGCTCGATGCTGACCTGCGTCGTCACTCACAAGTCGCCGACGATCATTCCGCTGTATGGGCAGGCCGATCACTGGGCGACCATCCATCAGGTCTACGGCGACCCGAACGTCAGCCCCAAGGTCGTGAGCCGGGTACGGTTTTACGACCCCGGCGGTCCAGCCTCAAAGGCCGAGCTGATCAACATCGACAACCCCGAGAACGACGGCTTCGACTACATGGGCTATGAATACATGGAAGGCCAAAAGGACATCAATCTTATGCAGCTGAAGGACGAGTACTTCAAGCTGTTCCAGCCCGAGCCCGCCCAAATGTTCGTCGACCCTGCCTACAAGGACCAGTACCTCGTCATCTGCGAGCCGCCGCTCGCTCCCAAGATGCATAAGGACAACGACTTCGTGTTCGCGGCTCCTGTCTCCGTGATCGGCGAGGACGAGGTCATGACCAGCGATCTCGCCAGCGACCTCGTGTTCGACGCGCTCGACATCGAGGGTTACCTCGACGATCCGGAATGGAAATACGTCGCCGCCGCGGGCGTCGCGGATGACGCTCACATGGTGTCCTGGACCCTCCCCGACGGCCGGGGCGCACGCTACTTCCTCGTCCCTATCCTGGACATGCACACCGGCGACACCCTCGCGCACGTCCACTTCAACGCGGCGAACGGCACGGTGGCCCGCACGCTGCTGCTGGCCAACCCTTCCCCGCTGGCCTACATCGATGCGACCATGGCCGAGCGGTCCGCCCGGACTAGACTTCGCAAGGGTGAGGTTCTCGTAAACGCCGGGACCATGCTCAAGTGGGATCCGCTTTGCGGGAACGACACCTGCCGCTCGCCGGACCGGCCGTACTTCGAGTTCTCCGCGACCGGCGGCCGGAGCGGCGCTCGGAAGTTCGTTGTCCCGTTGTTCTGAACTGAGCTCGGATCCTATGGCGGTCCGTACTCGTTACGGACCGTCACGTATTGGAGGTGCCTGTGCGGCCAATATCCAGAGTATCAATCACCGCGCTCGGGCTGAGTGCGTGCATCATCCCCGGTGGAGGCGTCATCACCACGTACATAACCGGACCGGAGGACTCGTCGGCCGCGACATACATCTCCGATGCGGAGACGAGCGCCAATCCACCTGCTACGGAACCGACGAGCGATGGTCAATCCACAGACACCGCTACCAGCGTGTTCACGTGTGACGGCCCCTGTGAGACGGGTGAAGAGCCGACCTCGGCCCCCGCCGACACATCGGGGTCATCTAGTGAGACTACCACCTGCGAGGCATGTCCTGTCTGCGGTGATGGCGTCGTCGAACCGCCCGAGGACTGCGACGACGCCAACCTGCGCGAGGGCGATGCATGCGCTAACGACTGCCGGTTTCCCCGCGTCGTGTTCGTGACGGCAATGCTGCACCCCGGCAATTTCAGCCCCGCCCCCGATGGCGACACCGCGCTCGTCGAGGCAGATCTGCTGTGTCAGACCGCCGCGGAAGAAGTGGACGTCCCTGGCCTGTTTAAGGCGTGGCTGAGCACCGAGGCCGGCTCACCCAGCGATCGGTTGGACACAGAATTCACCGGTGCATACCGGAGACGAGACGGCCTACTCGTCGCTCAAGGCTGGTCGGGGTTGAAAAGCGACACGTTGGAGAACCCCATCGATGTCGACGTCAACGGCGCCCCCGTGCTGCAAGTAGCGCCCTTCGCTTGGACGAGTACCTCGAGCGCCGGCATGCTGGTCCTCGGCGGAGATTGTGACAACTGGTCGTCCGGCCCACCTGTCCTGGGTCTAGTCGGCGATATCCACGCGACGGACAGCAAGTGGACATTTGCCGAACAGAAACAGTGCGATAACGAATTCCGACTCTATTGCATCCAGGATGGATGAAGCTCAGAATCTCCCCGACAGCACCGCACCGCCGAGACTCGGCGAGAACAGCACATAGGCGGCCGGTCTGCCGTGCTTGCGCTGCGGACGGAGCACGACGATGGCCGTGCCCGCACCGAGGATCGCGCCGGAGCCCATGCCGATCACCGCGCTCGCCACGACGTGCTGGAGGCGCATCTGCGCGTAGTCCTGACGGTCTGCCCGCCACTGGTCCGGATATGCGGTATATCCGCCGAGCTCGGTCCTCAACCCCGTATTTGTGTGCGCGACGATGAATCCACCGGCGACCACCGCCGCCACCCCAAGCGGGATCATCACCCCGAGGCCGACGGTCCGCGCCCGCTGCGTCCGCGCTAGGCCCGGCAGGGAACCGATTAGCACACCAGCCGCGGATCCACCGAGCGCCGCCCCCGCGCTCTCGAGGCGAAGCCCTCGCAGCAGATCCTTGTGATAAGCCGCCGCCGTATAGCCGTCGGTCTCCAGTTTGTTCGCATTGTCGCAGCTGTCGGAGCCCCGCGCGGCATCGTTGCAGGCGCTGAAGTCGAAAGACGGGGACAACTCCGCACCCGCCAACGCGTCGTCGTTGGCCGTCAGGGTATTCTGTGTGGCGATGCGGCCTGAGATCCCGACAGCCGCGCCGATGACCCCGAGACCCCCTGCTGCGCCGCCGAGCGCACCCATCAACATTCGCCGCCGCTGCGGCTGAACCTCACCCTTCGGCCCGCCATCCCGCGGCATCTCACCGCCCGCCTGCTTGCCCGCTTCCGGCTGGCGATCCTTCGGACCATTCATCGCGGACGGCATCGCCGCATCGCTAACAAGATCCTCGGCGGCGGGGGCGCCAGGATCCGGGCTGCCGACCGGCGCCGGCTCCTCGATCGGATTCGTCGGCTCCGCGGAATCATTTACCGGTTGGGACGGCGGTAAAGTAGATGCCGGCTTGTCGCCCTTCACCCGCTTGGGCCTGGTCGGCGCCTGACGCAGCATCTCCATCGCCTCGTCACGGAGCGCCGTATCTGGCGGTTCATGCTCAAGGAACTTCTGCAGCGAAACACGCATCTCGCTATATTTCTGGAGCTTGCGCTGCGCCTGGCCCGCGTACAAATAATAAATGTGACTATCGGCCGCAGCGCAGCGCAGCGCAGCGCTCTCCGTCTCGGCATACTTGCCCGCTCGGTACAACGCTGTCACCTGTTGTTTCACACAATGTGCTCCGGGCTGCGCCAAGAGCACATTGTGGAGCGAAAATACAGCAATCGACATCGTGATCAAATTATCAATCCCCCAGCGAGATCACCTCGCGCAACTCGACAGGATTTGAATCAGGGGTGAACGTCGCGCCCTGAACGAGCTTGAGGACGCAGTCGTGTCCCTCGACCTTGAGGATGTTCGCATCCTCCCGCTTCTGCAGGTGGGCGACTTTGTCAGCATCGACTCTCGCACTGGCGCTGCCATCCGCAGCGACCGCCACAATCAACGGCAACACGAGGCTGCCGCCGATCATTTCATCGGCCGTCTTGATACAGGCGATCTTTTGCCGCATACTCTTGTCGAGAAAAGCCTTCAATTCGCCCCGCCTCTTCATCTCCAGTGATGCCAACATTGGGTTAGGATCACCCTTGACGGACCCGGGGTCGGATCCCGAGCGTGACTTCGCGGCGGGGTCTGGCAGCGACACATCCACCTGCATCTGGGGCAGGGCCGCCTCCTCTGGGCTGCGGAAATGATCGACCAGTTTGACGAGTCCCACGCCCAGAACGAGCAGCAGCGCCGCGCTGCTCCATAGCAGACGCGTGTCTGGTCTGGTCATGCTCTTCTCGGCGTCGTCCATTAGCTCATGTTGCGACGACGGCGGGGCGAGGGGCGAGGACGCCGCTAACGGCACCATTTCCGAGGACGCGTCCGGCGGTCGTTGCGCTTGCGTCGAAATAGAGGGTACCTGTTGCAATGTCTCGTCGAACGCCTCGACCGCCGCCAGCGCGCTTCCGTGGCCGAAGCCGGCGATCGCGGGTTTGAGCGCCGCTACGGGAGCCACGAATGTCGCCAGCGGCGAGGTAGCAATCGAACGCGGTGCCACCTCGGTCAATGTAGCCTCGAGCGCCTCTGCGAGGTCCTCGGCTGTGCGGAAGCGGTCGGCGGGCTCACGGGCCATCGCGCGGAGGATGATGCCTTCCGCCGCTTCGCTCAGCTCGGACTCTGGAACGCACATCCGCGGCGGCACCGCCTTGCCCTCGGTGATGCTGTAGAGCAGAGCGAACAGGTTCTCGTGTTGAAAAGGTCGCTGGCCGGTGCACATTTCATACAACAGCACGCCGACCCCGTATATATCGACCCGCTGGTCGGTCCCGCGCGCCAGTAGCACCTCGGGCGCGATGTAAAAGGGCGTCCCCATGATCGGCGCATGCTGGTCGCTCGTGATCTGCGCGAGCGTCATCGCCTGGGTGCCGTCGAGAAGCCTGGCGATCCCGAAGTCCAGCACCTTGACATAATCGCCGCGGATGCCGGCCTCCTCGACGAGAAAGCAGTTCGCCGGCGTAATGTCGTGGTGAATGATCCGCCTCGCGTGCGCGGCGGACAGCGCCGCGCACACCTGCAACGCGATCTTCACCACCCGTGTCCAGCTCATTCGCTCGCCAGCGTCGCGCTGGCGGCTCAGGAGCGTCGCAAGCGAGCGCCCGCGCAGCAGCTCAATGATGAGAAACAGACGACCATCCGCCAGTTTGCCGAAGTCATACAAATTGACCACATTCGGATGCGATAATTTGCTGGTCGCGGCCGCCTCGCGTTCGAAGTGTGCGATGATCTTCGCCGTCGGGGTCGGCTCGGTCTTGAGTAGCTTGATCGCCACCTCGCGATTCAAATGGCGGTCAAAACCGCGATGTACGACTGCCATTCCCCCCTGGCCGATCTGCTCGCGGAGTTCATAGCGTCCGTTGAGTGCGGGCAACATCTGTCGGCGGGGATCTTCGTAAGAATGCCGGAAATGCTGGTTCCTGGCGACTGCGCTCTCAGCGCAACGTCTTCAAAGGAAGTTCACCTGGGTGCGGCCGTGTGACGACGGCCCCATCTGCATCGCGTCGCCGCCCGCATCCTGCATTTCGGCGACAAGGGGCGTTATTGAACGCGGACACGGATCGTATTACAGTCAGCCTGCCCCGGGAACGCTTTTGCACAGAGATTCGCGCGCAGAAGCTGATCGAAGTCCGGGAGGCCGCCACGGGTGCTGCGTCTCGGAGACCTACCCAACGTAGGACGACGACCGCCGCTCACCCCCGTCGGCCGAGCATGCGGGTACGGCGTCCGCCTCTGCACCGCTAAGGAATGACGGCGTGCACCCGGCCAACCCGTGGGCCACCCACTCCGGCACCGTCCTCACCCGCCTGAAACCGTAACGCCTCCTCGGGCGTGACAGGCCCAGGAGGCCGCTGCGGCCACGCAACACTCGCGGGTAACAGCTACTCGACACAGCGGCCTCGCAGGATCAGGGATGTGCGTCCGTTCGTGAGGGTCCAGGTGTTGTCCTCCAAGATCTCGGGGGCATTGCCCGTGAGGTCGGCGATCGGGTCGTCGAAGAATGCGTCGCGATCCGTGACGACAGCCCGCGCAGACACCCCCGCATCGATGATGCCGTCGGTGATCGGCCCGCTCGTCGTGTAACCCGACTGTTTCGGGAGGTTGGCCCTCCGCTCGCCGAGCCAGAGACTGACCGAAACATCGGGTGGGCTACCGTCGCCGTCCCAGGGTGCTCCTCCGCGTTTGCTGGGCGCCACATCGACAGCCATCGACTCGAAGCGCCAGGTTCGACACGGGGCGTCGATACCGGGGCGTGGCGGTGGCGTGGGTTTGGCCATGACACCGGTGCCGACGATCTGCGGTGTCTCGGCTACGGCGGAGCAGAGGGCCAGTAATTTGCTCTGTCGGCCGGGGTCGAGGAAGTCGAGCCCCCTGTCGCGGCAGTGCTTGCGGGGGTCCCGGGCGCAGTCCTCGGCGCGTTGTCGAATTGCGTCGAGTGACGCGGTGTATTCGGTGTGCTGGCGCTCGATCCGGGTGCGGTCCTTGTCACGGGCGCACGTGTGCCGATCCAGGTGTGCGACGAGTTCGGTGTCGGCACGGTGGAGTTCGTCGTGGTGTCTTGCGAGTTGTTCGAGGAAGCGGTGCTCCTCGGTCAAGTCCATAAGGTCCCGCGGCGGACGGTTGGTTGTGTTCTCGTACGGCTTGACGACCAACCGCGTGGGCACGGGCTTGCTGGCGACGGAAGTCTTGAAGCGATCCGCACGTCTCACGAGCGCATCGATCGAGCCCTCCGGCGTCAAGGAGCCGACTGCGTCGGCCGTACCGCCGACCTGGACGACGAAGTAGCGAGCTCGGTGTCGTTCGAGGAACTCGCTCCGCTCCCGGCTCGCGCCGCCGTTCACCCCCACGCCGAGGAAGGAGAGGCCGGCCTGGCCGGACAGCTTGTTGGCTTCCTCGCGCGAGACATTCTCGAGCGCGACGAGCCCGAGGAATGACCCACCCTGCTGGACCTCGGCGACGAACCCGTCGCCGCAGCTCTCGTAGAACTTCGCCGCCCCCTCGCGACGGAGGATCTCGCGGGCGTCCTTGTCCAACTGGTACCTGAGGAGCTGTCTGCTGGCGGTCTTGACCCGGATGTCGATGACGATGAAGGAGGTGGTCCGCGACTGGAAGTTGCGGTCGATGGACTCGGCGCTGGCGTTGACGCCGATCCCGAAGATCCCGAAGCTGACCCCGCCGGAGATCCCGAGAGTTCGTAGCAGCTCCACCTTGTCGCGGACGTAGACGATCTGCTCGGTGAGCCCGTCGACGCGGTGCTTCACGGTGTCGACGGGCCGCGGCACGACGCACTTTCCGGAGCTCGTCCCCGACAGCGAGGAGATGCCGGTCCCGAGT